>Ga0209712_10003542_pt1 | contig 12639 bp, 15 predicted proteins | sample ArcOceMetagenome_FD_187443 | JGI IMG/M metagenome (GOLD analysis project Ga0209712, IMG submission 187443) | Marine eukaryotic phytoplankton communities from Arctic Ocean - Arctic Ocean - Greenland ARC118M Metagenome (SPAdes) (version 2) | ecosystem: Environmental > Aquatic > Marine > Oceanic...
GGACAAAAGTGACGCAGGCGGGATTTGAACCCGCGCCAACGAAGACTGGAGCCTAAATCCAGCGCCTTAGACCACTCGGCCACCGAGTCGTTGTTGTTATCATTACTCTGACTTCTCAAATCTTATTGTGTAAAATTGAAATAATAGTTACAAATTCAAAATGCTGATAGACTAGCGAGCTAGTAGACCTGCACTTTTGCAGGCTACACTTTCGATCATTTGGCTGTCCAATAATAAGTTGATTCATTATGTTTCCTCATTGAAAGAATTAGTCCTTTACCAATAAATTGGTCCAATTCAATCACTGCTGTGATCCTCCTCAGGGGCGTTGATGCATTTGCAGTCAAAAAGGCCTATCACACTTTTTCAAACTACTGTCGTTTTTTGGCACAAACAAGACTTTTTCTTAATCTTGTCGTTGTACGAATATGACATATGATACCATCATAACATACAACATACACCGTTTGAATTTGCATTTGCATTTGCATTTGCACCACTCCTGATTAACCCAAACGACAACCATAAGATCGCGGACTCCTTGGCATTGCGTCATAATTGGATAGAGTGACTTCAACTTTAACTTTAACTGAAACTGTAACGAACTGTAATTACTACTGCAAGTATACGTGAAAAAGAATGAGCTCCTATTCGCATCATTCCACCCACCAGGACATCAATCACAACATGAGCCTCCGCTCGATGCGTTCCTCCGTTCACTCAGTACCCGATATTCAACTAACTGCGAAACCCCATGCATTTGCAGGAGCAGTCCTGAACCCCAAGCACGCGCGGGAACTAACTCCCAAAACGGTCTTGACCATCACGCACACGCTCGGCCTCCACGCTCTCGACAATGCCAACGCCAACTCCTATGCTGCCTCGGGACTCAATTCCAATTCTGCAGATAGCAGAGATAGAGATAATGATGATGGTAATGCTACTAACGCGGCGAAGGAAAATGATGCCAAGGTTCAATATACCGTTTGGATCACTGAGGCGTGGCGTGTCCTTGGATGGGCGGAACCGAGTGCCGCGCTCTTTTGGGAGATGGCTACCATGTATCACACGCTTCATGTTGCTGCGAGGTCGATCGAGATTGAAGAGATGGAACTACCAGATGTCAAGGAGGATGCTGGCCATTGGGGCATTCAGAGAACTTTGAGTCAGACCATTCCGCCCATTTTGTCATGTGAGAGCAGCGAATCCATGAATTCTGTCGAGAATAAAAAGAAGGATGATGGTGCTAGAAGGGGAGATTCGGATAGTCCTAGTTCAGGCTTTCATTCGCCCACGAATAAAAGAGGACCCGCTGGTGGAAATGATAAGAAGAATGCACATGTCAACAAGGCAAGTAATGCCAGTGCGAAGGAATTGCCAGTTTGGTTAGTGGGCATGTTTCTCCTGTTGCATTGCGAAGAAGAGGCCTTTTGGAGAAATGTTAGTGGTGAAGATGAGCAGAGGTTTGATGCATTGATGGCGAAGCAACATGCATCCTCTGGTTTTGGCGAAATTCTTGGCAAGGGCGTGGATTTCAATATGCTATTGATGAATCCAAGTCTATCGTCTAGGTCACAATATCACGCAGGATCGTTGGATCATTCGAATTGCACAGCATATATCTTGCGGCACTTGAGAAAATTTCTTCTAATGGCATGTGTGCCTCACAATGCAGATGCATTGGTGGCATTGTATACTCTTGCACTATCGGAGTGCCAGCATGATGAAGAATATATGGTTCGTCAGAATGGACCTAGTCGTAATAATCTTTATTCTACAAAGAACCCTGATGAAATTTTACAACGGCACGAAGATGAGCATAGAGAGCACGGTTTGAATGTGACAATGATGGCTGAAGATCTAGAGAGGCTCAATCTTGTGTTCCAGGCGCCTTCTGGGGGGGCAATTAATGATTCGCCTCTTTACATTGCAGATATTATGCCTCAAGAGGATCTCGCAGTATATGGCGGAATCTCAATAGAAGATGCGGAAAGAGAAATTAGGAGGCATTTGGAAAGAGAGTTGAACGGGAATGAGAAGATTTCACTGGATGAAAAGGATGGTGTTGATGCTGCCGCCAAAGATATTAAAAAACTTTCATTGGATAATATAGAGGAAGAGAAAACGCATGGATCTTCAGGAATGCAGGACGACGACGATGATTACCAAAAGGAATTGACGTATACAAAGGTTAGAGGTTCTACAATTTTGCTCAAGCCCAACAACCACACCGAAGGTGTAGCGAAGGTCACTAATCCGCACTCTGGCGCTGCAACTAATGGTAGGTTGCATGATGTACACGTTTCCGGGTGTTCAGATTCGCAAATGTACTTGCTCCAGCCTTTTGAGCATGCCACGATATCTGCGTGCTCTGGTTGTACCATTGTTGTTGGTGCCGTAGCAGGGTTGTTGCATGTTGTGGACTGCGAGAGAACAACGATTACTGTAGCTGCTCGAAGAGTACTGGTGAGCAATTGTTATGATGTTACTCATAACATTTTCACTCCTTCTCCCTCGCTGCTTGTTGGAGACAATAGAAGCTGCAAGTTTGCGCCATATAATACCTACTATGATGGTCTACGGGAAGACCTATTGGCTACTGGTTTGGCAGCAGCAATTGTCTCTCCTGAAATTCAAGTCGTAAGTGATCCACTGTACGGCCCGGCATTGCAGTGCGCAAGTAACAAATGGAAACAGCCAGTTGAACTCTCCAAACTTTCTGATTTGCTTCAGTCCCAGTCAATAGCACCTAGATCATCGAGTCCTACGCCAGGTGCAGATGGAACAGACGACGCAGTAAAGATTCCCACTCTTGTGCCCGCCTCAGAATTCCAGGTCCTCTTTGTGCCATTTCTCAGTGAAGCTACAGAAGAAAGGCGTGCACGTCAAGAATTAGCTGCAGAAGAAATGACCGTTCAGACTGCAAGCAGCGGAGACGACAACATGTCCATCGCTAGCGGGAACAAGAGCGGGATTGGGAGCATTTATTGCCACAATTTGGCAGATGTCCTTCAGCTTTCTCCTTTCCGATTACCGACAGAGTATGAACGTAGAGCAATGGTTAAGGTAGATAGAATGAAGAGCTTGCAGACAACCATTCAGACAGATTTGACACCGGATCAACAAATTAAACTCGAAGAAGAATTGAACAGTGGGTTTAGAGACTGGCTTGTAACAAGTGGGAATTTACGTCAGGTTCTGGACTTAGTTCATCTTGAAAGAAAAGAAGCCTGAGTAGAGTATTGGATCGCCCTTTCTACAACCACAATCAATCACTGGTTAGAAGTGTAATATAAGTTTTATTAAATTATCACGAGGAAAAGTTATCACAACAACTACTAAAAGGAAACGCCGCAATGCAACATGGAAGAACGTAGAGTCATGGCTCAAACACATTTCCAAACAGTAAGCACTTACATTATTACACTCAAAATATCAATAATATCATACATACTGTATGTGTAGTACCGAAGGCATATCACAATCCCACACACAGTACACTATTTTTCCTTACGCTTAAGATGTATATGTATAAGTATAAGGCACAATTACTATGATGCAAGTAGCGGTAAAGACCCTCAAGGGCGTGAAGTTTACCGCTAATGCGGTAGAGACCAGTGCTATCGCGGAAGTCAAAGCTAGCATTGTAAGTATTTGTTTCCACTCGTATTTCCTGACCCGTGACTCTGCTGACGGTGGATAGAAACTAGTTACACTCTCATGTCCATATATTGCTTGTTTGGATATATGATTACGAGCATGAGCATTGTTACTTCTATTGCATGTCTGTTATCTACAACACTTCTCTATTGCATTCCTGGAAACCTTTTTACTCACGTGAACAACAACGAATGCCCAATTCAACACAACACAGGAAACAGAAAAGTCTGAACTCCCAGCTGCTTCCATGAAACTCTGGCAAAGTCCTAAAAGATACTGAAACGATCGCCAACTGCCAACTCAAGCCAAATGCTTTCCTAATCCTTCTACGCTTCAATCCGTCTTGACGCAGATTGGACAGCAGTAATCTGATTTGCTGCAGGAAATCAATAGTAACCAAGAAATATTTTTGCAGTAACCAAGAAATATTTTTGCAAATCATAAATGAACCTGTATCGGATGCTGTACCGGCTGCCAATCCCAATGTTGATGTACCACCTGCAAATGCGAATCCAAATGCATCATCCACTTCTCCGGTCTTAGATATAGGAACAGGGAGGTTGAGCCCAGAAATGTTGCAGGGTCTTCGAAACCCAGCACAATTAGCACAAATGATCGATAGCATGACACCCGAACAGCTTCAATCCACGATTGGGGCGAGGAATTGCAAAATTATATGAACACGGCCATGCAGGGTGAGGGAGGAGCCGATGGTATGGGTATGGGAATGGGTATTATGGAGGGTGGTCCAGGTGGACCTGGAGGGGCACCGCCCGGTGCGCAGGTTTTGAGGTTGAGCGAGGAGGAGATGGCGACCGTGGCGGGAATGGGGTTTGATAGGCGAGGCAGCGCAGGCTTACCTTGCTTGTGATAAAAATGAGGAGTTGGCGGCGAATTTGTTGATGGATGGGGGATTCGAGTTTGGGGATGATCCCATGGATAGTGCTGGAGGGGGGAATGGAGACGATATGTATGATTAAAAGAGGAAGAAAGAGTACCACATGGTATAGATGAAGATTGAGAATTTTGTGGTGATAGTGATGGGTCTAGTATGGAGGGGCTGTCACTTCGCAGCATAATGGAGAAAAGATGACGTAGTGTACCGCTAATGAAGGCACCGCAGCTCTGGAGGACGAACATGCATGATCATCCAATGTTAAGCTGTACTTCTGAAATGACAGTTTCTAATTATAAATCTGCAAGCTGAGAGGAATCCATTCTTTTCTTTGTGGTCACCACACACAGCCGTTAGTCGTGCTCCCCTACTGTATTTGTGGTCTAAGAAAGAATCTGCATTCAACATGGAACCAGCGAACCAAAGAGATGTTGTTGAAGCGTGGAAAGAAGTTCATCAGGAATTGACTCAATCTCTAGCTGTAACACTCACAAAGGACGCAATTAACGCAGAAAAGGCGAAACGAAGATATATCGTGATGGGAAATTTGCTTCCGACTTCAACATGGGGAGCCAAGGTGGCTCCTAAGAAGGTGCAATCTGAGGATGGGGTAGCACCTTGCTATTGATTACTCGTACGTAATACTGGTACCGGTAGAATTACATGCCGTATAATAGGCAGTGTAGTAATAAAAGAAATCTCCTTCATTCATAATTATGATCTTGATTTTGAGGGCTGAAATCACAGGAAAGCTTGGAATGTTCAAATGTAACCATCATTCGACCTTCTGTCAAGTCAAATTCAAAGTACAATCACGATTTCTGTTTCGGCCATTCTTACAATGAAAATACTAGAATGGTGAGATGTTTCACGTTAACTACACTAATATTGAATATAACACTATTTAGTTTTTACATGTAGTATCCACGCTGCGCAAGTTGTAATGTATTGCAGTCAGTAGTTGATGATCACTTCAAAGTCACTCGGTAACAAACTTTTCTCCATTGGCCCACTGTCCTTTCGCCTCGAACCAAGCCTTGGCATCCTTTGCATCGGGAACAATCTTCTTGAACTCATCTATATCAGCAGAGTACCCATCAGATTCGAGCCACTTTGTCATATGGTACAACTGACTTATGAATAACCACAAAGCAAAGCGAGGTACTCCCGTTGAATACTTGCAATCAACGCTAGATACTTCAGACAATGCCTGGGCAAGCTCTAATCCTGTATGTTCCGCAGCAGCAGCTTCGATCTTCTTTCCAGCGTACTTCTCTGGTTTCATGAGTAGTACGGTACTGCCCTTTCCGATGTCTTCTGTTGCAATGTATTTGACGGAACATTTTGGTTTGGTAAGCATTGAGACTTTACCCTTTTTGAGAGAATTGAAATTGGCAGCGTCATCGAGATTCTCGAAAAAGCATGCAGGCCTGATGACGGCCCAGGTCGTACTAGTGGGAGCTAGCTTCTCTGCCATATAGGCTTCTACATCTGCCTTGGCCCAAAAGGGCAACACAGTCTCAGGACAGTTATCGGTATCACCTACAGAGGTGAAGACGACGTGTTCAAGCTTCTTATCTGCTTTCAAAACGTCATCAATGACATTTTTACCAAGGGCTGCCTCTTTTGCTCGGATCGCCCGTTGATGGAATACTAATCGGTCATGAACCAAAGACGAGAGGCGCCCGATTCGTTCATGGCATTGACGATAGATTCTGGATCGTTCAAGTCTGCCTTGAGAACCTTGGAAACTTGGGTGATGTCGGTGAGCTTCATAGCAGAATTGCTCTCCGGATAACGAGAAGTCGCGACAATGGATGTGACGCCATTGGCAATGAGGGCGTTGAGCGTGGCACTGCCTTGTTTCCCAGTTGCGCCGATAACGAGGTAGTTTTTGTCAGACATGATGCAGTATTATATATTCTATGAGCGGAAAAGCTTTGCGAAAAAAATAGGAACGTGCCTCAGACGTCTAAATAGGGTATAGAGGCATAAATATGTAGCACAGAAGAGAGTACGATGAGGTTCAAGGTGGTCCGAGTGAGGTGGGATTCTCGAATAGGATTCTCTAAATCTAGAAATGTCATCGGCTTTGTGGGAATAAAATATTTGTTTACAAAGAACGAGAACGCGAATTATGCCTTTTGCTTTTACCTTTCTGGAATAAGAACAGAGGGGTGTTCTTGTGCATGATCGAGATTGTGTATGGGCGGCATTCCACGACAGGAATTCTTGCGATCTTTGTAGATGTTTTTACAATTTTGGAACTGTTGATGTTCTAAATTTTGCTTCGGACTGGGGCTGGTGGTGGTGGTATGGTTCTGTTAACATGAAACCAAGATGGATATCAGACTTATAAATCGTTGAAAGGTCTAATGAATAGATGGTTCTAGTAGACATCTTCAACTGCGCTTCCAACGAGACTTTTATCTCAGTAGTCGGATAAATCCTCACCCCATGATATTGCACCATCGCTACAATCGCCATCCGTGTGATCAGAGTCTGCATCACTATCGTCGTACTGATTAAAGTCAAACTTCAAGCCTCTATCAGATACCCACTCGTCAAACATCCTCATCTGCCTTGCTGTCAAAGATACAACCTTTTGAAATTCATGCCATATATGAGTCCTAATACGTGGCCCAAATGTCTTGGCGTGAGAGACGACAAAGAGCACATCAGTCGTTATCTTTGATTTAATCTGGTTGTCATTGAGATTCAAAGTTTGCTTGTTTAGGGAGAAGCAGAGTTCGGCAGATGCATCTCGAGCTCCATGGCGGTCTGGAGTATCACCCGTTGGTTCATAGGTGTGCCTTGCCACCTTCCACATTGTCTCGTTCTTCACATCTTTCAGGCTTAACTCCAAGATTTTCAGCTCTTTTAAGCTTGATATTGTCTTCATATCGATCATTAAATAATCTGCAGTGGTCATCAGCTCTGAGATTTCGACTGACACTGATAATTTTGTCAATAGGAGACCGGGAGATCCAAATCCACTTGCACCAAAACTGACGCAAGCGTGTAGAACCTTGGGATCCAGGTCTATGCACAAGTGTCCAAAATTATCTTTTGTCTGTGGGATACGCTCAGCAAGCATCGTCTCGAGAAGAGGAACATTGTTAAAAATTGATCCTCTGGCTTTAATGAGTGTCCCCCGGGCGGAAATCGTAATCTCTTCCTCTTTTATTGTATTTTCATCCTCGTCTCTTCCCAACCTCAACCCCAGTATTGAATTTGTCAATTCATCTCGAATGGAATCGTGTTCTTGCTCGGCTGCCATCTTGATACCAAGTACTGAATGTTTGATTGAGTTGATTGATTCGCAGGCCAAACAATCCAATTCCATCAGTCCCACGACTTTTAACGGGAATGAATCCTCATATGAATTGAGGATCACCATTTTCTACAAAACCGACTCATATTTCAAATTTTGGGGGCAATAACGTTTGAGGGAGCAGCTAATGGATAGCTAGATCATATGCACCTTCTCGAGAGTATCCTTTTGGTCAGAGGATCAGGAAATGTTGAATCATGCTACTAACTCACTCTGCTCTAACCAAAAAGGTTGATTTTAGGGATTCCACTGCATATGACGGAAGGGCATCGAGTTGTCCCAACAACTATCGACGTCAGTCATACGAAGCAAACGAGCCGGAAGAGATTTTTGAGTACACTTCTTGGAAGAGGAAAGAATCTTCGTTTTGGAATAACATCTTATTCTACTGTTTGCCATTGTCGGTCCGTCTGTATACTTCGGTAATCCAAATAACTGGTCATCGAACATGATAGCTGTGATGGTAAATCATTTACGGAGATGATATGCGAGGAATGCCAAAGTTTGCAGAATTGCTACACTCAATTAGAATCATTAGCCATCAAGCTTATAATTAGGATCATTTTTCATCCAACTCGAGAGTAGTTCACATGAATGCCGAACAAGTCGAATCAATACAGAGCATCAATTTCAATTCACATCGTCATCACTGTCACTGCTTAACAACGGATCTGTGCGCCTCCTAACACCAAACCTAAGCATCATGTTTCATTATTGTGAGCCAATAAGATAACAGATGGCTGCCTATTACATGACTGTGTTCCAAAGGCGCTCGTCAAGTGTACCTTCACCGCAACGATAAGATTCACCTGACTCAACCCTTCGGCAAATGGCTTCACCAGCCAAACTCAGTGACGCCCTACTTCCAATGCTAGAATAAGCATATGTTGTGGCGTTGCGTGTAGTCTCACTAGATACTTTTTGGTTACTGCAATCTGTCTTGAATTTGAAGTTTACACATGGGGAGACTTGTCGTCCATCGTTGGTCAGTACAAGGATTATACACTGAGCTTTGGGTGGTATCGAATATGTATCGTTGTTCGAACCATATGCAATATGTATGCCTCTATTCAAATCGATTTTGAGATTCAATACAAAACCAGTGTCTCCAGCATTCAGAACCAAAAAATACACACAACCATCGCCATTTATTGCGAGGAGCACTGTTCTTGGTCCCAGCGTGTGTGAGATTTTCTTCTCCGACGACACCAGTGAAGAATGCAGTAATTCGATGGGAAGCCTACGCCCCAGTGAAGACCTCACTTGAGCTTTCACTATCACCTCATTTGCCGAATAAGTTGTAAATTGAAAAGGGGCCGACTTCTTTTTCTCAATCTGGGCACCAAATTCCATTTCTTCTCTTCCGCTTAAGTATGAAAAAGGAAGAAAACAATACTCAAAATCGGGATCTAAAAATAATTCACAATCGCACGTCCTTTCCACTCCTTGGAGTACGCACTGAACTAATTCCCACCTGTCATCACCGTGCTTTCGCTTTAAAGCCATTATGCTAAAATCCGTGTACCAAAATTGCGTCGTCGCATTGGCTCGTTTTTTCCTCTGTACTATTGATATAAAGCCCCATGTTCTTTCCTTGACAATACATTGATATACAAGTGTACAGGAGAGGAGAGGATCACCCGTCTCGTGCAACTTAACGGCTCCTCCTCTTGCAGTCCTTTTCCAGTCCTATCAATGGGAAAGTTCGTATAAAAAGTGAATTTTATCCCACACACAACATATGTGTAGCGCCATGTTCAATGTAGACAATTATTTACTCACCTCTTGGCATTTGGCAACATCCATGTGATCAAATCTCTTGATCATGTCGTCAAAAGACATAAAGAAAGTTCCATCGCCTTGTTTGCAAACTTCGTTCCCAAGTTGCCTTCGAATCTTTTCGGTCCATTGGTCGCTAGAAGCACTCCAGGTCCCTTTCCACTCTCTCACTCCCCACGGATTTCGAATCCGAACAAGACGAACAGTCTCTCGCATCAGTCCAATCAATCTAGATTCACTTGGAGGAGGTTCAACGATCATTACCTCATCATCGTGGTCGTCCTTCTTCTTGAAAAAGTTTGTCACCTTCTTTTGTTCGCCAACAACGACATCATGAATTTCGTACACCCCAAGGAGAGAATACGCATGACATGCGACCAGTCCATCCCCACCGGCACTGGTGGCTATTCCCATCAGAAACCCAGCGGATACGAACGACAATAATCTTGCAAATAGCTGGTCAACATCGAATTCCTTGCGAAAATACATGCGTTCAATAGGAGCACCGGTTAAATCATAAAATGCTTCAGATATGAACCCCCCACTGAGCCTAGAATAGGAACCATGCACCTTCGCATACGCCTTCTCAACGATTGCAGGCCATGATACATTTCCTGCAGCAAACGCAGGCTGAACTGTGATCCCATCTGCAATTTGAACGCCTCTTCTCGAATTAGGTTTCTGCTGCTTTTGCGCCCCTTTGTTATTTGTTGAAGCGGTAGACGCCCGTGCTATAGCAGGCAAGAGAGAGTCGACTAGAATACTACTCCATCGTCCGTCAAGACAGAAGTTTACTTCATAGCATCCTGTATCGTTGAACTCCTGATGGGGAAATAGTTTATGAATGAGATATTCCTTCTCCGCCACCACTGCCTATAATTTGATGGGAGCAAGTTATTGACGTTAGCATGAACTTGGGCGGTTATATGACAGGATTGAATGAATACATACTGAATACAAGGGATTCAAAAGCTGGTCGATTGTTTCAATACACTAGTACAATCCACGAGAACCAATCAACTCACCAGAGCAGAAAGGAACCAGCAATCTCCCATTGCACCTTGCATCACATGGTCAGGTCGAAAATTTCCATTGGGATGAGTCAGATAGTATCCATGTCTTGTATCATCAAATCGAAACCAATTGAGCTTATGCATCAACGATTGATTACGCAATCCTTCAGTTTCACTCTGCGTATGATTATCGTCCCATTGGAAAAATTGACATTGCTTCGCTGCCAGTTCCTTGGCCATTTCTTTCGATACGGCTTTAGCCTGTTCTTCCTTCTCCTTCTCCTTGTTTGCATTTGCAGAATCATGTTCCTGTTTGCCATCAATGACAATGATCTCATTGTCGGAATTATCAGCTTTACGCTTTGGAGCCGAGACTTTCTTCTTTCTAGGTCTAGGTTTTCCACACGCCAGAAAGAATCGACCATAATTTGGCCCATCCTTTTGGACCGTCTTAACGGCAGCTGGCAGCCCACATCTGCATTTGATAACGGTAGGGTTTGCTTGAGCGCTAGTGCTATTGCTATTGCTACTAGCAGTTGAATCAATGGGCTCTGTTTTATTTGACGGTAGAGGAACGACCCTTCGCCCGTCGAGTGAAGACTTATTTGGTGGGAATTCCTGATCGACAAATTGTACATTGAGCTGTTTGCATCGATGTACAATATCAATCCACTTTTGCGAAGGGCGGTGCAGCATTGGAATAGCTATTGCTTGCGCCGCCACCGCCATGCCTGTAATATTTGCACTCTTGGATGCATTGTCTATTGGTTGCTGCAACTGCAACTGCAATGCCAATGCCAATGTTTCGTCTGCAGAAGATTCTTTTCTTGTTATACTAGCATTGTCATTGGCGTGTTCGAAATAGGCAGTGATTGCCTCTTGAAGGTTTGAATATTTATTTTCAAGAGCGATTGCTTCATTTAATTGTAGTCCTGTAACTTCCATTAATATCCTCGTATCATCAGCTTTGGCAACCGAATCGATTTTACCATTGGCATTGGCATCGGCATCAATAGTAATGCTTGAAACATTAGGATCTGTTTGACCACGACGGCTGAAGAATTCCTTTTTGTCAGCATTCGATCTCCTCTTTCTTCTTTTGTTGCTGAAATTCAATGCCTCTTTGGATATCAACATTTCATTTTCGCTTTCATCCGAAGAAGAATCTATTATTATAACTGAATCATCACTTTGCCCATTATCAAATTTACCAACACATATTAATATTGATGGTCGTGACTGATCTCCTCCTCTTCCTCCTGAACTTATAGTAGTAGTACTTGTAGTAGTACTAGTACTAGTGTTGAGAGATGATGTTTGTGCTGTAGTAATATTGTTACTAGTAGCAGCAGCAGTAGCAACAAGACCGTCAGAAGGAGGTGCAGTTTCAACACTATCCTTGGTCATTTCAAATACCAGTAATGCCACTCTTCATTGCACGAACACACTTTGAACTTGTAAGAAATGCTTCAAGAATGATACTGTTGTAGTATTATATTGCTAGTAGACAGTAGACCTCTCTCTCTTTTGTGTTGCTTGTCGCTTGTCGCTTGCTTGCTTGTTGCTCCTGCGTACTGATTGTTACTGGTTACTCTATCATACAATAGTTCCTGCTTCCTGCATTCACTCGACATTTTTACTTTTAGGATTGCTTTCCACCCCCCTCCCATTCTCGAATTCCTCCTCTCCGACAAAAAAATCACGAACCATTTTCGAATTTGAGTTCCTACAAAAAGGACAGTTTCCACAGTTTCCAGCTTCATTTTTTGGTTTCTCTTGGGTTTCATCACGTCATACCACTTGGTTTCATCTTGGTTTCATAATTCAGGCATACTTGGTAACAAACAACGCATCTCTATTGAACCGTAAGCCCTGGTAACCAATTTTAACACCGCTTCGACGTTTACCATGTCTTCCGTCTCCTTCCAGTGTAGCTAGTACACTAAGTAACATTATTG
>Ga0209712_10003544_pt1 | contig 12638 bp, 6 predicted proteins | sample ArcOceMetagenome_FD_187443 | JGI IMG/M metagenome (GOLD analysis project Ga0209712, IMG submission 187443) | Marine eukaryotic phytoplankton communities from Arctic Ocean - Arctic Ocean - Greenland ARC118M Metagenome (SPAdes) (version 2) | ecosystem: Environmental > Aquatic > Marine > Oceanic...
TGAATATAGTACTCAATCGGATGCCAATGTAAAATTTTTTACGTTGGCCGCGTTCTAAATTTTAGCAAAAAGCCCAGAAAATACTGGGCTAATATACCCGTGCCACCTCAAAATGACGGATTCAGCGGGAGTTTAAAGCGGTTTAGGCGGGGCCTCCCAGGCGAGGCGGCTATTTGCAGACCTAGTGGTCTAAGTCAAAAATGGCCAACGAAGCGCTCGGCGCCCGACATAAATCGCTTTAAAACCCGCCCGAAGGGAACGACTGGGGCACTCCACTTCTTCGTTACGCCAATTCAGAAGGTGGTCGACATTCAGTCATTGACGTGCCTTGAATTGAAGCGCCCCAGTCGTTCTAAACCGCGCATTTTGAGGTGGCATGGCTATAGAAGTTGATAACGATATTTAGCCTAGTTTGTCTGAGGCAATATGATATCGCGGGTCTTCATTTAGGTTCATTTCTACATATTCTTGCGCTTTTGTCATCAACTGGCGACATTCTGGGCTGATATGTCTGATATGTAACTTTTTACCTTGTTCTTTATATTTATCAGCCAATCCATCAATCGCATCGATACCAGATGAATCCCAGACACGAGAATCATTAAAATCAATAACCACATCTTGTGGATCGTTTTGTGGATCGAACAAGTCCTTGAAGTGCAATACCGAACCAAAAAACAATGGCCCTTCAAGTTCATATACCTTCCAGCCATCATCGTCGGTGTGAGTTCGAGCATGTATATGCGCTGCATGTTTCCAAGCAAACACTAGTGCCGATACGATAACACCCACCACAACTGCTATAGCTAAGTCAGCGATAACGGTAACCGCCGTCACTAAGAAAAGTACAAAAGCATCTTCTTTATTGATACCACGTACAATCCTGAATGATGCCCATTCAAATGTACCGATAACCACAATAAACATTACCCCGACCAAAGCAGCTAATGGCACCATCTCAAGTAAAGGCGCGGCAAATAAGATAAAACCAAGTAACACCAGAGCAGCAGTAATACCTGATAAACGACCACGACCACCAGAATTGATATTGATCATACTCTGCCCAATCATGGCACAACCGCCCATTCCACCAAAGAATCCGTTAACAGTATTGGCAAGACCTTGACCTAGACATTCTCTGTTACCGTGACCGCGTGTATCAGTCATTTCATCAATCAAAGATAAGGTTAACAAAGATTCAATCAAACCCACTAAGGCTAAAATAATAGAAGTTGGCAATACTATATAAAGCGTTTCTAAGCTAAAAGGCACCATTGGAATAGAAAAACTTGGTAGTTCGCCTGCTAAAGTAGCGCCTTCTTTTTGGTCGGCAGGTAACATATCGCGCACAAAATCGATCACCGTTCTGGCTTCTAAATCTAGGCCATGAACCAGCGCAGTTACTCCAACAATTGCTACCAATGAAGCAGGAACGGCCGTAGTTAATTTAGGCAAAAAGAATATAACCGCCATGGTCAGAGCAACCAATCCCAGCATCAAATAAAGTGTTTCACCTTGCATCCACACTAAATCACCTAAGCCATCCAGTACTTTAAACTGACCTAGTTGAGCAAGAAAAATCACAATGGCTAAGCCATTTACAAAGCCTAACATAACGGGATAGGGCACCAGCCTGATAAACTTCCCTAGCTTAAATATACCGAACAGCAGTTGTAACAAACCTGCCAAAATAACCGCCGCGAACAAATACTGCACACCATGTTGAGCAACAAGCGCAACCATGACAACAGCCATAGCGCCGGTGGCACCAGAGATCATTCCTGGCCTGCCACCTACTGCAGAAGTAATCAAACCCATCATAAATGCCGCATATAGACCTACCATAGGCTCAACGCCTGCAACAAAGGCAAAGGCAACGGCTTCGGGTACAAGCGCTAAGGCAACAGTGATCCCAGACAATATGTCATTTTTGACGTTACTGTCTTTACTGGTGATCAAATCAAACATTTGAATTCCTCATAGGCTTGATGATTAAAAAATAGGCGCGGAGTCTATCAGAAATACTAACGTATTTCTTTTAACAGATTGTTAATTGCAGCAATAAAAGTCATAAAAAAGGGTTCAATTGGATTATTTAGAAGCCCAGCTTCGCCCAGTTGAACACCTCGACAAGGAAGTCGAGGTTGTTACGCGGTAATCGGGTGCCAGTCATCATGGGTTAAGACGGGGCTCTCTGGAGCACTGCTCCAGCCGACTTAACCACCCAACATGCAACCGCTAAGGATGGCGAAAGTAAAATAACGCATTTCACATCCAACCCGAATCACCAAAATATATAAAGAAGACACCCATTTTTAAAAGGCAGCTAAAGAAAACCTCAAGAACCAGCTACGCTAAACCTAAGGAGAATAAAACGTTTCCTTTGAGTATATTTATCAAATACTTGATTAATATAGGTTTAGCAGATACAAAAAAGGCCGGCATTGCCGACCTTGGAACTTATAACGTACTAACTAAGCAATGATATCAAGTAACTCAACATCAAATATTAGTGTGCTATGGGGACCAATAGCGCCGCCTGCGCCTTGTTCGCCATAGGCTAGTTCAGCTGGAACATGTAGCTTCAACTTAGTACCCACTTTCATAAACTGAAGTGCTTCAGTCCAACCTTTAATCACACCATTTACGGGGAATTCAGCTGGTTGACCACGATCGTAAGAACTATCAAATACGCTACCGTCTAACAAGGTACCGTGATAATGAACACGAACGGTTGAAGCTGCAGTTGGCACTGCACCGTCGCCTTGAGTGGCAACTTCATATTGAAGACCACTTTCAGTCACTGTGATTTCTTCACGTTTAGCATTTTCAGCTAAATACTCTTCACCTTGGGTAATGACTTCAGCAAATTCGGGGTAATGACTTCAGCAAATTCAGCTGATTTAGCCGCTTGCATAATTTCATGAATTTCATTGAAAGCAACACGCAATTTATCGTTATCGACTTGAGCGGGTTGATTGTTGTATGCATCGGCAAGGCCTTCTTGCACTGCTTCAACGTCCAAACCTTCAAAAGGATTAGAGCGTAACTGATCGCCCATTTGTAGACCGATACCGTAACTTGCTTGTGTTTGTATGCTTGAAAATTTATCTGACACTTTGGCTCCTAACTTGCCTGTCTCTTTTGCCATAAAAGAGTTCTTGGCACTATTGCGATGAAAGCACGCAAGTATATAGATAAACTTCACCAAAAAACATATTTAGGAATGATTAATAGCCGTATATGCTTAGACAAATAGTTTACATATAAGTATCTTACATTTAGTTTTAATCATTTATGGAGGCGTACATGACACAGGTTTTAGATTCCCAGTTAATAGGAACAGTGCGTAATTTAGGCGCAGTATTAGGCGACACCATACGTGACCAGTTGGGCGAACAATGGTTAGAGAGAATTGAAGCAGTCAGAAAAGATGGGCGAAAAGCTCATCAAGGCGATGAAGAGTGCGCGAAACGTGTAAAGCAACTTTTCTCTGAATTAAAAAACGACGAATTACTCACAGTTGGCAGAGCTTTCTCGCAGTTTCTCAATTTAGCCAATATCGCCGAGCAAGAATTTAATAGCAATAACGATCAAGACGACCCTATCGATACTTTGTTTAACCATTTGGATGAAGCAGGCATAAAAGCCGACACCTTTGAAAAGGCGCTACAACATTTAAACATTGAACTGGTTTTAACCGCCCACCCAACAGAAGTGACACGTAGAACACTTATTCACAAGCACAGTGAGCTGGCGAAATGCTTGAGCAAAGTGCACGCCACAGATATTAATGCATTAGAACGAGACAAACTTGAAACTCGTATTGCTGAGCTGATTAGTCAAGCGTGGCACACCGAAGAAATTCGAACTATTCGCCCTACCCCTGTTGATGAAGCGCGCTGGGGATTTTCGGTAATTGAAAACTCACTTTGGGAAGCCGTACCCGAGTTTATTCGCGAATTAGATAAACGTTTTGTCGACAAATTTGGTTTGTCTATCCCGTTAGATGTATCACCTGTAAAATTTGGTTCCTGGATGGGCGGCGATAGAGACGGCAATCCCTTTGTCACCTCAAAAGTAACCGAACAAGTTTTACTTTTAGCACGCAAACGCGCTGCAAAATTATTTGCTCAAGACATTGATATTTTGCAAACCGAATTATCCATGAGTGATTGCGACGATAATCTTAGAGAGCAAGTAGGCGATGTACTAGAACCATATCGTGCGGTTCTAAGACCACTTTTAGATAAATTAGTCAAAACCCAAGAAGGCATAATCGAAAAACTCAAAGGTGTGCCCGTAGATATGACCGATTGGGTTGACGACAAAGAACAGTTGCTCGCTCCTTTGATGACCTGTTATCACTCGTTACAAGCCTGTGGCATGTCGGTTATCGCCAAAGGTCATCTGCAAAACACTATTCGTAGGATCCACTGTTTTGGTGTGCACTTACTTAAGTTAGACGTGCGTCAAGACTCAGAAAGACACGCCGATGTATTTTCTGAACTGACCCGTTATTTAGGTTTAGGGGATTACGGCCAGTGGAGTGAAGAAGACAAACAAGCATTTTTACTTAAAGAGTTAGGCTCAAAACGTCCGCTATTTCCGCTAGCATGGCAACCCAGTAAAGATGTGCAGGAAGTATTAGACACGGTTAAAGTGATAGCACAAAACGGTAAAGACGGTTTTGGTATTTATATCATCTCTATGGCTAGCTTGCCCTCAGACGTGTTAAGTGTGAATTTATTACTTAAAGAATTAGGCGTGACTTGGCCAATGCCAGTGGCACCTTTATTTGAAACATTAGACGACTTAAACGTTGCGGCGGCTGTAACCAAAAAATTATTTTCTATCGATTGGTATCGTGGCTATATCCAAGGACACCAGCATGTGATGATTGGGTATTCTGACTCAGCTAAAGATGCGGGAGCGATGGCCGCTGGTTGGGCCCAGTATGAATCTCAAGAAGCGTTGGTTGCCCTAGCAAAAGAAAACGATATTAAACTGACCTTGTTCCATGGTCGAGGCGGCACTATTGGTCGTGGCGGTTTGCCAGCTCACGCAGCAATACTCTCACAACCACCAGGGTCGTTAACTGGCGGTTTCAGAGTCACTGAACAAGGCGAAACTATTCGTTATAAGTTTGGTATGCCTATTTTAGCTCAGCGCAGCTTAGCTATGTATGCCAGTGCAATACTAGAAGCATTAATTTTACCGCCACCTGCGCCCAAACAAGCATGGCGCGAAGCCATTATAAAGATGGCTGCAGATGGACGGGACAACTATCGCCAAATCGTCAGACATGACGAAAATTTTGTACCTTACTTCCGAGTAGCCACACCAGAACAAGAATTAGGTAAATTACCCTTAGGAAGCCGCCCGGCCAAACGCAAACCTACAGGAGGCATTGAGAGTTTACGTGCTATTCCATGGATATTTGCATGGGCCCAAACCCGAATGGTTTTACCCTCCTGGTTAGGTGTTATGAAGGCGGTACAAAGCTCTCTAGACGCAGGTAAAGAAGACACTATCCAAGACATGTTAGCTAACTGGCCGTTTTTCTATTCACGCCTGTCCATGTTAGACATGGTGTTCGCTAAGGCCGACCCTAAAATCAGCCAAGAATACGACCAAAGCTTAGTGCCTGAAGAACTCAGACATTTTGGTGACGCCTTACGCACAGAGCTACAGCAAAGCATAGATTTATTACTTAAACTGCTTGATCAAAAAACGGTAATGGAAAGCGATCCTAAAGGTTCAACTTCAATGAATATCCGTGCCAGCTACCTACAACCTTTGCACTACTTGCAAATCGAACTGCTTAAAAGGATAAGGCGACTAGACGATAAAGAACATGACGCAACACTAGAGCGCGCCATGATGGTGACGATAGCGGGTATCGCTGTGGGTATGAGGAATACAGGTTAGACATATTCAGTCATTCAAATACACGCCAAGGAAGGCAATGTTGAGTGATAAACATCAGGGAGGATGTGTGAAGCGAATACATAGGCAGCTTTAGGGATAAAAATATAGTGTCAATTGAGCTTATTAAAAAGGCTCACCGGAGTGAGCCTGGCTAAACAGATAAAAATATTTATTTAAAAATAGGGCTTTCTACTCCTTTACTCCTCTTTTAACTCCGCAATTTTAATCTCATATTTTGTTGATATTGCTAAAAGAAACATTAGCAATATCAACAGCAGTGATTAAAATTTATAGCTACCATTCAAAAAGAAACTTCGACCATACAGATCATATCCTGAAGAAGTCACCATGTTTCCGCGGTTTGAGCCAGCAGCTAAATCAATTAATTCAGGTTCTTTATCTAACACGTTTTGAATACCAAAGGTAACGACATAGTCAGCCGCGAGATATGTTAGGGACGTATCAAAATAAACTGCACTTGGCGCAGAACAAACTGGCACCGTCATTGGTTTGCCAACAAGTTCTTCGTTAGTCACAAAGGTGTCACAATTCGCTGTGTCTCTAATGTCATCAGACGCTTGTGTTCCTGACATGTAGCTTGCCATCATCATCCAGTTCCAATTACCACTACTTAAGTTCAAAGTTGATACTAAACGATGTTCTGGTGTACCAAAGTCTTCTAACAAATCTTCCGCCACTTCACCGATAAAGATGGTGAGCTCACGTTCAGTTTGTAATGTGTATTGGTTATTCCAGCTTAATTTTACTGGCAAGCCGAGCAGGTCATCAAAGTTTGTGCCGAAGTGAGTATTAACATCCACACCTTTTGACGTTTCTTCACCTATATTTAAAAATGATGTATCAACCAAGTTAGGGAAGTTGATAACAGGTGCGTTACCGCTGTTACGTGAGATACGTGAACAGAATGGGCTTCCAAAATTAGGCGCGTCAAAACAACGTTTTAAGATAGTAGCAGCGCTCACGTTACGGATTGTATCTTCAACCTCTAAACTGAAGTAAGTAATACCAAAATCAAATTCCAAACCATCATCAAATACAGGTGTCCATTTGAATGAAGCAGTAATATTTTCTGATGTTTCTGGTTTCAATTCTGCTGCATTACCACTGGAAATCGTTGGAATGGTTGGCACACCACTCAAGCCAATTTGTGTGAAATCTGCGCCTTGTGCGGTGCAGTTATCTAAAATCGTTTGTGAACGATTTTCTTTCGCGGGATCATAGGCACTGTTGGTTTGTAATGATTCATCCACTGCACATGGATCAGCGGAGCCACTTACACCACCAAATTGTGATGATAGGAATTGCTCACGCAAGTTTGGCGCTCTGAATGAGGTGCCATATGACGTGGTAAACAACAAATCTTCAGTGGGTTTATAGGTAACCCGAGCTCGGTTAGTTAACTCACTACCGAAATTTGACTCATCGGTATAACGCAGTGCTAATTCAACTTCTAACAAATTGGCCCAATCTTGATCTACCGCTATAGGTAACGACACTTCACCAAAGATATCAGAGACAGTTCGTGATCCAGCTGTTGCACCTTCAGACAATGGATTTTCTGCCGCAATTGTTCCGGTAGAACCTAACATATCGGCTTCAGAGCTAATCCTGTCACGTCTAAATTCCGCTCCAAATACCGCCGAAGCTGTGCCACCTGACTCGAATTCAAACATATCACCCGTCATGAACGCTGAAGTCATAACTTGTTCAACCGTGGTGGTATTTATACGTGTACCAATTAAGAAATCTTTTTCCGCTTGGGTTGCAAATGTACCGCCACCGTATGAACCACCGGTGAAAATTGATGGCGCTAAAAAGTCTACCGGTACACATTCATTCGAAGTAATAAAACCGATACCTGCCGGCGCATTTATACCACAAATTAAATTACCACCGTTGTCGAGACGCAGTGTACCTAAGGTTAATGTAAGGTTAGTTTCATTCATTACAGGTTGGCTTTGTTTACCTGTACCTCGGTCGTAAGAAACCGATACTTCATAAGTCCAAGCGTTATCACTCAACCAATCACCGGTAAAGTCACCACGTAAGCCCGTCACCATGCGGAAATGGTTGAGGTCGACTTCCCGTTGTTGCGGTAAATCTTCTAAGGTGATGATGTTAGATACGTCATTTGCAAATGGGCTTAATGGATTTTTAACTAGATCTAAAGTTCCATCATCATTAAGCATTAAGTTACCTTGCGCATTCTCTTGTGGGATAAACGCAGGGATGGTTGGGAAAATCTGTTCATTGGTGGCAATGTTAGTTAAATGACGATGAAAGAAATAAGACTCATAGAATATCTCTTCATCCCCACCCCACCAGTCGGGACGATATGAACCATTTACCGCTAGCGTGAATCGCGTAACAGGTTGAATTAAATCAGCATTCAACCGATCAACTCCATCATGATGTAACGGCGAAAATATCCTGCGATTACGCTGATTGGCACTGGTAATGTCTACGTTTGGATCACTTGGAACAGGTAAGTTAAGAGCAGAGCTGAAATTAGGTACACCAAAATCAGTTTGCCCAGGTGTGTAGAAAATCGCGATGTCATTGGTAGGTAAACCAGCGCCCGCATCGGTGATATCTAACAAAGTATTGTCCCAGAAACGGCTAGAACAAACTGAGGTTACTTTACCAGACTCATCTTCAAATATTTTACGAATACAGTCGGTACGATCACTTACTGCAATACGTTTACGGTCATAGTATGAAGCTGAAATTGCAAACTTAGCTTTATCACTTTCAAAACCGGTAATAAATGAAAACTCCTTCGTTTGACCACCACCCTGCTCGGTCCCGGAAATGTTCGCTGCTACCTCAATTCCGTCAAAACTTTCTTTTAAAATAACGTTAATTACACCCGCAACAGCATCTGCCCCATAAATTGATGAAGCGCCTTCGGTGATGATTTCGATACGACTAACCATGTTTATTGGCAGCAAACTTAAATCTGGTTGTGAAGGTGCTCCACGAACACCAGATGAACCAAGACGACGACCATTAATTAAAATTAGAGTACGTTCTGGACCTAAGCCACGTAACCCTATATTTGATGAACCAACACCACCGCTTGGAGGTGGCTCAGAGGCGTTAGAACCGCCTGCATTAGAGTTAAATGAGCCATCAAACTGCTGACCACTTGCCATTGAGGTGTTTTGCAATAATTCAGCAACAGTGCTAAATCCTGACCTCGTTGCTTCATCACCAGTGATGATATGGATTGGCGATGCATTTGAAAATTCAGCTCTTTTGATGCGAGAGCCAGTAATAGATATCCGCTCAGCGATGTCTTCATTAGTAGTCTCTTGAGCATAAACCGGTACTGATAGTACTGATGCAGAAACACTGGCTAGCAGGGAGTATTTTATCGCTTTCGCGATTAGAGAATGTGTGTTCATTTTATTTCCTCAGTTATTATAATTATTCAACCGATTCAATGAATGTTGTCTACAGCAAGCAATGATCATCATCATCGGCTTCTTGTCATAAATTTCGGTGACAAATTTAACTTGTTATTTGCCAACTTAGTTCGAACAAAAACATATTGTTTAATAAGATAAACACAATTTTAGTGGACACACAACGCAACTGTTAACAAAATGATCCAAAAATGTTAAATATAAGTATAAGGCGTTATTTTTAGGAGTAATGCTCTGCCTGAACGAATAAGCACATATGAATGTGTAATTGACTACCCCAAGGTGATCTTTAAACTCGACAGAAAATTAAGGTATGTGGGTTTAAGGCGATTGCCAATATTTCCTCGGCTTTGTGGACCGCATGTTTTGCGGTGTTTTTGATCTCACTAGATTCACAATTTTATATTTCTTAAGTCTTTTGCCATTTTAATGGTTTTGTTTTGGCTATGAGATAAAGAATTGAAATTTGTGCCGCAAGTGCAATAAATATCCAGTAAATATGAGGGTTAAAGCCTGCAAAAATAAAACAGCACAGGGCAATAGAGCCATTAGTAAGTGCATAAGGCAGCTGAGTTTTAAAATGTTCAAACTGGTTACATCCGGATCCAGTGGAAGAGAGTATGGTTGTTTCTGAAATAGGTGAACAATGGTCACCAAACAGCCCCCCAGATAATACTGCACCAATGCTGACTACTAGAGACGCATCTATGGCAAAAGCGGTAGGGATCATCAAAGGGAACATGATGGCGAAGGTACCCCATGATGAACCAGTGCTAAAAGAAATGATTGCAGACAATACAAAAGCTACAGCCGGTAATAACCAATAGGGAAAGCCCTGTTGAGCCTGTTCGGCGATATAAGTGGCTGTGCCCAGATCCTTTCCTAACCCACTGAATGTCCAAGCTAAAATAAGCACTATGGCCACCTGCATCATATTGCCCATACCTTGAATATATAAACTAATTCCTTCAGTTAAAGTTCTAACTCCATAGTATGCCATCATTAGCATTAAGGTCATGGCTGCAAAGAAATAGGCACTGGTTAGGGCGGCACGAAAGGTCGACCCTGCGACCTTTTCAAAAGGAAAGCCCAAAGGAATTAAAGTTGCACATAACACAGTGGCCATGATCAGCAATGGAATAAACACAAATGAAGCCCGAGCCTTGCTGTGGGTGAAGGCCTGAATGTTGTCTTCATTCTTATTAGAAATAGTTTGTTGTGAGGAACGGTTTGCCGTTTTTTCTGCCTCGGCCATTGGGCCAAAATCTAGTCCAGCATATATGAGCACTGGCACAATGAAGATCGCCAAAAGCGCATAAAATTGAAACGGCATGGCCTGAATAAAGCTATCCCAAGCGGATATATCTTGCCCTGCACTATCAAATTCTTTTTGTATTAGGCTGATTATATAAATGCCCCAACCGATAAATGGTACTAAAATAGCAACCGGGGAGGCGGTAGAGTCCACTATGAACGCCAATTTTTGTCGAGAGAGTTTGAGTTTATCGAATAATGGTCGAAATACCGGACCAACAATAAGAGGTGTACCTAAGTCGGAGTAGAAAATAAAAATTCCTCCGCACCAAGCCGCAAATTGTGCCCTGCCTTTGCTACTGATCCGGCGCACTATCGTCAGCGCAAAGGCTGGACCGCCACCCGACTTTTCCATTAGGGTCACAAACCCACCAATAAAGACCAGCAGCACTATGACCCCGGCATTATAGCTATCACTAAGGGTGGTCACTAAATGCTCTTTGACTAAGGTAGTCATAACATCCAGAGGGTTAAATCCTACCAACATAATCACGGCACTGACAACGCCAGCAAACAAACCAATCACTACATTACGAGTGCTAAGTGACAAACCTAGTGTAATAACTATGGGAATAATTGAAGTGATATCAGCATCGGGCACTATAATTTATCTCTTTGGATATTTGTGTGCTTAAATTAGAAACTAACTAAGCTGACATTTGTTTTAGATTAAACAACCTCTCACCCAGTGTAAACCTTAATAATAGCCGCTTAGATAGCAGCATCTAGACCTTATATCTCATTATTCAAGACTCTCGATTTTTTCGAAAATGCCTGAGATCACTTGTCTTTCTTCGATCGACAACTCGGGGCGCCATATGTCAAAAATCAATACAATTCTAGTGCTATCACTTGTATTGCGAGCTTCATGTTCAATCGAATCGTCAAAAATCATTAATTTATTTGTAACTACCGAACGGATTTGGTTACCGACTCTTAATTGACAACCATCGGGTACGATTAAAGGTAAATGGACTAGTAAACGCGCATTTGTTTGGCCACTATGAGGTGGAATATGAGTGCCCGGTTTTAGTAATGAGAACAATATATTGGGAGAGCGACCATTGATTTTTGCAATAGGCAATTCACCAAGTGCTGCATAGGTATCAGGACATCTCTCAATATTACTCTTTATCTCCTTCCCATCTTTGACTAAATGAAATGCACTCCAACTAGTATCATTTTCCAAACCAATATTACTCAGAGCAGGTGCATCAGTATTATGGTCCATATAAGGAGAAAACAATATTTCATCTTCTATCAAACGTTGCAATTCCTGTTTGATATTGCCGGCTTTTGATAACAAGTTTTCAGCCCATTCAAATTCAGATGCGTCGTAAAACTGCTTTTGAGGTAATTCGGGTATATAAAGCTTACTCGGTTGTTGATGATAGATTTCTTTTCGTCCCATCATTATATCAACCATTTGATCGATCCGTGTTGCTCCCCCACTTCTGTTGAGTCCAATTTCATCGAGATAGGAAGACATATTGTTTTCAAAATATTTAGAGGCAGCATCTACCGCTGCTTGCGCTCGTCTTATCTCTCTAGCATGCGTTTCGGGTAATTGACTCACATCTGGAGCAAAACTAATTGCAGCTAAATAGAAACCAGATGCCGCTTTGGTTTTACCTAAACCTGTGAGTGCATCCGCTTTTATCAAATTAGCGTTGATATCCTTAGGTTCAATTAGCAAATAGCGATCAATGGTTTCTAAACAAAATGCAAAATTGAGATCAGCGCGAGCCGAAAATGAGGCTGCCATCAAAACATCTTTATGGCTATCTCCTTCAGAAATAGCGGTTTGTAGACATACTAAAGCTTCACGATAATTTCCGAGCTGCGCTGCCTTTAATCCAGCAAGCCCATTAGGTGTCGGTGTTGTATTTTGCAAACTAGTCCAGCCTTTGATAATCAAACATCCATAACAACGGTGGTTATGTC
>Ga0209712_10003546_pt1 | contig 12635 bp, 12 predicted proteins | sample ArcOceMetagenome_FD_187443 | JGI IMG/M metagenome (GOLD analysis project Ga0209712, IMG submission 187443) | Marine eukaryotic phytoplankton communities from Arctic Ocean - Arctic Ocean - Greenland ARC118M Metagenome (SPAdes) (version 2) | ecosystem: Environmental > Aquatic > Marine > Oceanic...
GTTGTTGTATTTTTTGCTAAGGTGATTGTAGTTTTTGCTTCGGAGAATACTGACTTTGACAACGTTGTAGATAAAAGTGGATTTCATTGTTTTGACTTGTATTGATGCGACAAACAAACTATATAAATACGTTTTATCTGCAAATTAGGTGTCTTGCTATTTTTTATAGGAAAGTGGTCCGGATTATGAGATATTGCACACTGAAAGTAATCAATTGTGTATTAAAATTTATTTTTTAGAATGACTGAATTTTACTCGAAGAGTGAAAAACTAATTCGGTGAATTAATTTTGAAATTAGATTATTTTTTGGTCGTAATAATCTATCTCGATTATATAAATAATTCGTAAATATCAAGCTAAATATCATAGAATAATTTGTAATTGATTTTTTTTAGGATATTTTGTACCATTAATTATTAAAATTTATCAATAGTAAATTATGACATACGAGGAAAACGCTCGCCCTACTTTTTTAGATAGTTTGATATTGCCACTTTTTCTTGCAGTTTCACTTTGGACGATTCATATAATAACATTTGTTTTAGATATCAATTTATCTTTTTTAGGCATTCTACCTAAATCTGCTTTTGGGCTAATTGGTATTTTAACGGCACCATTTATTCACGGTGATTTTCAGCATTTAATTTCCAATACCTTACCATTAGTTTTTTTGAGTTGGACGATTGTTTATTTCTATAAAGAAGTCGCTTATAAAGCCATTGGTTTAATTTATATTTTGACCGGAATAATGGTTTGGGCATTTGCACGAGATGTCTATCATATCGGAGCGAGTGGCGTCGTTTATGGTTTGGTGGCTTTTGTTTTTTGGTCAGGTTTATTTATAAAAGATGTTCGGGCCATCGTTTTAGCGTTGGTTGTAACGGTACTTTATAGCGGAATGTTTTTTGGTGTTTTACCGAATCAAGAAGGTATTTCGTGGGAGAGTCATTTATTCGGTGCGTTGGTCGGGATTGCAGTGGCTTTTATTATAAAAAGTGAAATTGAACCGGAACGCAAATATGACGATTGGGAGGAAGATGACGATGAAAATAAAAAGTATTTTTTACCTCCAGACACTTTTGAGAAGACGAAATTAGAACGAGCAAGAGAAGAAGAATGGGATTGGGAGTCAGATGTGTCTTGATTAGATATATATAAATTAGGAATTAGGAACTATTTATTATTGAATGATAATCGGTATTATAATTTATGTTCAATCGATAATTTCATATTCCTAATTCCATATTAAAATTAAGTGAGGTCAAATAAATTATTAACGCCAATTGTTCGGCTGACGGTGAAACCTTCTGCAAATTCTACTCCGATTGGACGGCCGAAAATTCTACCTTTTGCATACATGAAATCCAAGAAATCTTTACCTGAAATCGGTGTTTTTAATTCCTCCTTTTCGTAAGCTTCATTATAGAATTGGGATTTATATTGAAGCATAGATTGAATTTTCTGATCCATAAATGGCGTAATATCGATTACAAAATCTGGATTTAATTGATGGTCTTGAATATAATGGTAAACAGCTTTTGGTCGCCATCGATTTTGTTTTTCTCCACGAAAGCTCGTTTCAATCTTCGCTAAACCCGATAAAAAACAAGCATCAGTCGATAATTTACTCGCTCTTCCGTGATCAGGATGTCGGTCAGAAACGGCATTGCACAACACAATTTCAGGTCTGCAATAACGAATTATTTTAATAATTTCGATTAAATTTTCCTTATTGTGCTGAAAAAATCCATCACCCAAATCTAACTGTTCCCGAAATTTAACACCTAAAAGATTTGCAGCATTCTTTGCTTCTTGCGTTCTAATTTGAGCATTGCCACGAGTGCCCAACTCTCCTAACGTCAAATCCAACAAACCAACGGTTTTTCCTTCCGCTTGATGTTTTAATAATGTGCCGCTACAACTCAACTCGACATCGTCTGGGTGAACGCCGATTGCTAAAATATCTACTTTCATTTTTATTGTTTTATTAATCTACTGTCTCAATCGTTTGTACAATAAAATCCGTTACTCGAAACTTACTTACCGATTTAAAAACGCTAAACTTATCATTGCTTCGTTTGTACTAACGATTTTATTAATTTTAAAAAATACACCGGGAGCAGTTTTTTGATCGACTTCGAATTCTTGATTCAAAGTAACGTAAGCAGCATTCGTATATAATTCGAATGCAAAATCGGGAATGAAAGATTGGCTGGTAGAGATACTTTTTTCACTCAAAACTTTCAAACTTTCAGCTACACGTTGTACAAAAAATGAATCAGCTTGCATCGAATAATCTGCATTTGGCAACTCAAACCGAAACTCTTGCTTAACATTTTTGCAGCCGGATTGAATCAAAGTAAACCGAATATTACCTGTTAATAAAAAAGTATCGGTTAATAAAGCCGTTTCCATCCCGCTACTATCTTTTGCTGAAAAAGTATAGTCACTCACGCCTTCGATCTCCGCAGATAAAATCGGAGTTGGTTCGCCATAAGTACAAATATTCTCCGTTTCTCCATTGTCATTGCATGATATGAACCACAGGAAAGATACGGTTACGATTGATAGTAAAAATATTTTTTTCATGAATTTTTCATTAGTTTTTGATGATTTTTAGACTCTTGGGCAAAGATAAATTTAAAGTCAGTATTGTAGCGTTTTATGTGTTGTTGTTTTTGAATGATGTGTTGAAGCTTTTTTAGCATATTTTCATTTAACTTTCGTAAGAATTCGACCAAGCTTGAACGGAGAGTTACCTTTTTAATTTCTATTCAAATACAATTTAATACCTACGTTTGGTTTCAATTTTCGGGCATGATATTTTAAGGATTTTCCATCAATTTTACAATTAAAACTGCCAACTTCTTGATATAATAGTTTTAAAATATAAGTATTCTGATATTGAATTGCTAAAAGATAATCTTTGCAAGTAATTCCTACTTTTCGTTCTATCAAAGATTTAATGATTTCAATATTTTGTTTTTGAATAGCGACTTGAAGTGCGGAAACGCCTGAATTACTTAATGTGTTTGGATTTGCTCCAACTTGCAGCAGTTGATAAACTAAAATATAACTATTTTGCTCAATAGCTTGAATTAACACCGGTTCCTGACCTTTGACTTCGGTATTAATATCAGCCCCTTTTTGGATTAGTTGGGCAGCGATTAGGGTATTATTATGTTGAAATGCTTGATAAATTATCGGTAATTCATCGTTATTTGCTATGCGCCAATTTGGATTATGGTGTAATAAAATGGAAACTATTTCAACTCGATTGTTTTTAATCGCTTTTTGTAAGAATGCATTAGAATTTCTCAAACCAATTAATAATAAAAAATTTAATTTCTTTGGATTTTTTAATAAATCATCCTCTTCAAAATATTGGTTAATATTCAAGTTTGATTGATTCGTATGATTGATAATTAAATCAATAAGTGCTTTATCACGTTGCTGAATCGCCTTTGTTAATGGAAGTTTTGGCTTGCTTAGCTTATCAGAATATGGAATCGAACCATTTTTCAAAAGGAATAAACTGGTTTTATTAAACTTCAAATCAACACTCAAGCCTAAGGGCGTTTGTTCGTTCAGTGGATTAATGGAGTTGAGGTTCGCACCATTGTTTACCAAAGTTTCGATATAGTATGTATTATTAGATTTAATAGCGTAATAAATCGGTGTAAAACCGTTGGAACTAATCATGTTTAGAGAAATTCCTTTTTTTATTAATAAATCAAAAACTATGGTATTTTCCATTTCAATCGCGTGAATTAATAGATTTTTTTGAACTTTCGATTCCTTCAAACCGGTCGTAAAAGCTTGATTAATATTTAATCCTTTATTAATCAAGATTTCTAACATTTTTGGCTTTTGAAATAAAGCATTAGCTTCGAATTGATTGAGTATTTTCTCAGTCAGATTAGGAATAAGTGCTAATACTTCGTCGAACTCTTTCGTACCGTGTGATAAACAGGTTAGATTAATGGTCATCGGACTTGCTCCTAATCGAATGATTTTTTTAGTCAAAGAAATATTAAAAGGGCAACCGATATGGACAAGTTTAGGATTTGCACCTTGTTGGATTAGAAAGGAAAATAAAGACGGTTTGTGTTCCTGCAAAGCATATTCTAACGGCCGTAAACCATTAGGAAATACTTGATTCAAATCAATATTATTATTAATTAATAATCGTAATAAACCAAAATCTTTTCGGCTTAATGCAATATAAAGTGGCGTAACATAATTCGTTTCGATGAGGGAATTATTATTGAATCTATTTTGAAGTGTTTTTTCGGAAATGATTGGATCATAGAAATTAACAATCGTTTCTTTCATGGAAAGAAATTGTGTTCGCTGCCGAACTAAACAGTTACAATTGAGATTGAAACCATCGTTTGCAAATGATTGTAATTGTGAATAATTAGCAGGTGTTGAAATTACAGCTCGACAGATTGCCCTTGTTGAGTTGGCATCTTGTTTTGCATGAATTGTTTTTGTTACGGGACACAACAAAGCTAACGTAAAACACAACGTTTTGAATGAAATTTTCATAAGTTTTTCTCTTGTAATGAACACTTGAAAACATATTATTCTGAATATATTTTCAATATCAAATGTAAGATAAAATTATGACAATATTAAACTGTGCTATACGTTAACCTTTGTTAATTAAATTATAATGTATATTATTTTATATAATATGAATGTTCATTAGAGACTTAAAAAAGTTCTTCAAATTCACTTAATGCATCTGAAACGAAATCTTGAAAAGCCGCTTTTTTGATTTTCCCCATTGTCTTGAAATGTTCGATAACTTGCTCGATGATTGGTTCAGTGATTATTTTTTTGACATCGCTAATATTATTAATAGCTTCGCCAACTCTAAACTTATAAGTCTGTTCGAAACCTTCTTGCTCGAACTTTACGGAAAAACGACTTGTTGTTTTAAAAATCGTAATTTTACAATGTGGATGTGAAATATCGCCTACAACTCTCATAGTTTTTAATATTTATATAGTTAATTAAGGAAGTTAGTAACAATGCAATATATTTATCATGAAATAAAAGCTTCTAACTTTTTTATCCTTTTGTTAACACTTCTGTTTTTAGGAAAGTTTTGCTGGAAGCATCAAGAATCAAGAATAATATGAGTCGAGATAGAATATTATATAATGGAAAGTTAGCGATTCCAGAAGAAGTTAAGCTAAATTTAAATAATAGAGCATTCCGATACGGCGATGGTTTGTTTGAAACCATGCGAATGTTTGAAGGTAAAATGCCATTTTTAGAACTGCATCTCGAACGATTACAAACTGGAATAGATATGTTACAGTTGGATTTGCCGATAGCGAATCATGGGATTGAATATTGGCAATATGAGATTCGGAGAATTGTTAAATATTACCATCAAAAATACCCTAAGCAGGCTAAAAATTATAGAATGCGACTGACCGTTTTTCGAAATGATGGCGGGTATTACACCCCATCGACGAATGGGGCTTCTTATATTTTAGAGGTTGAACGATTGAAAACGAGTATGTTTGATTGGAATGAAAAAGGATTGACGATTGATATATTTAGGAAAGTGAATCTGGATAAAGGTCGATTAAATAATCTAAAAACAGCGAACGGTTTGCCTTACGTCTTGGCATCATTATTCAAAAAAGATAAAGGAGTGGATGACGTTTTATTATTAAATAATAAGGAACGAATTGTGGAATCGACACATTCTAACGTATTCTTTATTAAAAATAATACGCTGATAACTCCAGCGCTGGGGGAAGGTTGTACGGCAGGAACAACAAGGAAAATTATTTTAGGAATTGGTAAAGAATTAGGATTGAAAGTGAAAACTACAAAATGCGAAATCAATGTATTGAAAAACGTAGATGAAGTTTTCCTAAGTAATGCGATTCGTGGTATTCAGTGGGTTCGAAAGTTCAAGAAAAAACGATATGAACATAGGGTGAGTAAAGCTATTTACCTAAAAATGAATAAGTTAATTGATAACTCAAAAATTGAAATTTAAAGACGTTAAGAGGTACTTTCCAAAATAAATTTAACTATAATTCTATCTTTGTGTTAGTATTGTCATTATTATTTGATGAAATTAAAATTTCAGTAATTTTATAAAGTCTTTTTACGTTACATAGAAAGTAAAAAAAAATTAATAACAAAAAGGAAGCAAACCTTATGAAAAAGATTCTTTTAATAACACTTTTGGCATTAACACCAGTATTCGCTTCTGCTCAATATCTGGAAGGTGGAATATTTGTAGGAGTATCAGGGTACGCAGGAGATTTAGTAGATAAGTCGATGGATCTCAAGGAATCTCACTTAGCTGGTGGTATCTTATTACGTTATAATATCAATGATTGGGTTGGTGTTAGAGGATCATTCACTTATGGTCAAATTTCTGGAAAAGATGCGAACTCATCTACGGAATCAAGAAAAGCAAGAAATTTAAGTTTTCGCTCGGATATTTATGAATTCTCTATTATTCCGGAATTTAATATTTTAGGTTTTAATCCTTATGACCGTTACTATTCTCCTTATGTATTTGTAGGTCTAGGAATTTTTAAATTCAATCCGGAAGCAGAATTAAATGGTCAATGGTATGATTTACAACCTTTGGGAACGGAAGGTCAAGGTTTGCCTGGTCGTCCTTCTCAGTATAATCTGACGCAGTTGGCAATTCCTATGGGAGTTGGCTTTAAATATGCAATTGATGAATATTGGACGGTTGGAGTAGAATTTTCTACTCGTTATACGATGACGGATTATTTGGATGATGTAAGTACGACTTATGTTGACAGAGATGAATTAGCAATCACGAGAGGTGAAATCGCAGCAAGTTTGGCGAACCGAACTGGAGAATATTTAGGGACAGAACCAGTGAATATTCCTGATGCTATTCGTGGACTTGAAAATTCAGATTGGTATGGTTGGTCTGGTTTTACAATCACTTATAATTTCATGGATGGATTCGGTGGAAGTAGTTACGGTTGCCCAACTAATTTCTAAGGAATTACATATTATTGAAATTTCTAGGGTTAAAATTAGAATTTTTTCAAAAGGAGGAACTGATTTAATCGGTTCCTCCTTTTTGTGTCTGGTAAATCATTTTGGAATGGGCTTTTGATAAGGTTAAATATTAGGGAATAGGTAATAAATGATTTAAATAGTCGATTATTTATATCTGGCTACTTAGATTATTTTTTATCACCTATTTCTTAACTCCTTAATATAGTCCTATATTGTCATTATAAACGCTGGGTCTTTTGGCTTTGGCGAGTTCAGGGTTAGAAATGATTATTGAATTTGAAATAGGATAATAATTTCTAAAAAGAAAAGTATAATCATATTATGAAAATAATTTATACATTATTGATTGTCTTGTGTTGTCCATTTATTTCTTTCGGACAAGGTTCTCTCGATCTTGGTATTTTTGCTGGTCTATCTACTTATGGCGGTGATTTGACAGAAAGCGATATCGAAATTACAGAAATGAATCCGGCTTTTGGGGTTATCGGACGCTATCATGTAAAATCATGGCTCGTACTGAGAGGAAACCTAATGCTCGGTACGATTACAGGAAATGATTTGAATGCTTCGAGTATTGGAAGACGAAGACGAAATCTAAGTTTTCGCTCATCGATTTATGAATTATCGGTTACGCCCGAATTTAATATTTATACTTTTAACTTAAAAAGTAAACAATCTTTTACGCCTTATTTTATGATTGGTGCAGGTGTTTTTTATTATAATCCTAAAGCACTTTACGAAGGCGAGTGGGTGGATTTACAACCTTTAGGTACGGAAGGGCAGGGTTTACCCGGTTATGAATCAAAGTATAACTTAGTCGATTTTGCAATTCCATATGGCTTTGGTCTGAAGTTTCAAGTGAGTAATAAGGCAACAATTGGTTTAGAATTTATTAGTCGTTACACCTTTACGGATTATTTAGATGATGTGAGTACGGTTTACCCGGATAACGATGTTTTGGTTATCACAAATGGTGTCTTAGCAGCAACTTTATCGGATAGAACCTCCGAATATACGGGAATTCCATCGCAACGTCAAGAAAATGCACCGCGAGGCGGTTCAGAATTCAAGGATTATTATCATTTTATCGGTGCTACGGTGACGATAAATATATTTACACCTGAAATCGAGAAAAGGAAGTAAAAAACATACTTAAATTGGATATGAATTAGGGAGTCCAGTCAGCGAGTGATACATGGGCGGTTCAGAAAGCGGTCAAAAAGGTGGAGCTGATGATACGAGTTACATTGAAAACTACTTGGGGGAAATCCTATAGGCTTGATTGAAATTTGTTGAATTGTTAGGGCCCGGTATGACACCAATAAGTTGAATAAATCTATCTGGTTTAGAAGTCTCTCCTGTCGTATTTCCAAGAAAATCAATCCAAGTCATATCTGGAAGAGTAGTGTCATCAGATGTGCTGCTTTGGTCGCGTTGCAGCGCAGGATCTGAAACTGTCAACTTGCCAAGTCTTGTGGGATTGTCTAATGAATTCGTATTATAAAAAACACCATACACTTGATTACTATTCTGATATAGTGGAATTTCAGCGAAAAGCTAATGATATTATTAATTTCATTTAACAATTAAGTTTTCCTCTTAATGATATTCAACATCGGCATATCGGCAATCTCGCTTGTATCTAACTTATGTAATGTACTCAAGGTTTAAAATTCTGCTTCGTTTTTCCCTGATATGAAATCGGGATTTATAGCTTGATAGAAAAGAAGTAAAACTTACCTGACGAGCAGCAGACCGGAGTCAGTTTGATTGATTTTTTAAAGGCTAAAAGTATTCAAAATGCTAAACGGTTTTAAACTCATTTCGCTGATGCGAAACTCAAATATAAAATTATTCTTAACGCATTTTAAATACTTATAGTCTAAAATCAATAATGCCAATTAAAAACCAAAAATGCAGGTTTTTAGCACTATCAAATTCTTATCCATTACAAGTTTTTTCTTCAATAAAGATACCTTCCGAATCAAAAACTAACATTTTTCTACCCGTATCTGTTATCAGGCCAACGAAGTATTTATCCTCTTTTAAGAAAGCAACTTTTATCGTTGCATCCGTATAATTTGCCGTAATATAATCGGTAACTAAAGTCGGTAAAGTTGCAATATCAATTTGGCTGCTATCAAATCCATGACGGTTCACAAATTCGTGTTCTTTAACGAAATTGCCATCTGCATCAAAAACCAAAATCAAATCATCGGTTACTCTGACCATATATTGACCATTATGATTGATTTTCGCACGTTCAATTGTTACATCAGGATAATTTGTGGAAATATACGTTCCCACCGCATCAGGTAAATCCGTTACATCAATTTTTTCGCCTTTATCACAGCCTCTTTTTCCTTTCTTTCCTCTTCTTTTATCTTTACGATTCAAAGACTGCCCATCTTTATCAAAGAAAACTTCAAGTCCATTACTCAAGTTAATCTGAAATCCTAAACCGTCCGCTATTAAAGCCTTATCAATGTATGTATCAAAATAATCGCTATCTAAAGTCGCAATCGCACTGTTTGGTAATGCATCTGCTGATATCGTCGTTTTTGTCGCACTGACAATATTATCAATCAAATCCACATCTAATTTTCCGCAAGAAGCGAAAGTTACCGTAAGTACCAAAGCAAACAAACTTAACTTTTTCATGATTTTTAGTTTTAAACCTAATACTCAAATCGTATTAAGTGCGTATTATTGAATAGTTTTTAATTTCTTTTTTGAACGTTCAAAAGGATAGTGCAAGAAATTAAAAAAGGGTTGCATGAAGTTTTTAATTTTTTTTAATATTTGGTAATATTATTAATATACACTTTAGAATAAATTGAAAATCTATGCTTTGATGAAATTTCTACTCCTTTTTTATTGATAAAAAAGAAGCAAAATTTGCCTGACGAGCGAGCAATAGACCGAAATCAAGGCTAAATTGATTTCTAAAGATTTTCAGCTTAAAATCAATAATGCCAATTCAAAGTAAAAGTGCATATTTATCTGACTACCCAATATTCGATAGCTAAAGCATCTGCTAAAAAAAAACTACCCAAACCAATTTGATAAGGATAGTCTATTCGCACTAATTTTTAGTCGGAACAATTAATTAATATATTATTAAAAGCTATATTTTAAGCCAACTTCTAAACCGAATGTATTGGATTTCGTTCTTCCTAAACGTCCTCGATTATTGTCCGATAACGCTGCCGACCAAGTTGGTTCTACCGAAATTGACCAATTATTTACTAGTTGATAATCCAGTACAATTCCTGTGATTGCGTTAAACGAATTTCGCTGTGTTGCCTTAGGTGAATCGCTTAATCGAATATCGTTGATTTCGATACCTTCTCTATTTATTTTAAAATCAGTAATATCTAATCTATTGCTAATCAATTTATTATAACTCATTCCACCTTTCAGGCCAACAGACAACTTATTTTGGTTTAATATATTATATATTGCATAAATTGGAATCGAAATCGATTTCACATTTGCCGTTGCGTCCACTTCAATATCAATCTCCTCATTTTGGTTGATTGCCGAATTACGCAATCGAGTAATACCTAAGCCAACTCTATATTCACCATAAGTACTTGATCCTAAGTAATCTATATTGTTACTCACTTTATCTGTACTCAAATCCGTCTCTGAGTTTTTGTCATAGCTTAAACTGTGTTTAGAATTAAAGTCATATGATGAATTCGTAAAAAGACCGACCACCGTTAAAGACCATTTATCATTCAAACTCCGATTATATTTCAAGCCAATAGATTTGCCTATTTTTGTAACCTCATTTTGCTGAGGTCTCGAAGGAAAATTACTACTACCTTTTGATGGACGAATATTATTTTTTAAAACTGTTGGAGCAACAAATAATGTGATAGATTGACTTTGAGTCGTTTTTACCTTTTCTTCTTTTATAGGAATATCTACACCAGAAATATTTCTCAAAATTGGTAAAAATATAGGCTTTAATTGAAGTATTGCTAATGGTTCTGATTCGATATTCACGTTATTAATCAAAACGTCATTCGGTACAAAATTCGGAATAAAATTTTCAATTTTAAAAGGCAGAACTTCAATTTTCTCCTTTGTAATCGTGGAGAGATTTGGAATATTGCCGTTAATAATTTCCAACTTTTGGTTTCCTATAATATTGTTATTATCATTATTTTCTCCTGTTATTTTTTTCTCTATTTTTGAAGAATTAATATAATTATACTCATTTTTTGGAGTCGTTGATTTTTGTTTATCTGTAATCAAATTTGAATTTGAATTGAAATTTTCAGTTGAATTTTCAGTTGAATTGAAATTTTCAGCCACGTTTAAAATTGAATCCAAATTTTCATTTGTACTAAAATTTTTCAATTGTTCAATTTGCTCATTCGATCGTTCCAACGCTTCCGTCAAAGATTGAGAGGTCGATTTATATTGCTGTATTTTCCAACCTAAAAACACCAATAAAACCACAGAAACGACTAACGAAGTCGGCATTATAAAGCCTTGCCAATTAACCCCTGGTTTCGTGGGAATAATTGGAGCGATGCGTTCCCACATTGCGTCAGAAGGTTCATCATCAAAACTTTCTAAGTTCTTTTTAATAAAATCTTCAAAATTGTCGTTATGTAAATCTTTTCCCAAACCTTTTATTTTTTATAATTAAAATTTATTTACCGTAGAGTTCTTGGCGTTTTTTAGAGTCTTTTAATTGCTTTGCAATCTTTCTCTAAATATGGTTTTAAAAAAAACTCAGAGAAACGCTCGAAACCCGTTTCACTCAGTCAACGATTTTTCCAAAACACCTCGTAGCATTTTTTTTGCCCTCGAAAGTTGAGATTTTGAAGTATTAATGGAGATTTTTAGTTGTTCAGCAATCTCTTTATGCGTAAATCCCTCAACGACATAAAGATTAAAAACTACTCGATAACCATCAGGTAATTCCTGCACCATTTTCATAATTTCCTTTGCACCGATATTACTTAAAATATCATCTTGTCCTTGTCGATATTCTGCCAAAGTGTGGATTTCAATATCAGAAAATAGCATTCTTTTTTTTCGAAGGTGCATTAAAGCTGTATTTACCGTCACCCGCCGCACCCAACCGCCTAACGCTCCAGTCGGTTCGTATTGATACAAATCTCGATACAAATTCACAAACGAATCTTGCATAATATCCTGAGCCTCAGGAATATCTTTCGCATAACGCATCGCAACGCTGAATACTAATTTTTTGAATAATTCATAAAATTGGTATTGAGCTTGTCGTTTGCCCTTTTTACAGCCGATTAATATTTTTTCCTCTTCTTTCGTCAAGTTTTGGTTTGATTCGGTTTTTTGAAAATGTTGTTTTGCTTGCTTGTTTGAAGGTGTAGTGCAAAATACGATAAATAGGTTGCTTGGAGACTAAAATAAGTTTCAAAACTATTGATTTGTGAAAGCCATTAGGTGAATAAGTTGATTAAAAATGAAGGGCTAATTTTTTTTAAAAGATTGGAAATCACAACTTTCGCCTATTCGATTAAACTGGTTTAATAACACGTAGGAAAAGTCAAGACTCTTTAGATAAGAGAAGATTAAACCGACAGAA
>Ga0209712_10003547_pt1 | contig 12634 bp, 8 predicted proteins | sample ArcOceMetagenome_FD_187443 | JGI IMG/M metagenome (GOLD analysis project Ga0209712, IMG submission 187443) | Marine eukaryotic phytoplankton communities from Arctic Ocean - Arctic Ocean - Greenland ARC118M Metagenome (SPAdes) (version 2) | ecosystem: Environmental > Aquatic > Marine > Oceanic...
ACAAAATACCCTGTGGACCACGAAGTATTTCTACACGCTCCATGTCAATCATCGGGATTCGAGCTAGCTGATCGCGACCGTAGAAAATACCGTCGTTGTAGATACCCACAGACTGTTCAAAGCCAGGATTGATACCAGAACTGATACCACGGATAGTAACAGTGGTCGAAATACCGGTTTCATTGATGCTGAAGTTAGGGACTAATTCAGACAGGCCCTGTAAATCGACAATACCTGCATTGGACATTTTTTCTGCGGTTACAGCAGCAACCGACACAGGAACATCCTGCAGTGATTCTGCGCGCTGTTGTGCAGTTACCACAATTTCTTCAAGCATAGCCGCATTGGACGCACCCGCTGCAACAGCAATAGCGCCCGCTAAGATAGTCTTAGTTAAAACGTTGTTCATTTTTTTCCCTCATGGGTTTAGGTTTTTAAGATAATAATTATTATTAAATAAGGAGGTAGCCCGCCATGAAGCGAGCCACCTCAATTTCGACCTTCCAAACTAGATCGTTTGAAAGTCTGCCGCTAATATCTCTTCGGCATAATTTGAATCTGTAACCACGCTGGCCACATAGGCGAGATTGCGGGTTAATATTTGACTAGAAAAGAATGTTGCAGTTTTGATTTTCTGACCGTAATAAGGATTGTCTGAACCCTGATCAATATGTCTCTGTGCCGCTGCCGCTAATTTAACCAACAGCCAAAAAGACACACTGTTACCAAATAGCATCATGTAGTTGTAAGCCAGGGAAGGTGCTTTTTCGTTGTGGCTCAGAACGTAATCCAATGACTGCTGGCACTGGTCAGCGGTTGTCGACAGCGCCGTAGCCAAACCCTTGACGGCACCCGTCGAGGATGCAAGATCAGCGACCGTCTGACGCATATCTGCAATTAAACGTGACACAGCTTCACCGCCATCACGGAGACATTTGCGGCCGGTAAAGTCCAGAGCCTGAATGCCATTGGTGCCTTCGTAAATTGGCAGAATTCGTGCGTCGCGCATGTGCTGAGCAGCGCCGGTCTCTTCAATAAAGCCCATACCCCCGTGGACCTGAACACCCAATGAGGTTATCTCCATGGACACTTCGGTACACCAGCCTTTTACTAGCGGGGTCATGACTTCAACTAATTCTGCATCGGCTTTACGCTGGTCAGCATCTGGATGACGATGGCTGCGATCTTCTGCGGCAATGGTAAAGAACGACATGGCACGAGCGGCTTCGGTCATTGAACGCATCTGCATCAGCATGCGCTTTACATCGGGATGATTAATAATCGGCGCATTACCTTCGATGCCTTGGACCTTGCCCTGCACTCGATCTGAGGCATAGGCTACCGCTTGCTGATAGGCGCGTTCGCTCACACCAATACCCTGATGGCCTACACCTAAACGGGCATTGTTCATCATACTGAACATGCACATCAGACCCTTATTCTCGGGCCCTACCAAATAGCCCACTGCGCCGCCATTGTCACCAAAGGCCATGGTGCAGGTGGGGCTGCTGTGAATACCAAGCTTGTGCTCAACACCAACGGCTTTAACGTCGTTGCGTTCGCCAAGGCTGCCGTCTGCATTAACGAGGAACTTAGGCACCAAAAACAATGAAATGCCATGGTTGCCGGCGGGGGCATCTGGCAGTCGCGCCAGCACCAAATGGATTACGTTCTCGGCGAGATCATGGTCGCCCCAGGTAATATAAATTTTCTGACCGCTCACTAAGAAGTGATCGCCTTCCGGCACAGCTTTAGTTTTTACAGCCGAGAGGTCGGTACCCGCCTGCGGCTCTGTCAGGTTCATGGTGCCAGACCAGACGCCAGAAATAAGGTTACCCAGATATACGTCTTTTTGATCGCCAGTGCCATATAGATTCAGGGCATGAATAACGCCGCGAGTTAACATTGGCAACAAGCTGAAACCCAGATTGGCTGACTGCAGCATCTCTTGCACTGCAACATCAATAACACCGGGGAAACCGGCACCCTCGTAATCTGAATCGCCACTGAGACAGCACCAGCCGCCAGCAACCATCTGTTCGTAGACGCCATCTAACGCTGGCGAGGTTATTACTTTACCATTGTCTAGGTGCGCTGCTTGCTCGTTGCACGCCCAATTTGTGGGGGCTACCACCTCTTCAAAGAATCTCGCCGCTTCAGGCAAAATAGCCTGCACCATATCGCTACTGGCTTCTTCGTAGCCGGGCATTTTGCAATGCTCGTCATAACCGACTAGCTCTTCTAAAATAAATGACAATTCCTTTTGCGGGGCTTTGTAAACAGACATAGTGTTTTGGCTCAGTAATTAACTTGTAGGGCGCAAGTATCATAAGACTCAGGGCCTGTGTAAACCCCAAAAAATGACTACCCGTCCACTTGTTGAATCTATATTGTCTATCTGTTGTCATAGAGAGAAGCTGCCATTGAGGGCAGCGGTTTTGCAGCCATAGGGAAATACCGTGAATACGGACATTTAGCCATCTCAGGATAGAGATGGCAGTGCTACCTTTAGCTCTACTTCTAACTCTACTTTTAGCGCTAAAGACACCAATATCACCAATAATGTCAAAACCTATTACGGTTCTGTTCTCAACACCAGCATATATTGGTCGCAAAATAATCGCTGCCCCAATACTCAGTTAAAAGATAGCACAAACTTTTACTTTCGCCAGTTTATAGGCCGCCGCTAATCTGCATTAGTGACTGTCTACCAAAACAGACGGGCGAGTCGCACTGTATGCCCAGTAGATAAAAATAAACTGAAATAGCAGACGGATATACAGCAGGCTCAGGGCGATCTCTGGAAATAATTCTGGATTCAGCGCCATATGAATGTTCGCAGGATAAACAGCGATAAGCAGCGCCACCAAGCCCCAGCCTGCGGCGGCGCGAAGTCTCGGGATTAATACACAGACACCACCCAACACCTCAAAGAACCCACTGATGTAAACCGCTTCTAAATGCAGGGGTAAATAGTCGGGCATGATGTTCAGATAAAAATCGGGATTAACAAAATGATCAACCCCGACATTGATAAAGAACGCCGCCAAACCAAACAGAGCGAGGGTTTTAAGGCGGCTGGTAGGCAACTGTAATCTAGAAGAAATAGTATCGAACATCATTAAAACCTGTGAGACTAATGTTGGGATAAATATTGAGATAAATAGTTATAAAACGTCGATGGAACCGAATTCTGCAATTAACTTATCGGTCATTTTTCGCTGTTCTGCTTTGATATCGAACTGGTTACAGAGGCCATTATTCCAGCTGTGATATTCCTCTAATCGATGATCACCGACATTGGTAAACGACTCCCAAGCAATAAAACATTTCTCCAGATCAGTTGACCCTGTATGCACAACTAAATTGTTGAGTAGAGAGGCCATATTTTCTTCTTCCACACTCATTCGCAACAGATCACCGCTGTCGAGATGCACATAGGCTGGGTTAGCCGTTTTAAAGGCCGTCCAGTCAAACGAGAAATCAGCACTGGGATTAGCGCTGCGAGCAAAGTTGCTCCAGGCCCCCATCATCGTTTCGCCCATCTCATCCCGCGCTGCGCCTTCCGGATAAATATAGGATGTGATCGGACCGTAGGTATAGTTACCCGTGACAAACGCAATGTCGGTGCCATGGGCTGCGCCAATGATGTTCGGGAAATCAATGAGCATGGACTGGGCCTGATGATCCCAATCAAAGCGGTAGGCATAAAGGTTTTTATAGCCAGCGGACTCCATGGCCATTAGGGCATCATCTACACCCCGTAATTTCCAAGCATGAGAACGGGTGCGCACCCAGAGTTTAAACAGTTCTGGATCTTTTAGGGTTATTTTCGGTGGCAGTAGCTTGGTCAATATATAGCTGGTGTCGGCAAAGTATCGGTGTAGGCCCAGCCAAAAAGAAACCTCGTCTTTGGTGGCCCCCGCGATCACTGGCACATTTTTGGCGTATTTCTTATTACCTAGGGCTGCTAGCATTCCCTCTTCAGGAATGACTAAGCTGTCGATAGTTGTTAGGGGAATGGCGTCAAAATTTTCAGTTTGATAATAGAGAGCAATCAATTGACGGGCATCAACGTCCATCAGTCGCTCACGCAGTTCGCTAGGGCTGTATTGAGACTGGGGGCTGTCGAGAAGTTGATTAACAATCTGCCAAGATCCTCGCTTAATTAAGGGATCAGCGCCATTGAGGTTGTAGGCTTTTTCTGGGGTTGAGCTGGTGGTGTAACCAGACTGTGAAATAGCTTTATGAAACAGTCCATCACTGAGGGGGGATGCTAAAAGCGCCAGGGTATTGTGGCCGCCAGCAGACTCGCCAAAGATGGTGACATTATTAGGGTCGCCGCCAAATTGTTGGATGTTTTTTTGCACCCATTTTAAGGATTCAATAATATCGAGAGTACCGAAGTTTGATGTTTTATCTATGCCCTCTTGCAAACCCTGTATCGCTGGGTGGGTAAACCACCCCAGAGCTCCAAGGCGATAATTTGTGGTGACCACAACCACATCGCGGTTGGCGACGAGCTTCGTAAAGTCATAGTAATCTTTGATGCCTGTAGTGTTAGCCCCCCCGTGAATCCAAAACATCACCGGAAACTGTTTGGTGGCGAAATCTGCCGGCGCACGAATATCCAAATACAGACAGTCTTCGGAACCGACGATACCCTCGCCACTTGCACCACCATACTTACTGGCTTTTTGCACGCAGGCGGTTACGTCTTGCTCAACAACAATACGGTCTGGGGACTGCAGGGCCCGGGGTGCTTTCCAGCGCAGCTCTCCAACGGGTGGCTGAGCGTAGGGAATATCAAACCATGAGACTATTTCACCCGAGTTATCGGCGGTTTCATTCTCTAAAGATACCGTTTTATTAGTCGTGGACTTAGCAATAGACTGCCCCTGCACTGTGCCAGTGGAGGTGCCTATATTATGCTCTACAAGACGGGCTATAACCGGGTCTGCCGGCGTGAATAACTGGCAGGACGTGAGTAATACTGAAACAGCAACCAATAATCGAATCATTTTTGACTTCTTATTTTTATAGTTTTTTTCTGGCCTTTCATTAAGAAATGCCGAGTTATAACCTGATATACGCTGAAAGGATAGTATTCGATCACCGGCCCATTTGGAATAAAAAAGCCGAACTAAGCGCAATCGATCACTAAACTAAGTTAACGATTTCGCTTAATCCGGCTTACTCGGAAACTATCCCAAACTAATGATGATCTCCTTTTGCTACTTTCTTCTTACTCTTTTTCTAACTGCCTTCTGCTTACTACTTACTACTTACTGCCTAGGTACTGCAGACCTACCTGCCTTGCTAATTTATTTACAACATGCGACTGGAATGGAGTCCGAGCATAATGTGGTCTCGATCTCACCGACTGCGGATACGGTTAAACCGGTTCCTGAATCGCTGTAGCCTTTACAAGAAAGCCCTCCAGAGGCATAGGTTTTACCTGTGATCAGGTCGCGAATTTTGGATGAACTGGCACTTAATGTGGAGGGTATTAGCCAGGCCTCACCGTCCAGGTTAGAGGCGCCGGCATTGTAGATGGAGTTTGAACACTCCTCAGAGGTACAGATATTACTGGCCCTGACGGTATTGCTGCAAGCGCTTCAAAGTTCGGGGTAGCTTTGAAAGAGATCGTGCCCTCGGGGGCAACATTGAAAACCCCATGATCGGTGCCACCTAAAATGGAATAGGTAAGACTATCACCGTCTAGATCTGTTCCATTGAGGGTAATAACAACCTCGCGTTCCTCAGGCAATTCAATAGTGCCAGGGGTATCCAACGTAGGGGAATTATTGGCACTGGGTTCCGACTCAATGGAAGAGCCGCCGCCATCACCGCAAGAGGTGATAACAGAGACACAAAGTGCGAGACAAAGGTTACGTGAGACTGTGGAGAAGTCCAAAGAGCGCTGTCCTACCGAACTGAAATTTACAAGCATGCTTTCATCCGAAAAGCTATTCATATCTGGAAAATAGATGCACCTATTCAATAATGCAATACTAATTTGAAACTTATTTACTTGCCTTTAAGCCCTGTATGACAAAAAAATGGTGAAGATTAGTAGCGCGGAAGAACTGACTTAGAAAGTTTGTATTGAGCGCCAACTAATTAGCGCAGGCGTTAGAGCCCGCGGGAAGAATCCCTTAGAGAAAAGTTTAGAAAGGTACGTTAACGGCGCACTAAGTCTCTAGGAGATCACGGCATCCGCTGAAAACTGAAGTTTAGCCAGTCGCGCGTAGAGCGGGCTACTCGCTAGCAACTGCTGATGGCTACCCTGGGCAACCTTGCGTCCCCCGTCCATCACTACAATCTGGTCCGCATGTAAAATAGTCGCCAGACGGTGGGCAATAATAACCGTAGTTCGACCCTTCATTAGTTTATCTAAGGCCAGCTGCACCTTGTATTCACTCTCGGCATCCAGCGCACTAGTCGCCTCATCGAGTAACAGTATCCGCGGATCTTTAAGCAGCGCCCGAGCAATAGCAATGCGCTGACGCTGGCCGCCAGACAGACGCACGCCCTGCTCGCCCAGATCACTGTGATAGCCATTGGGGAGTTTACTAATAAATTCATCCGCATGAGCAGCCACCGCTGCCGCCATGACCTCTTCATCTGTCGCCGAAGATTTACCGTAGCGAATGTTGTACATCACATCACCGGTAAACAGCGTCGGCTGCTGCTGCACCACCGCAATTTGCTCACGCAACTCACGGGGATCCAACTGACGAATGTTGCAATCACCAAAACAAATTTCACCCTGCTGTGGATCATAAAAACGTTGAATCAAATCAAATAGCGTCGACTTACCGGCGCCAGACGGGCCGACTAAAGCAACAATTTTATCTTTGGCAATAGTCAGCGAAAAATCCATTAACGCCGGCTGTTGAGGACGCGAAGGATAACAAAAAGTAAGATTTTTAAAATCTAAAACCGCCGCTAACCGACTCACATCCTGGGCACTATTAATCGTTAAAATATGGTTTTCTGCATAGAGTAATTCCATCAGGCGCTCAGTGGCACCCACCGCTCGTTGCAGCTCACCATAGACTTCCGACAATGAAGCCACACCCGTGGCCATCAAGATGGCATAGAAAATAAAGGCACCGAGTTCACCGCCGCTCATATCGCCATTAATCACATCCGTACCGCCAACCCAAAGCATGGCCGACAGTGCGCCAAACACCAATAAAATAACTGCGGCCATTAAATTTGCGCGCTGGCTAACTCGACGTTTAGCGACCGCAAACGCCCGCTCAACCTCTACGGAAAACGCGCGTTTTTCTTGGGCTTCCTGGGTAAAACTTTGCACTGTTTTAATATGCTGAATAATCTCACCCGCATAGGAACCCACATCGGCAATAGAATCCTGACTCTCTCTCGAGAGTTTGCGAACTTTGCGCCCAAACACCAGCACCGGAATCAGCACCACAGGCACAGCCACCACAATAATAAAGGTTAACTTTATATTGGTAATTAACAGCATAATTAGTGCGCCGGTAAAACTAATCGTACTGCGCAGGGCAATGGAAACCGACGAACCAATAATTGATTGCAGCAATGTAGTGTCCGATGTTAGTCGCGACATAATATCGCCGCTGCGGTTAGTTTCAAAAAACGCCGGATGCAAATCAACAATATGGTCGAACACCGAAGTACGGATATCCGCACTCACCCGCTCGCCCAACCAAGAAATAAGATAAAACCGAATATAGGTCCCCGCCGCCATCAGTGCCGAGGCAACCAATACAAATATAATCGCCAGATTAAGCTGAGACTGAGACTGCTCAGCAAACCCCTGATCAATCACCAGACGCAACCCCTGACCAATCGACAGCGTTACTCCAGCAGTGAATATGAGTGCCGCCAGGAATACCCACACCCTTACCTGATAGGGTTTGAGAAACTGGAACAGCGCAAACAGAACCGACATTTTTTGAACGGGTTGTTGAGCAGTCGTTTTAGATGGCACAGAGTCAGAAGTAATAAGAAATCACCATTGGCAAGTAGCGTTAGTAAAAGTATGGACAAATACGGCGCCGATTATGGCCCTCACACCGAGCAATGCAAGTAGCAGCCCAAATCTGTCACGGCGACCCCACCTATCATCGCGTGGTTATTTTACCACCTAAGTTGGTGTCCGGGTTTATTAGACCACTACACTCACAATCCCGTCACCCCAGCGAAGGCTGGGATCCAGCTTTTATATAAATGGATACCAGCCTCCGCTGGCATGACGATATTAATAAACGCTTCCATGGGGCCATCAAAGATTCCAGCCTCCGCTGGAATGACATTTAGGCAGTTTCAGGAGAAGACATTTAAGCAGCTTGAGGAGAGGACAGTTAAACATCTAGGGGGGAGGACATTTAAGCAGCTTGAGGTGAGGACAGTTAAGTATCTAGAGTTCAACAAGGCTTGCAGCATGTAATAGCCACTTCTTTTACAAGTAATGACTGGTCGTTTTTAACCCTTATTTCAGCCTCACCAGTGCAGCTATCACTGCCTATAAGGCGTACACTCAGATGACAGAAACAATAGGAATAATCCCAAATGCCCATTACTTATCGCGCTCTATTGACCAGCTTAATATTCACTGCCCTCAGCCAGACTGGCTATGGAGAAAATGGCATCGCAGCGGTTAGTAATGAGGCACCCAGCACGGACGTTCTTAGCACAGAAGCTCCTAGCATAGAGCCCATGCAAGGCATTCCCCCGACCCGTGATTCCCAGGTCACCATGGAAAACTATCGTACCTACCCCTCCATGCGATGGTCATTTCGCAATGCCGGCGCACCACTCAATGTGGTCATGATTCCACGCCAAGGCAGGATTGTAGAACTGCCAGGGCCCTCCAAGCCAGAAATAGGCCAGCAGGAATATTCCGTTACCGCCGGTCAAACACTCAGATTTGATCAGATATTTGAGACCAATCACGGCGACGGTGTTGCCATCGTTCAGGGAGACAGACTTCTCCATGAACGCTATTTCCATGGGTTTAATCCACATGCCCAACATATCTGGTTTTCAATGACCAAATCCCTCGCCAGCACGGCATTTGGCCTGCTGGTATCCGAAGGTAAAGTAGACCTAAGCGCATCCCCGGCCAAATATATCCCCGAACTTAAAGGCAGCGGCTTCGAGCGCGTCAGCATCCAGCAAGTCCTCGATCACGCCACTTCATTAGACTTCAAAGAAAGCTACACCGACCTAAATTCAGACTTCGCCCAATACTATGCACCAGCACTGAATATGGGCTGGATTCCCGGCGCTCGAGACATCCAACCCAAAAACGCAGCCGTTTACGGCGTACACGACTTTTTGGCCAGCTTTATCAAGCCAGATTTTAATCGCGAACCCGGCGATAACTTCGATTACAACTCCAGCAATGCCGACGTACTGGGTTGGTTAATCGCCCGCATCAGCGGCCAGTCTTTTCAGGATTACATCCAGCAGAATATCTGGGCCAAACTCGGTGCAGAACATGATGCCACCATTGTTGTAGACAGAGCCTATATGCCCGTAGTTACCGGCGGCATGAACAGCACCCTGCGGGACGCAGTGCGCTTTGGCATGATGATCCGCGATCGTGGTGTATTTGATGGAGAGCAGGTGATACCCGCCGCCTGGATCGATGAGTCTCTCAATATCAGCGATAAACTCCGCGCTAATATGAGCAACAACCCCAAGTACAGTGAAGAACCATGGCTTGCCTATCACAATATGTGGTGGATTCTCGATGCCGAAGCCGGTGAATATTGTGCCGTGGGCATTCATGGCCAGGTAATCTACATTAACCGCAAAGCCAATACGTCCATGGCATGGTTTTCCAGTCAGCCGGGTGCTAGTGCGGCAGGCAACAAAGCATTCCGTGCCAAGCTCAATGCAGCGCGAGCCTTAGCAAGTTCACTAACCCAATAAATTGATCTAGTCGCTAAAAAATGCGATTTTGATTAACGGCTGTTCAAACAGCCGTTAATCATTTGCTACAATGCCGGCTTATTAAACAGGCGCCAGATTTGCGATTTGGTTGGCCGAACAAACCTATTGGGATTTACTATGCCTATTCAATACGTCACCTGTGCGCTGTATAAATTTGTCGCACTGCCAAATTATGGCTCTATTCGCCACCCTTTATTAGGCGTTATGACCGACAACAATGTCTTTGGTACCCTACTGCTGGCAGCCGAAGGGATTAACGGGACTATTTCTGGTCGCAGAGAAGACATCGATGCAGTACTTTGTTGGCTGGACCAGCAACCGGGTTTAGAAAACATAGACACCAAAGAATCCTTTGACGATGAAATTCCGTTTTATCGCAGTAAAGTAAAACTGAAAAAAGAAATCGTCACCATGGGCGTCGAAGGTATAGATCCCAAACAGGTAGTGGGCACCTATGTAAAACCCAGTGACTGGAATGCGCTAATCTCAGATCTAGAGGTAGTCTTGGTCGATACCCGTAATGACTATGAAGTAGAGATTGGCACCTTCGAAAATGCCATAGACCCAAAAACAAAATCCTTTCGCGACTTTCCCGAATGGGCCAAGAATAACCTCGATCGCAATAAGCACAAAAAAGTCGCTATGTTTTGCACCGGCGGTATACGCTGTGAAAAGTCCACAGCCTATATGAAAGAGCAGGGTTTTGAAGAGGTCTACCATCTTGAAGGTGGCATTCTTAAATACCTCGAAGACGTACCCAAAGAACAGACATTATGGCAGGGAGAATGTTTTGTGTTCGACAACCGCGTAGCCGTTGACCACGACCTAAAGCGCGGATCCTACGACCAGTGCCACGCATGCCGCATGCCCATCACCGAGCAAGAGAAAGCGCTCGACACCTACGCAGAAGGCCTCTCGTGTCTCCATTGCTATGGCACAGTAAGCGACGATCAGAAACAGCGTTTTGCCCAGCGTCAAAAGCAAATAGAGCTGGCTAAGGCAAGAGGTGAAGAACATATTGGTAACGCCGCCCTAGAGGCCACCGAACGCCGTAGAGCAGAGAAAAAGGCTCGGAGAATTCAAGCATCCAAAGCACAGGACACATAGCTAATAGATACATAGCTCATAGATAAATAGCCGGTAGATAGCTAACAAGAAAAAACCCGAAAAAAAACCGCTATCACTAGCGGCTTTTTACTTTAAGCTCGTAAATACAAGCTCATTAGCACGAGGTCAATATTACAAACTCTACCTACTGTCGAATATAAGACTGAGTCACTGACCGACCTTCCCACATAAAGATTTGATTGAAATGATTTTCATCAACCAATTCCAGAGATAAGAGCTGCGACTCGTCAGGAAGCTTTCCAAAAGAACTCGCCATCATCGTTTCAGAAGCTATGCCAGCAACATCAACAGAAAACTCACCAAAACCAAAATGCTGCTGCATTTCACCTTCAAGCAAAAAGCTCTGTGAGAATATAAAGTGACCGCCACCAATTATTTTTATTTCAGAAAACTGATTTAGTTCACCCGCTGCTTCAGCCTCTCTATTATCTAGCTTCCAAAGGCCGTCAAATATCGACGTCTGACCAGGCAATCTATCCCAGGTCTCAACCATATCGTAAACATGGCCGTTAGATTCTAGGCCCTCAATGCTCTGTAAAAACCCACCTTCGATCTTTTGAATATCCAAGCTGAAATGTAAAGAATCCAAAGGACCATCCTGGTTGAAAATCGGCGACTCAATCAACGCACCGTCCTTCCATTCCGTAACGCCAGCGCCAACATCTGGTTTATTAAGTTCTTCATGCATAAAGGCAAACATAAAGCGGTCATTGGCATAAATCTTCATCTGTGCACGTTTAAGTACAGTTACTTCGCCCTCTTCCGTCATGGTGACATCCCCAAGCAGGAACGCGCCATCAGCCAAAGGAGCAGCAGTCATCGCCACCTCTTCTTCAGCGGCACAGCCAAATAATAAGGCCATGGATAAGGCAATGGATAAGGTCAAAAATAATGGTTTTAACGTCATGGTTACAGTCCCCGGGGTATTTTTATTAGTCAGCGACAAAAGCTCTAAACCGCTGCATAGTTATTAATTAGTTCCTGCCCCTGAAATTACGGCACAGCCTCCCTTACGTCTACCCTGCGCGCGCCCGCTTAACCCTTAAACCATGCCGCTTAACGTATTTAGGCAGATTAAATTGTAAGCGTGTAAATTATAAGCATGTAAATTGTATGCATGTAAATGATAGAAGTGCAAAGTATGGCTAGCACTTAAGGAATAGGAAGCCGTTAGATTAAAGAGAGCCGTTAAATTACAAGTACTCGGCTAAATTATTAACCTGCATAAACGGTTTAATATCAACCGCCTGACCCGTCGCTATAGACTCCTGTGCCGCACTGGCCACAATCATCGACCACAGCCCCTGCAATGGCGTGGCAGCGTCTACAGACCGGCCCTCAAGCTGGTCCATAAAGACAATATGCTCATAGTAGGTCGCGCCATGATGGCCGCTCTGCTCTATAAGAGCCGCATAGGTAACGTTGGTGTTTTTAGAGCCGCCATACTCACCTGCCTCAATGGCAACCGTCGCTTTAGAACCCTGCTGCTGATGAAAGTTAAAGACTTCAGTGGCCACCAAACGGCCCTGAGTACCAGTAACAACCATCTCTT
>Ga0209712_10003548_pt1 | contig 12628 bp, 7 predicted proteins | sample ArcOceMetagenome_FD_187443 | JGI IMG/M metagenome (GOLD analysis project Ga0209712, IMG submission 187443) | Marine eukaryotic phytoplankton communities from Arctic Ocean - Arctic Ocean - Greenland ARC118M Metagenome (SPAdes) (version 2) | ecosystem: Environmental > Aquatic > Marine > Oceanic...
GCTCTTTTGGAGATTTAAGATAGGCCTTTAGGGGCCGTTTGTCTGTCAACATGCAACTTGCTCGCTCTTCAATCTTCAATCTTCTCCATCCTTCTGATGATTCTTTTAACCTCTAATGTGAATATATGAATAGTTTGAAAGTATTGCATCATAGAGAGAGAGAGAAAGAAAGGGGAAGAACACAGAGTTTCATCCAGAACACATCGACACATAAACAAGTTTGAAAGTCGACACTCGACACTTCAAAAGACTTGATTCTTCTTCATTCATTCTTGCTTTCAATCAAAACTACTTTGAAGTTTGAAGAAGTTATACTCACAATTGAAAGTCCGTTCTTCCCTACCGGTATTGAATATGGGAAACTCTAGCAGCAGCTCAGGCACGCAAACAATAACTTCAATTCCTTCTCTTCAGAATTTTGGTGAAACAGATGAAGTTCTTTTATCGCATATATCAAGAGATCTCCCCCATCATATCTTTGAGCGAAAGCTCACACCCACTAGCGGAAGATTCTCATCTACCTACAGGATAAAGCATCAAGATTCTGGAGCAGTCATGCTACTCAAATGTGTTCTGGTGGAATTAAAAGACTCTGAACGTCTGAAACGACAAGAAATTCAGCTGAAAACCCTAATCGACATTCAAGCTGAGTGCCATCATCTGGCAAGCTATCAAGCGTGGTCGGTCGGAACTGCATCTTTCAATGTACAAAACCAAAACAATCGGATTTACAGACCAATTTATTTGGTTCGACCGCATACATATTCCACGCTCTCGAATAGGATTGTAACGAGGCCGTTCCTGTCCAACGCTGAGAAAATGTTTATTGCGCATCAAATCTTGAACGCACTGAGGCATTTGCATGATAAAGGATGTTATCATGGTCACCTTTCTTGTGAAAACATCGGTTTGACTAGCTGGAACTGGGTCGTTCTCGTGGATATACTGCCAGAAGAAGGGAGGCCGACATATCTTGCTCAAGATGATCCAAGTGACTACATTTACTACTTCCAAGAAAGAGGGATGGGACTTGTCAAAGATGACGTGACACCAACACATATTGCAACAGACAATAAAAACATCACAAATGCGGTGAAGAGAACGGGTGATGGAAGCACAGGAGAAAAGAGATGTTATATAGCCCCAGAGAGATTTGTATTGAAGCAGAAGGAAGATAAGACTAATGCAAATGATGGAAAACTTACTGCATCCATGGACATCTTTTCGTTGGGGTGTGTATTAATGGAACTCTTTCTGAATGGCGAACCTGCAATGGATTTAGGAGATTTGATGGAGTACAAACAAGCTGGAGACGATATTTCAAAACATACTTCTCTTCCACAAAGGTTGAACAAAATTGAAAGCGGTAATATGAGGGCCTGCTGCAGACACATGCTTAGCTTAGATCCTAAAAAGAGGCTTAGTTGTGCTGAATATCTGACAAGGCTGTCATCGACTGCTGGTGGTTTGAACAACTTATCTAGTGGGGACGATGGCAAAAAAATGGAAGCGCCTTTGCCTACTTGTCATGAAAATGTCTATTTCCCCCTTTTTACGAGAGTTCGATGTGAAGTTCTGTCCCCAGATGCGAGAATAGCACTTGCAGCTGCTAGTTATGGGGATGTAATTATTGAAACCATTGGTGTCAAGGACACAGTCGGAGATAATTTCTTCAAGCGCATCATTGGATCAAGCATATTAGCAACTAGTAAAGTGAGACGGGTAGGTAGCCCAGAGGAAACAAAAGCTGCTGCCCAAGGTGCAATGCATACAGGCTCCGAAACCTTCACAACTCTTATTTCGTCAAAGACTGACAACAATTTTGATTGCGATGATCTTTTGGCGCGCACTGAGATGCTTCTTCGAGACATTGAAAATGATGGTACTGATTCGCTTGAACAGAGAGCTGATGAAAAGAAAGATGAGATAGATCGAAGTTCAGATAATGGTAATTCAGAGTATGTCTTCAGAAGCTGGCCCAAGAGTGATAGCACAAGATCATCTTCTGCTGCTGCGCTTATAATCTTTGTGCAATTTGTCCTTGGGACAATTCGTCATACCCAACGTCCATCGTCGAAACTGGTAGGGATGCAGTTGCTTCTTCGAGTATCAAAGTTTTCTTCGGATGAAGTTCGGCTACAACGCATAGTACCAACTTTAATTTCCATTGTATTGGACAGCGATGCTGGTGTGAGATCGATGGCCATCGCAGTTCTGACGAAAGTTCTCGCCATGGTTGATCATTTTCCCCCTTCAGATGCCCAAGCTTTTCCAAAATATATTTTGAAGCGAATCTCGCATCTTATCAATGACCCTGTTGTTATGGTGAAGCTGGCATTTGTTGAAGCACTTGCCCAGCTTGCAGAGACTGCATTGAGATTTCTCGATACATGCCATGCACAAAAGCTATTTGAGAATGGTGATGGAAGTTTTTCGGATGATGAATCACCCTCAAGAGCCGTTGACGATGCAATGGAGACTGTACATGCTGTTTTCGACAATGACAATAGCGCATCTGGAAATAGGAACGAGTTGAAAGCAAAAGAATCTGCGAAGACTTTAGAGAGAGAAGGGAAAAGTGGAAGCCAATTGCATAGCGCGTCCTCTCTCATTAGAGATGAATATGATAAAGATCTCCGCGAGTTGCAGGAAACTTTTGCCCGTTGGATTGTTCTGATTACTACTGATACTTCTGAAGATGCATCTCATCTGAAGCAAGCAATTTTGAATAACATTGCCAGACTGTGTCATTTCTTTGGCAATGAGGGAGTGATGACTTGCATCTTACCACAGATTCTAGCTTTCTTAAACCACAGAAAAGACTGGCAATTACGCGCTGCTCTTTGCCAGCATCTTCCTGCAGTTTGCGCAATTGTTGGAAGGGCAGCTACTGAAAGCTTTGTTGTCCCTTGCGTCGAGACTGCGTTGATCGACAACGAGGAAATAGTCATTGTGAATGCCTTGCGTTGTCTCGCATCGCTTGTCCGTATGGGATTGCTGACTCGAGCAGTACTGCTTGGTACATTTCAAAGCTCTTTGAGAAAAGACCAGAACAAGGCCAGAATGCAAAGAAAAGGGATCCTAGAGAAATACTCTGCACTTTTGGTCTACCCCTTTGATGATATTCGATATTCAGCGTCGTTATTATTTGCAACTTGTTGTGAGTCCATAGGATTTCCTGATAATGAAGTGTTGGTCGGTCCCATTATTAGACCATTCCTCCGCCACAATTTGGAAAGTGAGCTCTCTACTGATGTAGATTATATTATGAAGGTCTTGATACCTCCGATTGATAGTATTGCAACGGGAGCTGATCTTGACATAAATGCAGTGGAAGATAAACGTACATTGTTCAGCAATGAGTTGCTGACAGAACAACTAGTTGAACGCCTCGAAATATACAAGGGGATGCGCCACAATCGCATGAAGATTTCTTTTGAATTAAAAGGATTGAGAGGCTTGAATGACGTCAGAATTGAATGCGAACAAAAGGCTGCCTTCTCTGTATTCTTACCAAATCAAAAGTATGCTGAGCTTGTAACGAAACCTCTTCCAGAATGGTATGCGCAGCTGAGGCAACTAGCTTGCTCAGAGAACCCGTTTGAGTCTGAACTATGTGCTCTTCGCACCATGTCAACTCTGTCTAAGGTCTATGCATTAAATATCTTGCAACCGCCACATTCTGCTCAGCCGCAGAAGATGTGGAAAGGAGATATGATGACTTTGGATCTTGGCTTTGAAAACTCATTCACTTCCGACAAAGCGACGGATGAAAACAAACAGAAAGCAGTTCTTTGCGATGAAGAATCTAGAGTGTTTATGGGGGCGTGTAGAGGCGAATGGGGATCTGTGAGCTTACTTGACCCAGTATCTGTAGAAATGTCGCAAATTGTGTCGAAACTAGAAAGTGTTGACGCTCCGCCCGTACCTCCACAACTTGGATCGCTTCACGACTTGGATGGGAAGTCTTACTCGTGTCATGTAAAAGCGCGGAATTCAACCCACCAGACAATTCCGGATTCAAGTCGACGTGCAGAATGGAAGCCAAAGCTAGACGTTCTCGTATGCAGCACCTCGCCTCACGAACACAGTGGGCCTGTTACGAGATTAGCAGTGTCACAAGATCAATCTTTCTTCGTGTCTTCAAGTCATGATGGTACTTGCAAAGTATTTGAAATGAGACAACTTGGAGAATCAAGTGGAACGCTGAAAAGTTGTCTCACTATGAGCGAGGAAAGAGGAGCACCTTTCAAGGTGAACGACGTGAATATCATAGAGAATAGCCATTCAATTGCCAGTGCAAGCAGTGATGGGTCACTTCGTGTTTGGCGCATAGACGAATCTACTTCAAAACCGACAAACATTGCGACAAATAGTGCATCAATCTCATCCACTGCCCGATTTTCCAGAGTATCAGGCTCTCAGATGCTTAGGAAGGTAGAAGCCCACGAAGGAGAGATTTCATGTGTTTCACATTTTAATACAAATTCAGCTTCGATAATTTTGTTTGCCAGTCAGATGGGCGTGCACTCGTGGGATCTTCGCTGTGCAAAAGAACCATTTGTTCTCTCAAGTTCCCCTGAAATTGGATACGTGACAAGCCTGGCAGTAGGTAATGACCGGAATTGGCTTTGTACGGGCACAAATACTGGTAAGTGGGCTTGGGTACTGGCGGATGGAGAAGAAGAAGTATTGTATTTCTTTTTCAAAGGAGTCTGAATTTTCTTTATTTCTATTCGACCACAGGACACATTGGACTTTGGGATATTAGATTTCACAAATGCGTCAAATTATGGCAACACAGCAGCTGTGCTCCTATAAACAGATTGGGTGCCTCCTTTGCTAACCTGTCAAAAGGAAATTCTCCTTCTCCGCATATAGTAGTTGGAACTGGTTTGAACGAGACTTCCGTTTTTGACATAAGCACTGGAAGCTGCTGTCAGTGCTTTCGGGTTCTTGATCCGTCTCTAAGTTTCGTTGATCGGACAGCTCTACCTTCGCGGTATATATCTTTGCCCAGCTTACAAAATGTAAACATATCTTCCAATTTGATGAGGAAACTTGCTTGTAATGGCAGCACAATGCACATTATTGGTGCAAGACTTTCACCGCCACAGCCAACCATTCAGTCTTTTAGTGGACGAGTTGGTTCGTCTGGTTTAAACTATTTGTGCACAGGAGACAGTTTAGGATTTGTTCGTTACTGGGATTTCAACAGCTCTTCAAAGTGCTTCACTGTAAGTGGCCTACGGAACTCTCAGCCGCGACCAGTTTACGAGAACATAGAATGGGGTTCTGGAAAGGTGACTTTATGCAGGGAGCTTCCTGTTCCCGACGTTTCGTATTCCAATCTCCCAAAGTCAATGATGCAGAACGGCTCTGTCGGTCGTCCAGAAAATCGCCATAGAGATGCCATCCTCGATATAAAAAAGATCGAATATCCAACGAAAGGTCTTTTAACAAGTTCTAGGGATGGTACAATCAAGTTATGGAAATAAGAGTGAACCATTCATGAAACTTCTATTATATAGTTGTAATCTATAATCTGTATGATATCAATTTTGCGCAAGTTGGAATATTCACAAACCCTTCTACCCAAAAAAAGCGCTCTCGAAATCGGCCTTCAACTTTTCTTCATTTGCTTCTCCTTCAACAGTAATAATCATTCCCTCGGGAATCGTCTGTCTCTCTTCATAAGTTTCGTGTACTTGTGTGATGGGCTGGAAGGAGTCTTCTAATGGTTGACCAAATGGCTGATATCCATTCTCGAGATGGTAATCAGTATGAAAGTTGTCGGCAAAAGAGTCTGGTAGTACATCCTGGTACTGTTCCCCATTTTGGTATGACGGAACATCTTCATACCGATCGCCCACCAAGTGGTTGTTGTAAACGTTCTGCGATTGGCTGAATTCCACCCAGGGGTTCTGGTTTTGGATGAAATTACAGGCATTTCCCTTATCCCATTGCTCTTCTTCGAAGTACATGCCCTGTTCGTATTGGCCAAGCTCGTTATAATGACTTTTGAAAGGTTCTTTGTGTTGAGTCATCGTATGGTACCCAGGTGCTGCTCCTGATTGTACAAATTCGTTGCTACGCAGAGCTTCCTGTTCTTGCGCCTTCTGCCGTAGGATTTCCTGACGTGGAATATTGAGGCGTGATGTGATGGAAGTCACATCATTTCTTGAGCGCGCAAGAGATGAAAACCTGGATCGACGCTGCAAATGAGCCATGACTGGGGATTTGTTGAAGTGTGTAGGCGTGGGTGTAGATTTTGGGATGATACTTCGACTCATAACGGGCGTTTTGGTGGTTGGAGTATGAGATGTTGGCGGTATGATGGTCTCGCAGGATTTTTCAAGCTCCTTCTCGCATTCATTAGGATCGAACTTAAAAGAAGAAAACGGATTCTCCTTGGGACTGCCAAATGCTCTTTGTTGTAGAATCTTCTGTTCTTTCTTTTGTCGCTTCCACGAGGTGCCGCTTTGAGTGCGGATTCGTGTTGGTTCTCGAGATAATACAGGATTCGTGCCATATCTCGATGCTTCAATGAGACTATGACCTGTTCGTTTCTTCGAGGGGGCTGAATGGTCCTTGGATAACGCATTTCTCTCTCGAGTACTTACTGCTCCCTCATTCGATGATGGTGAAGGGGTGACAATGCTGCGATCAGAGTTTGATTGTTTCACCGCAGAAGAACTTGCTTTCGTTAGAGAGGGAGTGCGAGCTTTTACATCCATAGACTTTCTCTTTTGAACTCGCAAGTCGTCAACCCCTGTAACCATATGACGCATGATGTTAGGACTGCTCTTCTTTGCTGAAACCTCTGCCCTCTTTGGTACCTTATTTTTTCCACAAGGTGTTAATGAAAATTGCGATTTCTCCACAGTGCCATTACCGTCAAGCGCCAAAGAACTGTCCAGGCCAACTACGTTGCTTACAAGACGAATATATACCCTTCCAAATGTTGAGGGGCAGTTCACGCGGTGGGAGCTTGGGCCCGTGAGATCGGACAGAAATAAAAGCGTTCCTCCTGCTCTATCTGTATGGATCACAAGTGTGTATTTGAGCACTGAATCTTGAACGTCAGATGCAGATGTCGTAGTCTCTCCTGATATCTCACAAACTAACACAGGATTCTGATTGGTAATGTTCATTCCCTCCAAGTGCCCGGAAACAGAAAGACGACCCGAGACGATTTTTGATGCTGCCAATCGAAGCTGTTGTCCGAATGGGGACGTCCTGCCACACGCTTGCTCAACCTCATTACTCGACTTAGAAAGAAGATCATCAAAGTTTTTGATACCATTCATTGAAAGCCTTGCTGCTGTCTTTTGTCCTACACCACCAACTTGGTTGAGAACACCATCATTAGAGCTCCAGAGGCTTGTAGCTAGACGCCTTCTCATCAACATGCATTCCAATGCAACTTGTCCATGGTCACTCTCTTCTTTGCTGAAATCTTCTGCAGCAGACAGCATCCGGGAAGCATACTCAACAGCGAGAGACATTTCTTGCCGTAGAGTGTAATCATCTAAGAAGTGCTGCCCTATGGCTGATTGTATTAATACAAAGGCCTTTTGAGGCGGAGTTTGAATACGAATTTTGCTTGGTGTTCCCTCGAGCTTGTATCTGATGATTTTATAAGCTCCATTCAATTTAGACTGTGAAACAATTCAAATTGGATCAGAACATTGGCTGAAAGAGCTCGTTGAAGAAAGTGAATCCTTTCTGGTTACATACCTTCTCTGCCTTTCTGACTGGAAAGTGCAATCCTTCCATTTCGGACAGCATTTGTAGAATGTGCAGGGGCCCAGGGTCGTGAGGAATTCCCATAATCAATTGCATTGTGTGAAATGGAACAAGATGTCTACTCATCACGTGGCTTGCCTTCTTTGGAGCTATATGCCTTCCATCATTTGCCACAGTAATGATGTTTGAATTGTGGAGGTTTTTCAGCGACTCGAGGCATTTGTCCATTAGGTATCCCTCTCGTTCTTGCTCGGATTTCCCGAGCAGACCATAATGCGAAGAATTTTTCTTGACTCGTGTATAAAAGAATGTACCCTTCATCCAATTGATTGCCTCATCTAAAGTACCAATAACATTTTGAGATACCTCAATGTTCAAAATTTCCAGAAGGTTCTTCAACAATTTACTCTCGACGACTTCTAGACCTGTCGACATGCTTTCATAGGACGGTTTCGACTTTTTGTCTGTCATGATAACTGCAGTACCGCTGGTATCAAAGCCTGGTCTCCCTGCTCTCCCCATCATTTGCAGCAGTGTCCCCTTATCGATGTCAGTGTACCCCTGTCCAGGACCCCTCCAAACTTTTGTTCCCTTGATTATGACTAGAGCGATGCGTGTTTGTATTTGTGTCTTTAGCGACAATATTCAGATTTGATTGACTTGCTTACCTAAATGCGCAGGAAGATTAACCCCCATGGCAAGTGTCGAGGTCGCACAAAGACACTTGATGAGTCCTCTTGAAAATGCTCTTTCGACCAAATGCCTATTGTCAGTTTCCATTCCAGCATGGTGAAATGCTATCCCGCGTTCCAAGCACTTTTTTAGAGAGCTCAAATTCGTCTGCTTTGCTATTTTCACCGTTTCGCCGTTTTGACATCCAAAGGTGGAAACAAGTTCCAGTGCTAGTGCCTCTGTTTGCTTCTTAGTGTGGCAGAATACGATAGAGGGCTTGCTTAATCCAAAACGGTGTAGTAGACCAGGAACTTCTTTGCCAAGATTCTTGTCGAACATAAATGCATTTTTGCCCATGTATCCAAGTCCAACAACATGAGTCGTTAGCGGTACAGGACGATACGAAGAATCAAAGCTGTGAGCCTCATTGGCATCTATGAATGATGCAATATCAACAATATTCGGCAAAGTAGCGGAGACGCACACAATCCTCATATCCACCCCCAATGTATCCTGGTACGTGTGCTTGTCATTAGAGGCATTTCTAGCAGTTGAAGTATAATCAGTTAGTGAGCTGTGTCTCTACGTTCAAACCATACATTGATTTCTTACCTTGCCACTAAAGTGTGCTTTGCCTTTGCAGCACGTTGAACGGTCTTCATTCGAGATATAACTGCCTCCAGACAGCCACCACGGCTATCGTCCCCAATCAGATGAATCTCATCAATAAGCAATAACTTAACCGACCCAATCAAAAACAAGTGGTCTGTCCACTTTCTTGTCATGGCATCCCATTTCTCAGGAGTTGTGAGAATAATATGAGCGTCATCCACCTCTCGAAACGAAGCATATCCAATTGTGTCTCCAGTGACCACAGCACATGCAATTCTTGGATCAATTTGTGCCAACCTCGTTTTCCAATCATTATATCTCTCATCACACAAGGCCTTGCTCGGAGAAATGTAGACAATCTTTTGACTCTTTGGGATCTCAGACGAGTGATCAACACTGTATCCGTCAAACAGTCTTCCCATTGCCATCTCAAAAAGGGCTGTTTTCCCAGCACCTGTCGGTGCACTGACGACAATGTTATCAGTACTGTGCGCTACTTTATTTGACAATTCCGATTGCATGTGATTGAAAGAGTGGAATTTAGACGTCCAGAATTTAGACATTCTATCCGAGAACACTTGATTCACAGGTATCATGCGGCGACTTGCTTTCGGACGTGTAAGCGTGGTCAGGTTGTGAACGATTGGATCTGATTTTGGCTGAAATGGCGGCGGTTTGTAAAGTGAAGGATCAATCAGAGGTATTTGCTGTTCCGGTTTCTTCTCTGGCAATCCAAGAGGAGCGCTTGTACTGGCTCTAATATTATCTGAGACCGTAAATGCAGACCCCGGCCTCTCCGCTGTGGACTTTTGTTCAGGGCCTTTACCAAAATCAATATCTGCTCCACCCATTGATGCTGATGCCAAATTCATTGACATTGGTACAGGACCTCTTGAATTTGAATTTTCCGCAGTAGAAGGAATGGGAGATCTCATTGCATATGATGCTGACGATGATTTCCTGTAGGGATTGACCGTAGGACTTGATAATGCTGGATTGACCTTTGTCTTATAGGGGTTGACAGCAGCGAATGGGTTGACGGCAGCAGTTCTTTTGTAAGGATTGACGACAGGTTGCAAGCGCGATCCTTGAACCTGTTTCCCATCATTCGAGGCATGCTTTCTCGTGTTTGCATTTGCATTTGCATGTTTATTGTTGGAAGATCGAAAAAGGTGATTTGGATCAAGTTTGTTTCCTGGTTCATAACGATTAGCATTGTCATTAGCATTGTCATTGTCGCTACCTTTTGCAATATTTGAGAAGAAGAGAGAAGAAGCGGCTGAAAACGCGACTCCCTCTTCAATACCGATATTTCCCTTCCCGAAATTTGACATGATTGCTGCACCGCTGTTGCTGACGGTGCTACTTTCACCATCACTATTCAAAGAATCATCATAAGAGTTGTCTTGACCATTACTCCTGTCTTTGTCGCTGTCACTCTCGGACTCAGAGCTGCTATCGCTGTCACTGGCACTGGCACTGGCACTGGCACTGGCACTGTCATCGTTACCCTTGCCATAATCAGTCTCATTCTCATTCTCATTCTCACCAATATTCAACATTGAATTATAATTGGAAGAATGCGCAGGCTTGTGCGGAGATTCTCCTCTGTCATTGGGAGACAATGGTTGGAATGACATTGGGCGAGTACGTGTAGTAGAGGAATCACTTTCCAATCTCAATGAAGAATCGATGCAGAGTTTCAAGTTGTCTTCGTTTTTGACTCCTGCTGAGAGCTGAGAGTAGTCGCGTTAGGATCATCTTCCGTGTTCTTTTCTAGGCCTTTTATAATAAGATATATAACCTATTACTCTGGAATTGTTCTATGATGTACACGTACTGGTGGAGAATTGCGAAAATGTGTGAGGTTGGATTTTGAGAGCTCGATGGCATGGTTGATCAGTACTTTGTGATCAGTGATCCTCTCGAACTCGTAACTCGTAATCCTAAACCCTAAACCGATGTTGTGTTGAAATACGGTATTGAATACATACAACAAAACATCCTTCCAGGACGCCTCTACAGTGAACATTGTAGAAAATTCAAAAGATAGATGCCAACAGATATAGACCAGAGGATAGGCAAGGAAGATGGAAAAATTACATCAGAACCTACTTCAACATTACCAGCACCTTCTACCACCACAACAAGGCCACGTCATTTGATTGGGAACTCAATCAATACAATCACAGACGCTATAAATGACAATATAATCGTTGCACGATACAGCACCATTGCAGCCATTTCACTCTTGACAGTTTATGGTATCAGCAAAACACCAATATTTTTTCGGTATAAAAACGTCTGTGATTTACCATCCTCATTATTTGCCAATCGACGAACTATACACGGGCGAATTGTCCATGTAGTCGAGAACGATATCCCATCATTCGTGCACGAATCTGGTTCTGAAGCAAGAGAAGAACCTGTTATTTGTCTAGTTCGTCAACTTAGTCCAATGGCTCGACTACTCAACAGATCATCATTTAACTTTATGGTGGGCATGAATCCCTCGTCACAACTGAATGGAAAGGATAAGTCACAATTGCAACATGCGAAAGATCTACTAAAGGTGGAAATTGCAGGAATTAAATCTCCGCCATTTTATAATGCAGTGGGGAGAGAGGGTGTGAATGAATGGCTCAAAGGTCTCGCGTTTTCAAGAGCACCAGTCAGCTGTACTTTGCTGTCACGTAGGATATTGAAACCTGTATTGAAAAAAGAGGACAGAAAATTTCCTCAGCAGCAGCAACAAAAACAGCAACATGGTCAACCCCAAAAGATGAATACACAGCAGGATAACTACAATGCACTAGATCCGGATATAGAACAGTTGGCAATTGCAAAAGTTTCATATCGGCCAGGGATGAGTCTTTTTCGCAAAGATCTAGCATCATCGCTCCTGTCATTTGGAAGAGCTAACATTGCATCTGGAATTCACGTTGGCATTTCTTCCATGCCCACCATTGATGGTAGTACGAAATTGGGTGATATTGAAGCTGATGTCAAGTACCTCGAGGATCTGGGGAAATGCGAGTTTGAGGCTGTCAAGGCTAAAAAGGGAATGTGGGGAATCATCGGTATTCGAAATTCAAGACAAGACTTGGTCCAGGAAGCTGATCTTGAAGTCAATGCCGGGTTTTGGAAAAAAATATGGAGAAGAATTAGGAAAGAATGATTTTAGTCATTGTTTGTACAGAAGTAAAGATAGTAAAATGAAAATGGAGAAGATTTATTAAAAGCTGCATATTGCAATGTGTGATTATTTGGTATACGCAGGCGTCTAATCTTGACTTCAGTATGCGTTCATATGATTGAGCTTTTTTTCAATATCTATGAAGCATCTGCTCGATCTAATTGCAAAACTAGACACAAATGATCGTCTCTGACAACAACCTGGGGCATGCGCTAGATTCAGGAGAATAGTATATTCGCGCTAACTCCCTACTTTCAACTCTTCTTCATTAATATCCAAAGTAAGATCATGACTCCAACAATAAATCCTACCATATACATCATGTGCTTTGCTCCACCAGATTCTAGCATAGTCCCAATTCTTCGCAAACTTCCAGCTAGCATGTCACCTGTGCTGGAA
>Ga0209712_10003549_pt1 | contig 12625 bp, 11 predicted proteins | sample ArcOceMetagenome_FD_187443 | JGI IMG/M metagenome (GOLD analysis project Ga0209712, IMG submission 187443) | Marine eukaryotic phytoplankton communities from Arctic Ocean - Arctic Ocean - Greenland ARC118M Metagenome (SPAdes) (version 2) | ecosystem: Environmental > Aquatic > Marine > Oceanic...
GTTGTCTAAATAACTGCTTTGTAAAATAACGGTTACACGTCGCATCTTCTCAAAGTTTGAAGTTGGATATTAATATGCATTCTGAGTGGAAGGTGGAAGGTACCTCGCGTTCTAATAAGAAAGGAAAGTAGACATGTTATGCCTACAAATTTGATCTCGGGTTCAACAAACATTGCTCAATCGATCCATCTTGCGCCTTTACATGTTTCTCATTGCATCGTCGACGGCTTTCACAGCTCCAATAGCATCATGCTGGTCCATGATTTCCTTCAGATTTTCTTCATTCATCGATTCGGCAGCCCAATAGAATCCCTTGGCCCTTTCAATGTTATACTCAGCTTCCGCAACTGGGTCCGTTCTTTGCGGGAATGTATCAAAGTAAAAATGTCCTGCGAACTTGATCGCTTGAAGCTGGTACATTATCTCTAATGCCATATTTGGGTGGACAGATCCAAACATCATGCCGTCTTCAGCTGCAAGTCTTGTGTATCCATCATTTAGTTGAATTCCGAACAGCTTGTCTCCCACCATTGCAATACTTTGGCCGGGATTCTCTCCTGCCATCAACATATGACCGACATCCAATGTCAACCCCATGTTTGGTCTGTCAATGTCTTTTACTAAGAGAAGTGCTGCGCCTGTTGATGGCACAGTGAAGAACCGCGTATTTTCATCTGTTGGCTTGAATTCTAAAGACCATTTGATATAAGGAAACGCGTCACAACATTCCTGAAATGCGTTGACCAATTGATCCCATTTCTCTTTGTATTTTACTTGAAATGGATAATCATATCCGTCAAAGGCACTCCATATAACAACCTCGTCGCACCCGAGTTCTTTTGCAACTACTGCAGCTTCTTTTGTCAATTGAATTGCCTCTCTCCTGAGAGCTTCATCAGGATGATTCATTGCACCACGAGCAAATTTTGAAGGATACCTCAAACATACCGCACCAGCGACAAGCCCAACTTCATCCAAAACTTTCTTTGCATCTTTACTGGTCCAAGACTGAAAGTGTTGAGGATAATTGAAATCGACGCAGCCCAAACCTTTGACTGCCCCTTGACGCTTCACCCACTCTTTTACATTGTCTACTGGATTAGGCCACAGCTCGGGCCGATCTTTCATTGAATTAAGTCGAGAACCAAACATGTAGGGGAAATTCTCATTTCCTCCACCTCCTCGAGGTATCGAGCTAACAGATTTTGCTAAATTCTTTTCGATGAATGCCTTGACCTCATCACGCGTAGGGATACTAGGCACCGCACCTTCTTTCAGACAAGCCAACGCACCAGCTCCACTTGCAAACCGCATACACTCTTGGATGCTACTGGCATCAATCACGCCATTATTTTCCGATAGAGCGACCGCAAACCCGGCTCTATAGCAATCCCCAGCTCCTGTCTCGTCAACAATTTGTACCCCTTGATCAAAGTCACAAGGCTCTTGGAAAATAATATTGCCATCGTTCATTACTAACAATGAACCTTGTTCGCCCAAAGTGACAAGAACGTTCCTTGCCCCATTTTTTTGCAGTATTTTTGCACATTTCACGATACTGTCATGATCTGTCGGATCCACTTCAACAGCAGTCTCATCAAAAGACTTTACTAGCCTCCTCAATTCTGTCAAATTTGGCATGATATAATCACAATAACTCATCATTTCGTTTGACATATCTCTTTCTTCACCTCCGATATCCTGAAGCACCGTTATCCCATGATGATGTGCCCGCTCAGCCAACATTAAATTCACAAATTCAGGAACTTCCCTCTGCAACAAGAGACACCTGGATCTCTGAACTTGATCATTTTCACACAATAACATTTCCTCTAACAAGACATCTAGTTCTTTTGCAGTTTTCGATCGAAAGCTCTCCCAGCCATACATATTACTTCCGCCACTGACAACAGCCGAAACTCTGCCAGTTTTTGCTTCTAGAAAAACATATCCCCTACCAGTGGGAAGATTTGGACACTGCTGTAGATGCTGAATATTAACTTGATATTCATTGAGAACTTTTGAAATGATTTCTCCACCGGCATCGTTTCCAATCCTACCGAGAAAAGAGACCTTTTGATTGGATAGTTTGCGGGCTGCAATTGCTTGGTTGCACCCCTTGCCTCCAGGAACGTCAAGTGAAGGGTGCATGTTAGGTAACAACGTCAGATTCTCCCCTGCTTGTGGCAAGTGGGAGATTGGTAAAAAGGTATCAAGGTTCGCACTGCCTGCGATGCCGATATGTGCTGAGGATTCATGTGGGAAAACTGCAAAGAGAGAAAAAATTGCAACCGCTGTGAATTTCATTTTGAATCTATGTTTAGATCTGTTTCAAGTTGATGTACCAGTAGTACTACTAAGTACTGTTGTATGGTTAGTGTCTGTACCCTGTGCCGCCACCCGCCACATTGAACATTAGGCATTAGTTGGCTCTTTTGCGGATCTTCTTCAGAAATCTCTACACCCAAAAAGTTCAACTTGTCATCAACTTGTCGACAAAAAGGCCTTATACCCGCGGTACAAAGTCAAAGGTTCAAGATCCTACAAAGTAAGAACGCAATCGATTACGGGAGCAGCACTTCAAAATATCTTGTAACACGTAGCGACTTATTTGGAAGCTTGATGGATTTGGCATGTATATTCAGTTCTTCTAATCTCAATAAGAGATCTCGGAAGATGGTACTCTAACTTAATTCTAAATACATACTTTGAACTTACTGTATTAAAATAAAAAGAGAAAACATTGATGCATCCTTTGGATCATTTTCAATTTTGACGTGAGAGAATGCAATATAGATGCTTGGAACTTCGAAATTCAATGGAGGAAAAATATGCGATCTTCAAATTCAAGGTCGCGATGCCATCTCTGGTTCGTCCAAAGTATCATCTCTTGTCTCTCGTGTCATCCGATCTATTCATTCGGTTTCGCTCTCAACCGGTTTCCCCGCAACGCTGACTAAGTTAATACAATATCTATTTCCCGAGAAATCAGGAAGACTGTTGAATGTTGAAAGCAAAACGCAAAGTTAGCATTTTTTAGCGCATGAGAAATTGCTGCTGTAAAAAAGTCAACTTCAACTTACTTGTGCTATAATACAGTACGAGAGATGTGCAAAGAAATAATCGATAAATGAGAAATATGAGAAACAACCACATCGTGAGCATTAACATTAATGCATGCATCAATGTAGGTACGAGGTCAAGCGATACGAGCTCTTCAAAAGCATGATACTACTGTACTTACCCCAAGATGCGTTCCTGCTAGACTCACAGATTCTCCGTTTGGAAGGCAGCGCACGTCGTCCCAGACTACTTCTTCATCTCTGAAACTAGGCCAACCATGAGACAAACTCTCATTAATGAATTCCTCATATGATCTTCCCTTGGGGGCAATAAAGAGCAATTTTCCAGTGTTCGAATCATAAAACTTGATTTCTCCCTTCTCAACATACTCTTTCTTGGATTCTTCCTCAAAGGCAGTTGATCTCCAGTAGCCACGATATTCTGCATAGTGCCTGTTAAAATTGACATATATTTGCAAAATGTTGGTTTTCTAAGCAAGCTTAAACTGATAACTGATAAGTACAGCTGTACATAAAATCTTTGACATCCATACCCCTCGTACATACCTGTTGAAATTGCAAATGTTATCTGCAACCTTAACATCACAGTCCCACCTCAAATCCTCCTGCACGGGAACTTCGGAAGTTCCGTGAGACTTGGGGCTCATGATAGAATCTTCGCCCATGACGCAAGACCCGTCAAAACCTGCCTTGCCTCCTCCAAGGCCGAGAAAGTCAAGAAGACCCATGTTCAACGAGGAGGAGGGCACGCTTCTACTGGGCGTTTGGTTCACAGAGAAAGCAACGCAATCACTGCTGAGCAGTGCAGTTAAATTGATAATCTTCCAAATGTGCATCATACTGAGACGTCTCCAATAATGAACAATGGAAGGATGTTGTGAAAGTTGATGTTTGATGTGTCCCTGTCTGTGTGCTTTTTTGGTGGTGTTTGAACGGAACAGCTCATCAGCGCTCAGCGACCAACTAGCAAGTGAAAATGCTCAGAACCTGTTGAGTACGCTGAGCTATTGCCAATGTTGGATTTCTTCACCTCACATTTCTAGAGTACAATACCTTTGCACACTAATGGTACCGGTACTGTGAACTATACGAAAATGTAAAATCTGTCTGCTCGCATTTTATAACATCTACACGAATGTACAATGTATGTTGAATATAGGGAGAATGATACAAATCTGACGGGAATAAATTATCATATCCATTTTCCTATCCGAATCTAGTAGTTTCAAGTTAGTAATCTTTCAACTCATGGATATCTCTTCGAAATCTTGGTGCATCGAAGTTCAGCGCCTGGGAGACTAGTTCGAGTGAGTCGCTCGTTCTCTTCTATCACACTTACGTGTAGATTCATTCAATAGGTACAAGTTTTCAGAATTACTAATTTTGATACTTTTTCGATCGGTTCACATTTCACATTACGTGTAGGTATACATGATAAGTCTTCAATCTAATAATTGTTTTTCTATAAATTTAAAAGTTGAAATACATTTGTTTCACATATTCATATAGGTTGGAATGTACGGGACTGTAAAGATTTCACCTTTCTTCACCCCACCTTTTGGAATAATAGACTTGATGGTAATCCCTTTCACTACTGTCGAAAATTCAAATCCTTCTTTGAGATCTTTTGGGGCCCTCACCTTTATTCTTCGTTTAAGGATTGACGGGGGAGCTTGAGGTTTAAGGATTGACAGGGGAGCTTGAGGCTTCTCAAGCACATCTGAAATAAGGTTCACACGGAAGATTTCCCCCTTTTTAACATCTCTAGGCTGCAAAGGATGAAATATTGAAAGCATAAGTGTTTGGTATGACCGACAAAGAACATTTTTTAGACACCAATATTCAATGTACTTACCACTATAGCCTGTACAACATTACCTTGGACAGTTGCAGTGAATTCATAGCCTGCTTTCAGATCGGAGGGAGCACGAATCTTGATAATATCAGTTTTTACCGACGCGTCCTTAAATTCGGGTAACTTTTCAATATCGTGAACAGTACCTTTGGGAAAATAGATGTTTTCGGCTTCGTCAATACTCCAATCCTCCATCTTTCCTTTATTCTGGATTGGCGCTGTTCTAATGCTATAATTCTCTTCGTTTCCTGCGGTGTGGATTGGCGCTGTTCTAATGCTATAATTCTCTTCGTTTCCTGCGGTGTGGATTGGCGCTGATCTAATGCTATGGTTTTCTATTTTTCCTTCGGTGTGGATTGCAGCTGATCTGATATTATAATTGTCTACGTTTCCTTCGGTCTGGATTGGCGCTGATCTGATGCTATTATTTTCTACGTTTCCTTCGGTCTGGATTGCTGATCTGGTGCTATAATTTTCAACCTTTCCTTCGGTCTGGATTGGCGCTGATCGAAAGCTGTGATAACCTTCCTTTCCTTCCGACTGGATTGCTGATCCGGTTCTGTGATTTTCTTCTTTCGGTTTGGTTTGGATGGCTGATCCAATGCTTGTGCCATCGAGTTCTTCATTGAGAAGTTCAAGGTGACGAGAAAAAAGTCGGACCTCATCATCATCTTCTATCGACACCGCCTTTCGTCTCATGTCCATAACCTCTCGAATCTCCTTGATAATCGCAAGCCTCTTCCTCTTCCGAATAGCAAAATCGTCTTCGTCTCTTTTATTGTCAACGACTTGAGTTCGTGCTTGAGATAGGGCTGGAAGTCGATCCTGATTTGATGAAGTATAATCCTGCTGCTGAGATTTATTACCAATCTGGGAGTTTTTAGAAGGACGGATTCCTTCACACGAGTAACTCTGATCAACAGGGCGATACTCGCTTTCCTTAGTATCCGTGGGAAGACTTCTCGATGTCCCACCGGGAGTTCCTCTCTTGGTCGAGCTAAACGTGGTTTCGGAACATGGGTCAGTCGGGTGCGTTTCAAAGCTAAAATGTGCCTGGAACGGCGGAGTGTTCATTGAGTATGTTTCGCTTCCTCTTAAATCATTTCTCTCTTGAGATGCCGAACCTCTTTTGTTTTGCTTAGCGTAATAACGGGATGCGTTCATTGACTGTGTCTGGAATGCAGCCAAGTCATAGTTCAATGGGTGCTGAGGAGGAACTTGTCTACTTCTGGGGAATCTTTTCTGAAGGAGTTCATCGGCAATAGTGATATTATTAGGTGGGCGAGATTCTGCTATCTCCGCAGCGACGTTGCTATAGTGCATATTGGAACGGCAGTTGCCCCCTCTCTCACTGTGTTTATCGTAAACTGGTGGTGCATCGAATGTGTGCTCATGATATTTCTTTGTTGACAAGGTAGAGTCAAATGTCTCATTTGACGGAACTGAAGCGATATCCCCATACATGGCAAAATCTTCTCTAGAGAGAATTGGCATTTGATGTGCATGGTGATCTTTATTACTGTGCTGGTGCTTCCTAGAGTCATTCTTGGACGAGTTTACTCTCTCTTGGATATCCGGCATTTCCGTACGGTAGTGCGCATCCCAGTCATTCTCTTTGTCACGTACTCTTTGATTTTCTCTTGAAATCACGCTCGGCTCGTAGCGGTGATGTTGCACCGATGACGAGTATGAATTGGGAATTTTCATGCTGTGTGTTTGTGTTTTGACGTCTTGACTGCTTCTCGCTAAATTGGGATCTCCTTTGTACATACGAGGATCATAAGAGTGGTGATGAACAGATGATGAGATAGATTTCGTATTGCGAATATCAGGAGCTGAGAAAAAAGAACGTTGGGCCGTGATTGATCCTCCGTTGTTCTCCTTGGACGAAATAGAAGAGTCTTGGGACTGACTGTTGAGGAAACTCATGAGATTATCACGTCCCGCATCAGGAAATAGAGGCATTGAAGAGCTACTCTTCTGGCTGGGTAGAGACATCGATGATATCAAAGTCGGAGGTACCGACGCCATGCTGTAATGTATGTGTTTGTTTTATTCAGTTTGACTTGGTATGTAATTTTTTGTATTATTTAGTTTGATGAAAAAGATGAGCCGGCGACGAACGGAAATAAAATATTCTCGCCAAAACAATTAATAGAATATTTTTACTGGCTTGGCTTATGTGAAAAACCATTCCCGATTTCATTCCCATGAAATAATTAGATACCATGCCTACCAGGATATCATCCACTCTCACCATAACTCTCACCATTCAAAAGACCGGCTCCTCATACTTGTACGTCATACGTCACACGTCCCATCAGTACAAGTACACCGAAGTGCCATTATTGCCTGCCTTTATCATAGACAGTCCGTGAAGAAGATACCATGAAGATTGCCTGCACTATCCTAATTGCTTTTAACGTTCTTTCGAAGACGGATGCATTCGCTCCGCTTCCTAGTTCTCAAAGAGGAGTAGCAATTGCATCTCTAGACACCTCCACTATTCTAGCTGCTGAAACCAAGAAAGACGACAACGATGAAACTGCTCCTAAACCTGGCATGCCCACACCTCTTGAACCTTTTATCGAAGCTTTGGATCCTACCTACAAAGCCAAAGGAACCATCGGTGAAGGAGATTTCGCTATTTATAGAGCTGGTGGACCGTTAAAAGAAGAACTTTCAAATGAAAATCTGTACAAGATTCTCATGATTGAATGCAACGATTTGGAAGTCAACACTTTAGTTTGGAAATGTCTTGGGTACAGATTTGACGAGGAAGCAGAAGAATGGACCGCTGCGGAGGTATTCCCCAAGTGGAAGGAGAACTTCCCCACTCCTCCAGATTTGATTGGGATGGCCAGAATTTACACGAAGGAAGTAGATAGGCCTAGTCTGAAGGCAAATCAGTCAATCGTCAGATCTGTTCCTGCGGACAACAAACAAAGTCTAAAGACGCATTTGAGACCTCTTGGATTTACTGGATACAAGTACGCCGAGTTGACACCCAATAAAACTAGAAGGGCACAATGCGCCAATTGGTTGCTTTACTACAGAGAAGAGCTATTTGGATATACCGTGGAAGAATTAAGAGAAAAGAGACGATTGAGGAAGGAAGCTGAGGAGGCTGAAAAGCGTCGTTTAGAAGAAGAGAGTGGAAAGCCAGCGGAAGACGTATGGAAACCTCCTGTCAAAGAGGTATTTTAATTATTTAGATCATTTTTGTTCCGCTACATTGGGATGACAGTGTGGAACTACTAAGGCTGGAAAGAGTCTCCTAGTATGGTTCTTCATTTCTAAATACTCGGTGGGGCAAGGTTTAGTGGACAGAGACAAAATTTATAATTCGAAACTTATCCAAAGCTGCAAGTCATACTTCCGAGTACTACAGCATTAATTTGCGGGATTGAAACAGAAAAACGAATAGCCACACTTCTTCTCTGCGTAACACCGTACATGCATAAATACCATTTTCGTACTTGTACGACGACGAGTGAGCGAGTCGTTGCTATTATTCTCTTTGGTAAAAGCGTGAATCCTTTCAATTTACGTTGTTCGTCTGGAGAATGAAAGTGTATGCGTGAATGTTCTGTCCATGGGTGCCAGTGGGGCATCTTCATCTATAAAATAGTCACTTGTTCCTATGAAAATTCAAAAGTACATTTGGCATTACTAGTATCATATGTTCAAGAAAAGGAGGTCACAAGTGGCTACACACTCAAAATAGGACTGAAATAGGTCAATAAATACTCTACATCGTCAATTCAACAGAACATAGCCAGCTTCAGTGTTATGATAGTCTCCTAATAACATTCAGGCCGGTGACAGAGCTTCGTGCTGCGACAACATCATCGTCTGCAAACAAAATATCCCATTGGCTCGGAGACGCTTTTTCTTTCCCTTTCACTGTGTATTCCAGTACAGCATTCTCTTCAGCCCACTTGAGACCTGTCCCATAAATATCAATTGTTGGCAAAAACGGCAACAGCTCAACTACAAGGGACATTTCCTTCGAATCGAAATCAAAGGTTATTATCTCCCGATTGGGCATGTACCCATCCAAAATCTTTCCAAAGAAAGGTATTCCCGCGACTGCAGAACTGAATACGAGCTCAAACTTTCCTTCCACGAGATTTCTGTCAATGAATGATTGTGTTGCAGTTTGACTAACAGTTGATTTTTGATGTGCAAGATCTTCCAAGAGGAGAATGATATCCTTTGAGCTAATAGATCTATCAGCTGCACATTTTTTGATCAGCTTGGCAATTTCCTCTTTCTCTGTGGGAATCAGTGATTCTGAAGGAGAGAAGTTGGGAAGATTCGCTGATATTCTTCTCGTGTGTTTCCTGGAACTGCTATTACTTGCAGAAGCACTGACATGAGACGATGGACAACGTGTTGATATGCTTATTGGAGAGAAACTCCTTGTTCCTTTTGGCAACAACAAAGATATGGAAAATAGAAGATACAGATATCGAATCATGTCTTTTGATTGCATCAATTACACGCTATGTACTCTATCTCTAGCTAGTATCAATGATGGTTGATGGTTGATGGTTGATGGTGTGGTGTACTCGTAGTTCGTAGTAGCTTAGACGATCTTCTTCTTTTCTTTGCTTTCGCTTCTTCCTTCGTGTAAAATGACCTGCGTAAATTGAAAATGACCTGTCTCATCGTGAAGAGGTCATAATTCATAATTTTCAATTTTGACGAACGTGCAACAACTTCCAATCCTGTTCCCAACAAGATGAAACTAGCCTGCGCTTCCACAATCCTAACAGTTCTCTCCTTATGATCATCTCACTTCTATGCTGGTGATATGTGCGGAGCAGGAACCGAATTTGATGAGATTCTAAAAGCAGTGTGTCGTCGTGGCATGGACACCAGCACTTCTGTGAACAAGAAGTGTGCTTCTAAAGGAGGCGCCGATTGCTACTGTGATTCTTACGGCTATGGTACTCGTGGGACAACACGTGTTGCCCATTCCTCCTGCCAGAAATATGTACCTTGCTTCGAGGGGGTCGACGGATCTCACATAGCGGCCATCATGCAGTGCGAACCTTGATATGCTTACCACGATGACAACGTTGTGGCCCAGGAGGTGTGCTACTTCAAGGGTGATGTCGACTGTTTCTCCAGTGATTCAGATAATTTTGTACGAAGTGGTTCCGTCTCAATTCCTATCTGAGCTCAATCCAGATGATCCGATCTGTGGATGTGAGACATATATCTGGAACTCTGCTCAATGCAGCACGGATGAATTTTCAAACAATTACCTTGAAATTGGTATAGGAGATGGAATCCGTCCTGGAAGAGCCCCACCTGATTTTGAAGATTCTCCTCAGAACACTGGGCCTGGTTACCTCGATGCTCCGTGGCTCGAATCTGAGTCAAATCCTGACGGCGAGGATCCGTATAAATTTCCCCTCGACAAAACTGCTCTGGTCGTGGTTGACTTCCAGCGTGATTTTGTGTGCCCAGGAGGGTTCAGTGACACCCCTGGGAACAATATTGAGGATTCGCAAAAGCCCTTCAGCCTGCAAGAAATTTCTTGAAGGCTTCCAGCGCTCTTGGTATGTCTATCATTCACACTCTTAAATCGCACAAGAGTGACCTATCTGAACTATTGGACAATAAGTTCACTCGTAAGGAACATCCTGATTTCCTCCGCACCGGAGAAGAGCTAGACTTGGGACGCATGTTGGTGAGAGGAAGCTGTGGAAACAATATTGTTGACATGGTGGCCCCTGAGCCTGGAAAGTATTTTATCTGCAAGCCTGGTAAAGGAGCCTTTTACAAGACTTATTTTGACGATCTTCTTCAGAGCACCCACATGATGGTTGCAGGTGTTACTACTGAGGTGTGTATGCGGAGTACTGTGCGTGAGGCAACCGACAGGGGATACGAGCCCCCCATCATCACTGATGCAGCCATGAGTTATTTTGAAAGTTATCGGCAGCAGCCTGTAGAGCAACGTGTTGCTTAGGGAGCATTTTTAGCTTGGGCTGCGAATTCTGCTACTATCGTCAAATCTTTGAGCAAGGCATGCCTAAAACAAATCGAGGATTGAGAATAATATCCGGCGTGATCACGAGGTCGCTCTTAGGGGTGGGATAGAATGTGAAGCTTGTCTTACTGGCGGTGGTTGAATTTCCAATTCAACAGAATTTTCTCTACGGCCGGTGACTTATAAGTAGCTTGAGTATGGGGGTACAAGTAGATGATGGCATCATAAGCTGTTAGTAAAAATCATTATTTCGTACAGCAGCCTAGATGTAGAAGATTGGCCCACTTTAAGACTTTTATATTCGCCATCACCATGTCATAAGGAAAGAAAGTCGACATAGATGTCGGTATGATTGGTTGCACGGTATTATTTGGTACCACTGGGCATCAGCTAGCACGCTAGCAAGTACATCTCGATGCTGGTGTGAATCTCTTAGATGTTCTCTAAACTGGAATAGAATCTTTGGAGAGGTTTGGTCTGCCTACGATGCGGTTGTCGTTTTTGTGAACTTTTGGTTGGAGGAGGGTTTGGGTTTGGGTTTCTACTGAGCCATTGGCTTCATTCAACTGACTGCCATATTCGGTTTTATACCAATTTACTACCTTCTGTTGTTTCCACATCTTGGAAGCAATGGCCCCGACATTGATGAGTTGGTCACATATAATTCCAGTCCGAAAGAAAGGAAAACACTGCAACTGAACCTAGTGCAAACTGTGATCAGCAAGATTTCGCCGCAGGTCACTGGGTCGTTTTTGCGACGTATGGCGACGTATGGAAACGATGCCCATTCGCCGTACATTATTATTACTTCCAGCGCCATCGCAATTCAATGCAACATTTCTATCGTGTAAAAGAAAAATTGTGTCCTTTTCATAACTCTGATTCCGTATTTGGACTTTCTGATTTTATCGCATTTGTCTGAATCGATTTTGAAATACTTGCGATGGATACGTCAGCCGCCCCAAATGGTAAGCACTTTGTTATACCCCAACTAAACATCGACTTAGCTGAAGCCCAAGCCGAAGTAGACAGAGCCAATAATCCCACACCAATCACTCCCAAACCAGCTACACACGCATTAACAACTCCCGCCTTTTCAATCAATCTAATCGACAAAGATGTAGCAGAAAAGAGAAAACTCACACACACCAACCCCGTAAACGTCATTCCAATAGATTTGGCATCAAACCCCAATTGATTTTGAAGCAATGCAGGATAGAAAGCAAAAAAAGTGGAATCTGCAATGTGATAGAGGAACGAAATGACGCAAACGGTGGCAATGCCCGTCCGGCATTCCGGTCTCATTCCCACACTAGTTCCGAAGGATACGTTAATAGCTGGGATAGATATTTGTTCATCTTCTATAATAGTTTGCGCAGCCGAAGGAGCCGAAGGCGAATAAAACCCATATGAAAATGCGACTCCATTTCCATTCACTCCACTACTACTAGCACTACTCCTTGCCCTCACCCTCCTCATCTGAAGTCTGAATCAAGTACCTGATTGCGTCTTTCTGATGCGTATCCAAATCCTGCAACCCCTCAATGGTAGTGGCAAGTACTTCAACATTGGTATGGTATCTAGCTACTCTGCCATTTTCGTGTGTGCATTGGGCATTGGATTTTGGCCCTGTTTTTGTTCGGTTCGCATGGTTCCATCACGGGGGGGGGGTTGGCAACT
>Ga0209712_10003555_pt1 | contig 12610 bp, 10 predicted proteins | sample ArcOceMetagenome_FD_187443 | JGI IMG/M metagenome (GOLD analysis project Ga0209712, IMG submission 187443) | Marine eukaryotic phytoplankton communities from Arctic Ocean - Arctic Ocean - Greenland ARC118M Metagenome (SPAdes) (version 2) | ecosystem: Environmental > Aquatic > Marine > Oceanic...
CATCACCCATACTAGAATTCGAGTCCAAATCGTCAACGGTATACTTGACCTGTTTTGAAGAACTTCGTCTTGACGAGTTTGCCCTCGCGGGTGGTGCTTCATTAATGCTGCTACTTGTCGACGCAGCATCAGACCCTGGTTCTTGCTCTGAATCTGAATTGTTGTCTGCAAAGGTATATTGAAGTTTTTTCGATGCGCTGCGTCTGGACGATTTGGCCCTCGGTGGCGGCGCAGGCGAATCAGTATTGAACTCTCCTTCGCCACTGTCATCACTGTCCAATTCAATGACGGCACTTTGGTCCGGACCATCCGAATCACTCCCATCCTTTGCATCTTTCTTTGCATGGACATCAGCATGTTCTTGCGAAGCTATACTCTCTTGTGAAAGTGCAAGATCAGTCTTGTCGCACGAACCTACGGTACCGCTACTCAATCTTGTAGACCTTTTGACACCTCTCACCTCTCGGCCACCATCTAGCGCTCGTTCCGAACCACCATAATGATAAAAAGATCTTTCTTGCTTCTGCTCCCCCTCTCCCTCTTGCTCTTCCAAAGTGCGTTCTACACACACTTCATCTTCTTTCTTTTCATCTTCTTTCCCTGCCTCTAAAGGCGTCAAAGAATGATTTCCAAAAACAATCATCTCTTGAAAGATATTCCGACAATTGACCACACCAGAAGTTTTACAACTCAAAACAAGATATCGACTTGTGGTAGATACTTTCTTCCCTTTGAACACCAGCAGTTGACCATTGGGAAGCTTTACTTCCAGCGATGGATGATCTGTGTCCAAGTTCTTTACTTTCCCCATGGTCAATAGCGTCGAAGCATTGGATGCATTTTTCCCCGTTGTGGACGTGGAAGAACCTGGTGGTACGGGTGCCTTAGCTGCTCCAACCTTGGCATCATCACTTGGTGTATTTTTATTTGTACTTGTATTTGTACTTTTATTCGCATTCGCATTCATCTCCATATCCTGATCATCTGTGGTACATGTAATATAAGGCGATGTTTCCTTCTCTTGCGGTTTTTCGACAGCGGGTTTTTTGAATGATAGCAAGCCGGGAAGTACAAAGAGGAATCGCCCCCGTCCAGCGGCTAGATTGGGTCTAGTATCCGAATTCTTGGACAGTTTGATATCACGTCCGCTGCATTTGTGAAGAATATTTCCTGGATTGAGTATTTGCTGGGAAGAGAGGGTTGAGGGTTCTGATGAAACAGGCCAATTGGGTGGAAGAGATTGGATTTCTTCTTTTGCTAGTTTGGTGGGTTTCTTCTTGTTGTTCGTGTTCGTGTTCTTGTTCTTGTTTTTGTTCTTTGAGGAAGAGGAGGATTTCTGGATGGAGATTGGTATCTTTGTTTTGGAAGAGGAAGATTGTTTTGCTTTGCTGCTCGTTCCTTTTGCCATTTTGAATTTTATGAACTTATAATCAGCAGGGAGGTGGGATGATATAATTGATAAAGTAGGTAAACAGACGCAGGCAACAGTATGCTATGCCTCAATAAAGCACACAACTACAGATTCAAGATGATTGGCATTTATGACAACTAACAACTAACAACTACTCACTACTCACTACTCACTAATCACTGATCACTAACATCATCCTTGCTCCAACCTCGTTTAGTGTAATATTGCACCCATTTGTTGATAGACATGGATAGCGAGATGCCATTCCATAACCTATGCTACTATGTATTCACTTCCTTTGATGCGTGGAAGGCCATTTTAGCACATCGAACGGCCACACAGTTTCAATTATTTTTTGATCTCACCAATGTCTCTACAAATTGAAGATGTTCAATGTTCTTGAATGTTCACAATGTACTTCTTGTCATGATTTTTGTTTTCACTGTTTTGAGTGCGTGCACCAACCCTCCAATTCCTATCAAAGATGCAGATACGAACTTGAAACTGCTATGTTTTGATGTTCTCGTACGTGGAAGGAGGGAAAAGCCCAGATTGATTCAGATTGCTATTTGTTACAGTCTACACACCAGGTTAGGGTCCCGACCAAGATAACGTCACAAAATATTATCTGGCGAATTTTCCCGCTCATCATCATAGAACAACAACAACGCAACAACTTCAAACTAACCCTCCAACAACAACGTTATTAACCTTATCATAAAACTAAAACACAAACAAAAAACCCACTCACAACTCACAAAGCGCAGTATTCCTCAACCAACCAACCAACAAACCAAACAACAAACCAACAAACCAACAAACCAACAAACCAAACAATCAACAAACCATCAACCATGGCACCAACAATAATCCTTCCGTCAACAATACGAACCGCTAAATTCTTCAAATCGTCCACTACACGAAAAGAAGCTCTATCGCTATATCGCGAAATCCTAAGAACTACCAAAGCCTTCCACTGGTGCGACGAAAAGGGGACGCCATGGAACATCCGACTGAGGAAAGAAGCGAGAAAAGAATTTGAATGTAGTAAAGAAGAGACAGATCCATTACTTGTTGCAAGGATGTTGGTGACGGGGAGAGATTGTGTGCAGCAGATACAGCAAAAGTTTAATGATGCTGATAGGGCCGCTTGGGAACGCATTGAAAAAGATAGTCGAAGTCGGTAAAGGAGAGAGAGGCTTTTGTAGTGTGTGATGGTCTATGATCTGTGATCTGCGATTTGTGCGTGGAATTATCGATTTAACATAGGAATGTAATCACTTCAAGTTATTACATTTCTATGTTGAAATCGATGGCTTACCACTTCAACTTACCACCACAGTTACGTATGTTCATATGTACTACTACGTTTGAAAGATAAATACATGGATAAAAACAATAACTGGAAAATGGAAAAAGAATACAATATTATAAGATGTTGTATCGTTATTGCCTGCGTCAGTGTCATGATTCCTTCCATGGTTTCCGTGGTCACAATGTACATTGTTACAAATCACATAGTCCAACAATCAAAATACAAATTCAGATATTTTCAAAGGTGGTTGCTGCATAAATAATAATTTAGAATCAGCGTCGCGGTCGTGTGCTGTTGTAGACTTCGAAATGCTTGCTTTGCTGAACCATGGGCAACGTTTTACCATGAAATTTACGATTGACCATCGAGGGGCAAGGATCAAGAAAATCTACAACGCTTCCTTCTCCCCAATCTTCTTCAATGCTTTCAAACAATTTCTTGGACAAACATGTGTCAAACTTCATACTATCATCGAATGCATCATCAGATTCCTGCTCTTCCTTTTCTCCACTGACCAATTGCTTCAATTTAGAAAGGACCCTTTGTCGATTCAGACGTGGTCTGCTTTGAAGAGCTTTCTCCAAGAAATGCTCTAATTCCATCATGGACGCGTGGGGAAATGGTTCTACATTTGAATCTTGTTTGGAATACAGGCGTGCTGCAAGTTGAAGAGGGAGAGTGCGTTCGAGAAAGTTCCACTGCCGCCTAGCGAGGTACAGGAAAGCTTTGTGGACGATGGATGTTTTGCGTACCTCTGACGTAAATGCATTTGCGTCCAATACTAAACAACGCACGCCGGATATACTTTTTGCAATCACGGTGAATGGATGTGGGCAGTTTTTATTATTGTTGCTGTTGCTGTTGCTGTCGCAGTCGCTGTCTTGCAGATCTTGTTTGTAGAAGGGCAGGAAGCCGAAAAATGTCATTGGTGGGACGTGTCCAATGGACATGGCTTCAATCTGTACCACTTCTGCATTTGCATCTTGGATCGTAGCAGCATCAGAGTCATTTTCTTTGGAAAGGGCAAACAGTCCGTTGCCGGCTGCGACCTTGATAGATTCAACATTTTTGTTCAGTTCACACTTTCCGCGAAGTGTCAAAATGATTTTATCACTCTTCTCGCCTTCCAAGAGGATTGGATGGCCTTGAGGGAAGGTAACTAGATTGAGACCTTTGCTTCTCAACGAGTTGAGGTGTAAATGATTCAGGACTCGCTGAGATATCAGTCTGTCAAACAAATTTTCCATGAATGGTCGAAGGTCCAATGTATTCAGGTAGAGACAATGGGATCCCTTGAAGAAGAATACACTTGACCTGCCGGTTGCCTTTGGTGGGATGTTGTAGTCCAGTTGCTTCATTGTTATAATATTTTTATAAAAGCAATCATGTTCTGTGTTAAATGCGTCATTGGTTGGAGATGTATGATGAATGAGACGCTGGATGCTTTGCGGGACATGGATTTCCCCCAGAATTGGACCTTTGGATGCGCAAAGGGATAACTTAGTTCCAGTGCTAACCAGTTCTGCTCGACCCTTGATAAATACATTCAAATTCATGTTCTGCGCATCCAGATACATGCGCATATCAGTGGCGTGCGTTGTGTATCGCAAATGTTTGCACAATCGAAGCTGGTGAATAAATGGAAGGAACTGCCATAATGGATCCAATACAAGTTCCGTTTGAGATGAAACAAACTCGTGGAGCAGTTTCAAATCAACCTCGCTTCTCGTAGCTGGACATTGTTCACAAATAGTATGCACTCGTCCGAGGGATATTATTGATGGCCCTTGCCGTTCGTTTTTCATGATTTTTCACTTGACACTTGACAGCAGTCACCCTTTTTCTTGCGAATGAAAAATTGCACCTGAGTTGCAGAACTCAGTTGAAAGGAAATGCTCCAACCAAAGACCAAAAAGGTCAAGTTTGATGGGGTGAATTGCTTCCAAATCAAGAACGAGAGAGAAGGTCTCGGAACTAGGACGCCACCTTCGATACCTTCAAAGTTTGACGGTGGACAATTGACGGTGGCTGGTGTGCTAGGAATTAAAGAAAGTGGTGCGTTTGGATGTAGCACCAAAAGATTTGACGCTACCAAGAGACTAAAGGTTTTGGGGCCTGGACCTGGTAAAAATTCTCATCAAAATAGCTGCAAGTCCAGTGCTGCCTCGACTAGAGGATATACTTCCTTGCTTTCACAAGATCCACGCTTCGGATCCGGCATTGAAATACTGAGATCGCAACTCTTACCAGGGCCAGATAGTTATTACAATCAAACGAGTTTAGCGTCCAAGCCATCTATTCCACAATTTAGGTTCGGGGTGAAGAAACACGTAAGACAAAAGCGAAAAGGTCAAGTAAAATCTTGTCCTGGACCTGGATCTTATAACGTACAACCGAAATCGCCTACCAACAATAATGTTGGAGCAGTTTCTTTTAGATTTACGTCAAGAAATAATTCGAATATGGTGCTGCAAAGCGATACAGAGGTTGCTGTCGGTAGCTACGATGTTGGTGCAGTATATGATTACTTGGAACGTTTGGGAAAGGAGCCACGAAAAGGCAAGGATTTTCCTTGTCCCATTTTCCGTAGCAATTCCAGTCGGCTCGCACAAACGGAATCTCTTTCTCTCGCTCCTGCACCTGGATATTATGAAGTGATGGAGCCTCAAGACACAGACAAACTATTTCGACCGAGTGCCTGTTTCAATTATGGGCTGGATAGGTTCGGAAGGTCCAACAATATTTTGATTGCGAGAGATAACGAAGAAACGCCTGCACCCGATTCGTATTATCCATCATGTGCTCAGAAGGATAACAACGGTGCGAACGCGAGCTTTTCATCGAAAAGTAAAAGATTTGATGGCAGCGAATGCAACGACCTCACGCCAGGACCACAGACATACCGCCCATCACAAGGGAGAACGAAATCATTCCTACAAAATCGCTACTGCCAATGGGTTTAAGAAAAAGATTCCGCACGATATGTAAAAGAGATTTAGAAAGTATATACACTCAGAGATATTTTGATACACACACAAATAATCTTGCCTTCCCAAACAGGCCAGAAAAGCGATGATGAATCCGCGAATCCGTCAACTTCATTCAGAGGGAGCCCCCTCAGCGAAGCGAGTTCCAGCTGAAATCTTGATATCGCCATAACTAGATTCCTGCCCCAGTTCGATGAAGTCCCATGTCTTGAGCTGCAAAAGTTCGAAAAATACGCCACATGCAGTGCGCCTAGATGTTCCATAACTCAACTTGTCGTAACTAAGCTCCTTCGCATTGTCGTTTTCCTCCTCGTCTTCGTCAATTGCCTCCAAGTTCCTCTTGACCATGCTTAGCACCTTGACAGTATGCGGATGCCACTTTGTTGAACTGCTGACAAGATCCTCTCCTTGGCCCTGACGAGGCTCATCGGCAAGATCAGCCTCAAGATCATTGACAGCGCCAAGGGAAAAGTTGGACCCACGAGATGCTTCGCTTGGAGTAGGACTTTCCATACCTGGCATATCAGTCGTAAAGTCTGCCCCGTTTTCATCTTGTTGAGCCATGCGTTCCGCTTCCTCCTCGAATGGAAATTCAACACCCTCGTCATCCTGCTGAGGAAATTCAACACCTTGGTCTTCAAAGGTCTTATCGACGTCTGCCTCAGGAAAGTCAAGAGAAAGGCGACCTTCTTTGTCAGTCATGGATTCGTCACGACGGCCAATCTCAATATCTTCCGCTTCTGCTTCCTCAGCAGCAGCATTCTCCATTGCGTCAACTGCAAGCTCACGACGCTGTTCCTCCCCCGCTTCACCGCGCATCTTGAAAGGCAAGGGCTTTCCACGAAGCCTAGAGGAGTTGCGTTCCCATAGAACCAAGAGACTGGGATGTACACCACCATCATCTGCGCAATTGGGACGGGAGAGGAGAATTTCTTTCGGGGCGGTTGCGATAATCTGCGCCATGGGATTCTTCTTCATCCTATCGCGTTTGGGAAGTAAATAGTCAATATCTGCTTTCTTGCCCTCTGGTTCAAAGTAATCAGCGGGATGAACACGACTTTGCTGCACAATATCGCTCGTATCACGAAGCATATTCTTGATATGTTCACTGGTCAACTCAGTCGCATTGTTGTCGATTTCAATCCTTCTCCTTTTTCTACGACGCCTTGGACCGGTGGGAACCTTTCTCTTGGCCTTGCCAACTTTTGGTCTAGTCTCTTTGTCTTCATTGCCATCTTCTTCCTGCTCCTGAGTTTCATCCATGTCATTTGTGACATCCATGTCAAGTCCACCAATATCTACACTCTTCCTCTTTCCATCAGTGGACGCACCTGGACTAAGGAGACTGGTTTCACCCGGTTGGAATTCTGTAGAATCCTCAAACGGAATTCCACCTTCGTCTTCCTGATGCATGGGGAATTCAGTATCAGACACTTGTGATTTGTCTTCTTGCATAGAGGACTGGTCGGCAAGACCAATAGAACCTAGTTCCGAGCCAAGAACCGAAGGCCTCCCAATCTACACGTGTTGGCAAAAAAAGGAGAAATCAGAATCTGAAAGAGAGATTGAAATACATTCTGGATCATTGTTCTCGTGTGTGTACACACTGTAGTACGTGTACTTACCATTGAAACTCTACCGCTTTCGTCAGCACGCACAAGCTCAATATTTGAAACATCAGTGCCATGACTATCCTTGGTAAGATTCACATCACCATCAGCATTTGGGTCCGAAGCATCAAACACATGCCTTTCCCCATCTTCTTCCTCCTCCTCGTCATCTTCCGGATCAAACGCATGCCAATTTTCCTCTTCTTCGTCCATCCTTTGAGTCCCATCCCCCATCATTTCAGAGTCCAAAGTCATATTCACAGCCGCAATTGCAGAATTGTCCACATGGAAATCAAGACTCTGACTCCCATCCTGTGAATTCTGACTCTTGAGCTCCATCGCCCTCCTCGCCTTCTTCCTACCGTCTTCGTTATTCCCAGTCCCATAGCCATCCCCAAACCCCTCCTCATCGACAGCCTCTACCCATTCCCCATTGTTACCCTGATACTCATACTTTCCATCTAAGTCAAACGGAACATGAAACACATCCCCATCCTCCTCCATCGTCACAGGCTGCACCAATATCCCCCCAATCCCAATCGGTCCCCCACCCCCACTCAAATCAAATTGCTGCGGCATCAACGAAACATCTCCAAAATTCTGTACATTCAAATGATTCCTTCCAGTATTCCCAATCCCATTTCCATCGTCCATGACATTATAATTATACTCCTGCGCATCCTCCGCCTGTCCCTCCCCTTCCGGTCGAAAGGCAAGCTTAATCTTGACCATGGCCTCTTCACAGTCCCGCATGAGGAATTTGACTTGATGGGAATAAATTCTAACAACGCCTAGTAATAAATGACCAGAGACGCGGAGGGCGAGTGGTACGGCGGGGTTGACAATGGTATCGACGGAAGAGGCAATGTCGGTGGTAAAGACTTGTTTTCTTCCTAGCTTTTTATCGCCCCAGTGCGCAGCTAACCAAACTTTGCCCAACGGGCCTTTCTTGGCCAGAATGATTTGGGAGTAAAACATTTTATTGGATACGTGTCGTGTGTAGCTAATGGATTGATTGATTTGATTGATTGATTGACAAGATTAGAGTGAGTTGAGTTGAGGTTTGAGTGAAGCGCACTAGTGACTAGTTTTAGAGGTTTAAGAACTCTGATTCCATTACAGAATTGCAAGACTTACCTCTGCTTCCTTTTGAATTCAGGACGGACGCTCTAGAAACTTTTATTGAGAATGTGTAAGCTATCGTTCGACGGCTGGGTTGCAAGCAATGCTATCAAGAAGGTGCTGAATGTGGAAACTGTGATACCGTAATAGAAGTGATGCCGTCGGTCGCCAGAAGAGTTCAACGAGAGATTTCTTGAGCGCTGGAAATTTTTCATGCTCGCAAGACTGACTCTGAAATTTCCCTCCAGGTCTTCGCGCCATGACTAATTTAGATATCTGCGATGGAACACTACATTTTTGAACATACAATGAACAATGAACATTCTTCATCTCCATGATGGGCGGCAAGCCTTTTTCAATCTATATTGAACTGAATTGGGAACATTCAACATCTCAAAATTCAAGAAAATCTGAATGAGTCCTTGCTTTGCCTGTTTCCGTTTCGTTTCACAAAGATTTTCCGTTATTACACTCATCAGCTTATTTATTTTCTTCTTGTCTGCTATTTTGCCACTGTTGCTATCAGGGCTGGCTTCTCTTTCTTTGTTGCACTCTCATATAGATGCTGTCCTTGTAAATGGCTGCATTTGATTGAAGTCATTTGATTGTTCTTTGGGTTATTGGTTCGCTGAGCTGATATAAATATGAAACTACGCAAAAAAACTGCAGAACTACGATATAAATGTATGACCTCTCTACTCAACAGAGCATAGATAGTATAGTGCATTCCGCATATGTACACGCAACATCAGCCGACGTCATGTTCGTTGATAATTGAATATTGAATAGATTTGAAATTTAAATAGCAGTTAATGAAAGTTTGATGAAAGCTTCCTGTCAATGACATCTTGAGGATTCTTTGGGTTGTCATCTGACGGTGCAAATGATACCGAACGACTAAATCGCCCTTGCCTTCTGCTGTATTCATAGTTTTTCTTTTGAAGAAGATCAATCTCTTCATTTCTTTTTCGCAATTCATCCTTCAATTTTTCTATTTCTAAATCGTGGTCAAAAAACGTTTCTTCGAAAGCTTCAAATTCTTCAATCTTGCGATTTGGGGAGACGGTGCTGTCCATCTGCGCATTCGCATCAGAGAACTTTGCTGGTAGCTTTTTGCTCGAGAAAGACAGGCTTTCGTCTCCATTGTCATCATCATCGGCAGCACTGATAAAAGAAGGTTTCTTTTCATAATCATCTTCCAAATCATCTTCCTTAAAATGTGACAGTGAATTTGGCAGTTCCTGGCAGTTGAAAGAGGACACGCGAGACCGAAGCGCACTGACGTCGACATTACCATCCCCTCGGGCTTTGATTAAGTTCGGAATACCGCCATCTGGAATTTTAACGCCGGTGATAAAGCTCCTCCTTGGTCTCACTCCGGAACTGTTTTTGCCTCTAATTTGAACTTGAATTGCTCTAATATCATCCTTGTTCTTGATCATTACAAACTTTGGAACAAAGTAGATTGAGATTGCTACAATCGTTTCCAAAGATAATATTATCGCAACAATCTTGCTCGACAAAGGAGATGCGACCATTCCAGAAAACACCAAAATATCAACCACTAGACGGATCATGAGGAACACGGAATGAGAGTAGACCAGAAAGGCTAGCCAGTGACTTTCATTCAGCTGCTGAATAATTTCGCGAGATTGGTACGCCAAGATTGTGGCACTCAGCAACAGCAGACTGTCCCATCCCAATGCCATGATACCCCATACTACTGAGCGGGATGCACATCCAGCATACAGTGCCACTGTAGTGACATCCCCTTCAATCACAGTGAGGACATCATCGCGCTGGGGCATATCCACCACCGTCCATATGACCAGGTAAGTGACCAAGATAGCGATTGTAGTGGAGAGAAACTTCTTAAACCTGTTTCGGTCTATTGAAGCTCTCCGAAATAGGCGAGCCTCGCGTCCTAATCTATTGATTGAAGAAACCTTGATAAGAATAGGTACGAGTTCCAGAGAGTACCCAAGTCGAAGCGTCCATTGCTGTAATGAGCAGATGAAATCTGACGTTTCCACGACCGCAAAAAGGATAGCTGAGACCCCAGTAAATAGGTAGCCAACGATCATACTACTCAACACATTAAGTTGTGCAGCCTTCAGAACTTGATTGTCTCTCCAAATGTAAGTCAGCATAGCTGTCATAACGGCTAAAATGATTGCAATGGACCCGAGCGCATAACCAGCGTACGAGAGAGCCGAATAGCTTTTGGATTCCCTTTCTCTCGGAAAACCTCTTGGAGAATAGCGAACGAGCTCATCCAAATTGTCATGAATCCACTCACAGACAGAATCTCGCGCCGCATCTGCATTACTATCTTCAATCTTCAATCTTGTCCATTGCCGCAAGATATTGGTCAAAGAATACTCGGGCATGTAAATCTGCTTCAAGAATGTGTATGCAGGACTTTGTAGAGCATCCTCTCCGTTTGCCAAGGATGCCGTCAGGAGGCCACGGCTGATAACCTTCTTGACGGGAACGACTGCGTAATCGCAAGAACCGATCTCTTCTCCAATTCTATCATCGATATTTGCTGAACATCTCTTTTCGTTGAGCTCCTTGCCTCTATATCTAAGGCATTCCTCAGTTGGAGTTGGCAGCGTAACGCGCTGGAATTCATAGTCCGCAGAGTCTCCAAATTCCTCAACCAAAAGATCCGGAGTCCACCACCACATAAACACATCTGACTTGGTAGCATTTGCGGCCCTCCAAATTTGTACCATATGTGCATGGCAATAACCATTGTTTGGAGCTTCTGGACCGGCACTTGACAGGCCAATTTTATTCCAATGTAACTGGCTGTCTACGTAAGTGGTCCAGTCACAGGTAGACGCGACGATGTGCCCAGTACAATTTTGGGGATTTGCCGTGCAGTTATTGCGATCGGTCACTCGGAAGTGACCAGAATAGAGATCAGGGACAAAGTAGCTATCTTTTTCCTCTCTCGTGTTAGGATACCTGCTGAAAATGTTGTTGTCGTCGTTGGGAACAGTGCAATTATTCAGATCTACTTGGTCGCAGTAGTCAACCCAATTAGTAGGCTCCCTGAAAGTATGAGCAAGCTTGATACGATTATCTTCGCCGCGAAGTCCGTAAAAAGAAGTTAGCGTTTTATTGCGCTCGGCAGTCAAGGAGGGAATGTAAAATCCCAAGCCGCCAATCATTCCATTTGATTCAATAGATAAAACGTTTCCTTGTTCTATATTTGTGGCAGGGAATATATGCTTAGAAACACTTCAGAAATAGACATGATTTGGAAGGAAGATCTTACCTTGCGCAGTTGTGATATCGGCGTTGCTAGCGCCATCCCAAACCTCTGGCAAAATATGAGCACATGGTTTGTCCGTGAGCGTGCAATCTCCATTAAAGCGGTCTGCTTCGATTAAATTCTCAACTGGATAAACTTGATCTGGGTATACAAAACGGCTTTCAGAGTCATAAAAGGAACCATCTTGGCGACTCGTGCCATCGCCCATTTCCATTGTCACAGGAACCAAAAATATTTCAGAGAGAAGAATCTGATAAACCCATGAAACCTGAATGAAATAAAAGTGAGCATTAGGGCATCGATTTGGCACGAAGCTTTGAACAAATACTGACAATTTTTTTGGTAGCATCACTTACCAGCATGGAACTCTCCCAGTTCCCAGACGCAATACGTACTTCCTTGTAAGGAAATAGAGGCATGATACAATTAGAAGTGTCCCCAGTCGATGCATCATCTGAATTGCAAACGCGGTAGTCGGACCTGCTGGCATCAGTGTTCTTTCGTGCTGCGAATGCTTTGAGACAACCTTTCGCAAAAGGATTTGTACATCTTCCAATTTCACATAAGGAACCTCCTTCGCAGTCATCATGGGACGCACATGGCTTGCCGTTTGATGGCACGAGGATGGTTAGAATCAGAGCCAATGGTGCAAATATCTTCATATCAGTCAAATAGCAGTGAGGGTTGGCGGTCGGAGGTACTTTTGGATGTCGTGTATCATGCTGTTTAGACAAACGCATCCAGCACGCAGCACAACAGTAAGTATCGACGATCAACGTGGAAGAGGCCTTTCCCAGTCGCGCCAGGCCCTTTTCCCCGTGACCGTGAACTTGACGGAAAGCAAACAAGACTGAAAACAAAAAGCAAATTCAAACTGCCAAC
>Ga0209712_10003559_pt1 | contig 12601 bp, 14 predicted proteins | sample ArcOceMetagenome_FD_187443 | JGI IMG/M metagenome (GOLD analysis project Ga0209712, IMG submission 187443) | Marine eukaryotic phytoplankton communities from Arctic Ocean - Arctic Ocean - Greenland ARC118M Metagenome (SPAdes) (version 2) | ecosystem: Environmental > Aquatic > Marine > Oceanic...
TGTACTAAGAAGCTTAGAATCGTTTAAAATAAATTCAAAAGCATCAATAGACGAATCAACAATATTTTGCTTTTTTAAAAAAGCAATATGCTTTTCGAGCTTAGATTTAAAATACCCTTTCTCACGTGGCTCATCCCATACCATTTTGGCAAGCTCAGCAAGCTTTGTGGTATTGATTCCAAATGTACTTAGCTCTTGGATTAAACATACCCAGAGCGCCTGAGGTACATTCATTTTCCCTTTTTTTCTAGTATCAAAAAAAGGAAGCACCATTTTACTCTTCCAATAAGTCACCATGCGTGGGCTAATACCAAAATACTTGGGCAGCGTGTAACGCTGATCCATAAGGTCTAATTTGAAAACTAAATCATTATTCATATGTAAAACTTTACACAAAGTTACATAATTAATTAAATAATACAACAATATGAAACAAAATTTGTATATTTGAATTGAAAAATGCCTTGAAATAGGCGTTAAAAATAAAGAGTTAGAGGTCTACCTAAGGGAGCTGTATATATAGATTCTCTAGGTATACCTCTAAAATTTAAGAAGATTTACTATGAAAAATGAAAATGTAAAGTACAGAAACATGACTATCAGTCTAAAAGTAGCGGCTGATGAAAAGATTATGCTTAGGCGTTTGGCTGAAAAGCACAAGGTGTCTCTGTCAGAATTTATGTACAATTTGGTGATGTGTTTTAAAAACCAATATGACTACATAGGCATGCTTACGCCTAGAGAAGAAAAATTAGCTGAAAACTTAAGAAAAGAAAAGAATAAAAATAGTAAATTGACTGCTGAAATCGAAAATGCAGATTTTAGGGTAGAGATGGAAATGGACCGAGCAGCCAAAGCAATCAATGCAAAGGATGAGTTTGCCTACCAGCTAAAAGAGCAAAAAGCGATAAATGCCGATCAATTAGAAGAACTGAACAGATTAAAAGGAATAAACTTGATGTTGGAGAAAAGTAACAATAAATTTAGAAGAACTTCAAGTGACAATAAGCTCATGAATATGGCTGCTGGTGCATTCGGTTTATTTACAGGGTTTACATTAAAACGATAGAGGAATAACTTATGGTCAATAATAAACCTTTAATGAGAGCGGTAATGAAATGGCTGTATGAAGGGGCGAAAGTGATGAAAGTAGAACTGGTTGGCGTCTCAAAAGACAAATATAATTGTTATTTCCAGCATAACTAATATTTACTATGAGTGAAAAAATAATTGGGGAAGTATATTTAGCTTCAACTGAATCTGAGAAAGATAGAGGTTGGATTAAGTGCGGAATGACTACAAGAAGCTCTGTACAAAGAGTAAAGGAAGGTAATGTTGCTTCAGTTCGTGAAAAGTATGAGATTCTTTACAGAATTAAAACACCTCATTATCTAGAGTTAGAAAAACATATGCATAATACTTTTGAGAATCAGAAAGAATGGATCAAAGTATCCTATGCACAAGCTTACGCTGAAATTCATAGATTCTTAAAACATAAAGAAAATCCAGGATCAAAGTCAAAAAAATACTTACCACGTACTCATCAACAAGATGCAATTAATGCAGTTTTAAAAGAATCAAAAATTAATAATAAGGGTTCAATAGTAATGCCAACAGGAAGTGGTAAAACACTAACTTCTTTATGGATAACAGAATCTTTAAAAGCCAATACGGTTCTTTTTTTAGCTCCAAGTTTACAACTTATACGACAAACTAAAGATGCTTGGATTGATCAATGTGCCGAAGATTTCTTATGGATAGCTTGTTGTTCAGCTACAGATATTGAAGATAGAGACTACGCTAAAGAAATGAGTGGAGGTATGGTTTCTACTGATCCAAGCGAAATTGATGGATTTATGAGATTTACAACTGGTAAAAAAGTTTTTTTCTCAACCTACCAATCTTTACCATCTGTAATTAACGCAGGAGTAGAATTTGATATTATAATTTCTGATGAAGCACATAGAACAGCAGGAGTGAGTAAAAATGAATTAGGCTTATTTAATTTAGTGCATAGTAAAGAATTAAAGTCAAAATTTAGATTATTTCAAACTGCATCTCCAAAAGTATTTAAGGATGATTTATTAGAAATAGTTGAATCGGAATCTGATGTCTTTTCATTTGATATGAATAATGAAAAATTATATGGAAGAATAGTCTATGAGATGACACTTGGTGAAGCTATTGAAAAGAAGATGTTATGTGACTTTAGAATAGTAGCTATTGGAGTTAACGATGAAGAAGTAGCCGAACACCTAAACAAAAGAACTTATGTCGCAGATGGAGTTTCTGCTGACGAGGCTGCGGCAGCAGTTGCCATTGAAGAAATATTTAACAAGATAGGAACAAAGCATATGATCTCATTTCATTCAAGATTAGATCTTGCTGATATGACTTCAAAAGAGCTTAATAAGCTAAATATCTTTTCTGAAACCGTAAAAGGTACAATGAGTACAAAAAACAGAGAAAAGGCCTTTGAGAGGTTTAAAAAGAAGCCTAGAGCGGTTTTAACTAATGCATTTGCTCTGCAAGAAGGAATTGATATTAAGAAAGTTGATTCTATTTTTTTCTCTTCACCAAAATCAAGTACAATTTCAATTATACAAGCTATGGGTAGAGCTCTTAGGCTAGATCCTGATAATCCTGATAAAATTGCAACAATTGTTGTTCCTGTTTATACTGTTGGAGATCCCAACGAAGACATTAACGATTCAGCTTTTAAAAGTTTATATCAATTAATTTCAAGTGTTAGTGAGGTTGATCATAGAGTTAGAGCTTATGTACAAGGATTTACTGAAGGTAAAGCTGAAAGAGGGGAGAGTAAGTCCGTAGATTATATAAAACTAGGAGACTTTGAAAGACTTGATTTTATAAACTTTACTGAAAAATTAAGAAATGCATTTATTTTTGGAACTCTTAGCAAGAGAAGAAAAACTTTTGAAGAAAATCTAGAGGAATTTAAAGATTTTATTTAATTATCAAATGGAAATCATATATACTATACATAATAATTTTGACCACTGTTATGCAGAGTTTCTTGGAGAAAAAATGAGCTATTATCAGTTGAAAGACTTACTAAAAGAAAGAGGAAAAAAGTATATTAATAATAACAAAGTAAAACCTAAGTCTTATTTTTTAGAAATAAGCTTTGATAATGATGATTTCAACAAATCTAACCTCTCTGATGATGAAATTGAGGAGTACTTAATTTTAAAAAGGAAATCTAAAGCTAAATCTTGGTTGTCTAGCCAAAGAAATCTCAGAAGAAAAGGTAAACTGAGTTCCAATCATATAAAAATACTTAACAAATTGGGAATGCTGTGGGAACCAAATAAAGACCCGTGGGAAAAAAAATATAGTTTATTTAAGAAAAAAATATTTTCAAGTTTTTTAGAACAGATTGTTAAAAAAGAACCCTGGTCCTCGGAAAAGAAATTAAAACAAATAACAGAAATTGAAGATTGGATTAACGAACAAAGAATATTGCACTCAGAAAATAAATTATCTTCTGAAAATTTAATAAGATTAAATGCTATAAATTTTCCGTTTAATTTAAGCGAAGACGAAAAAAAGGAAATAAAATTAATCTCACTGGCTAAAATGGTTAGCTATATTAACGATTTAAGGGGAACGCTATCTTATTATGGTATTAAAGATTTTGCTAAACACTATTATGTAAAAGAAAAAGTTTATGTTGGATCTCCAATAAAAGTATCAGAAAAAAATATTCAAAAAAGAGAAACAAAAGAACTTGAAGACGATAAAGCACAAGATGACAAACATTTAATTAGTTTTGAAAAAGAAAATCTCCTTGCCCAAGAAAATGCTATTAAAATTCTTAAAAAGAAACCAACTAAGGTATTTTTAAATCAAATAGACAAGATTAGTGAAAAATATATCCCAAGCTGGAATGATAAAAACATATATGAAGTAGGTAAAAAAGGAAAAGACAGACTAAGTTTATTATATTTTGACAGGTATGAAAGTAAATATGAAAACTTAAAAGATTATCTAGATAACAACTTTAACTTTCCAAGAACTACAATACATAATGTTGTCTACAAGGCAACTTATGGAAAGTTTAACTATGATGATGATGTGAAGATTTATGCCGCAAAAAAAATGATAGAAATTCTAGATAAACATTTGTTAAAGACAGGTAACTTAAATCACAGAAAATCATTTAAACCTATTTCATATTTGATAAGATATTATCAAAAAGAAAAAAACATCAAAGAACTATTAGCTTTAAAAGAATTGATAAAAAATCATCAAATACTAACTCTAATATATTCTCATAGGTTAAACAAAATTCTTAATAAGTATGTCTAAATCCAATTCAAACAATTTAAATGACATAAGCGATTCTGTTGTAACTATTAAGCACAAAGGAAAGATATACACACAAGAAGATTTAGATCTTATTTATGATGATGTCGCAGAAAACTATGTTCCAATAAATAAACATATTGATGATGTTGATTATAACCCATTAGAAATTCTTTCAGAAAAGCAATTAAAAGATTTAAATGAATGGAAAATTAAAATTAGAGCCTCATCTTGGAAATCTAGACAAAGGAGTTTGCGAAAACAGGGGAAATTAGATCAAGATAAAATTGATACATTAAATAAACTTGGAATGGTTTGGAATCCTAAGAAGGATGAATGGGAGAAACAATATTTAATTTACAGAAAAACTGGATTATGCGACGAAATTGAAGAGTGGGTTATCGAACAACGACAATTATTTAAGTCTAATAAAATTTATAGTGAAAATCTGTATCGATTAAATGCAGTTAATTTTCCTTTTAAGAAAGTCAAAGGAGAACACTTTGGTTTCACCTATAATTCAATTTCTGTTTTGCAAGAAAAGATGCGAAAAAAAGTTAGAAGACTTGAGCTTAAATTAATAAATAACCCACCTAAAAAATTAACTCAAAAACAAAAAAATACAATTAATAAAGAAAAAGAAGTTAAAAAAAATAAGGAATCAAATAAGTTAAGTAATTCATTCTACACAAAATTATACATGATTAAAGGACGAGTAGAAAGAGATTTAATTAAACTCAATTTTATAGAAATCAAAAATATTATAAAACAAATTGAATGTGGTAAATCAGTTTATTATGACGCGGATAAAGAATACTTAGACAATACAATAAAAAATAAAGTGCTAGGACATTTCACCAAATCTATTGTTAAGGAATTTTATAGTGATTTAAATATTGATATGACAGCCATCGAAAAGTTTAATCAAATTTCAATATTCAATTCTACTAAAGTTGACCTTGAAACAAGAAAATACACTTGTAGTATTTTATTAAAATATTTCGAACAAGTTGCAGACAATAAAATGAAAAAGTTTAAGCCATTAGATTTTTTAATTTCCTATTTCAAGAAAGAAAAAAACCTATTAGAGCTTTTAAGTTTGGAAAAATTTATAAATAAATACCCATTATTATTTCAACTTTATAATGATAAAATGAAAAATATTCTGTTGAAAATCAAATAAATCACAAAAAGTAATAGCTAAACCGTAGGCTCAAAGGCTTCCAAATAGTTTGAACTTTCGTAAGTTTCGGTCACAATTTATCTCCAAGAATAATAATTTATTTTTGGGGATATTTTTCCCGCTGTATCTACCCGTTTTTTAATTTGTAAATAGTTCATTATATTTGAGTTATAAACCAATTTATTATGAAGAACATAATATACACACTCGCTTTACTTATTTCTTTTAGCTCTTTTGGGCAGGCATTTCAATATAAGTCTTCAAAAATGAGTTTTAAATACCCTGTTGACTACAAACTAAAAGACCGTAGAATCATACAGGATGTTCTTGTTAAATTAGTTCCCAAAGATTATTCTAAATCAGAAAATATAGTAGTTAATATGAATTATGAGTATTCTTCATTAGACCAAGTTAATAAGCAAAAACATATTAACAAGCTACTTAATGAAACAGAAATTGCAATGAAGAAGATTAGAGCAAAATATGAAAGCTCAATTTTATCATATGAAAATAAAAATATTTATGGAAAGGATGTAATAAGTGTGCTTTCTAAAATAGACCTTATAGATTATGAGATGACTATTTTTCAATTGAATTATTTGTATGTTGAAAACGGGAGAAGTTGTTATATAACTGTTTCGTATGATGATGAAATTGACTACAATCCAATTGCTAATTTCATCTTGAAAGATTTTAAATTTTTATAATGTTTAATTTATAATAAAAATATGGATAGATTTATGTATGAATTAACCAGTAATGAAGTATATTTTGCTTCATTTATGGGTGTAATTATGTTAAGTTTTTTTTTCGTATTAAAACTTTGGTATGATAAAACAAAGCTTTGGATATTACCTTCACTTATATATTGGGTTTTAGGTTTGGTAGTTGTTTGTGTGACGATTGACTCCATTCTATCATTGTTTTTAGATAGCCCCATAACTGCTGTTGCCGATTTGGGTGTATATATCACATTAGGTTTAATATATTTTAAGCCAAAGAAAACTAAACCATAGGTATATCTTCTTCTTTTAATTAAGCTATTTCTAAACCTCTTAAGTAGGTTAAACTTACATTTCTTATATTTGAGTAAACTAACTTATTATGAAGAACTTATTATTTACAATCGCTTTACTTATTTCTTTTAGCTCTTTTGGGCAAGTAAAACTACTAAATGTTTACGACGAAGCTATTAAACAAGGAGAAGCAATAGGATATTATGAAAGTGGAGCCGTTAAATATAAATCAAACAATGTAGATGGAAAAAGACAAGGAGAATTAATAGGTTAAGAAGGTTAAACATAAATTTTTTATATTTGGATATGAAAAAGTTAATACTATTATTATTTATACCTTTTATTGCTTTAAGCCAACCGCAAATACACAATGATATTGAACTTAATGGTCCAAAAGGTTTTATTAAAATCTCTGATACAGACTTCACATGGGAAAAAGGAAGTGAATCCGTTACAGTAAAACCTATGAAATTTATTTTTTCTAAGGAAGAAAAGGAAACCCTTTTAAAACAAGAAGCTCGTGGGTTAACATTTCTTTTTTCTCAAACTGTTGACTACGATTCTGGACCTATAAAAGTTGCTGTTTTTAAAACTACAACTATTGATAATAAAACTGTATTTGTGGGTAAGTGCTTGGAAGACAGGGAAGGCTATACGTATTTAATAATGCCTTCGTCTACTTGTGTTGGTGATGAAACTTACACCCCTACAGGTAGTGACAGGACATTAGGTCAAGCTTCAATTACACAATTATTTTATATTACTGGCTATATGGCTGAAAGGATTAGAACTTATTAATTATGGAGCATAACGAAGAATTAAAAGATCTAAACTCTAAAATAGAGATTGACTCAAAAAGTCCATATAAAATAAATAATTTATTAATTAAGCCTGCATTAGCTATAGTATTGTTCTCATTTTATCAAAATTCAAACTTTGTTGCCATTAACCAATTGAGTGATTTGGGATATGGTTTTGGTATGTTGGAAATGGATGGTGGGTTTTACCAATTTTATGTTTTTGTTTTCAAATTTTTAGTGATTGGTATTTTGTGAATCACACATTACCATTGCTTGAACAGCTAAGTCAATAAAATAACATTATAAAATCAGTATATTTAAAAAGTAAGAATTATAATTAAATATCCTTAACAAAACACAAAAAGATGGAGACAGTTGCTTTATTTATACCATTTATTTTTATGGGCGTAGTCGGATATTTTATTTATCGTAGATTCAAGAAAAAAGGGGTTTTTAACAATGACGGATTGAGTAATAATGATGTATTATGGGGAAAAGCTGTTTGGGGGCTATATTTAACAATTCCATTTATATTAATTTTTGAGGTAATAATTGATGATGCAAGAGGTGGAAATAAAAATGTCTTAGCCACTGTTATTAATTTTATTGCAACAAGGTTTATTGTAAAAAAAATGATTAAAAATCAAGTGAACTTAAGCTATCCCAAACTTATAACTTCAGGTATTAGTTTATTGGTTTTCTTTATACAGATATTAATTGGCTCTTTAATAATCCCATCCTTAGTGTAAATCATAACCAAGTATTTAAAATCAGTTATTGGGGGGGGGTATAATAACCTCTATCTTGACTAAGGGCGCACACTCAGAAAGTGCTATTTAATTGAGTTAAACAATTGATTCATGTTGTCGATAAAGTCATCCATTGTTAGAGTGTTATATCTTGAAATATAAGGGAACATAATTTTCCCGTAGTTCTCAATTGAATCATCTAAGTCATCAATGTTTAGAATATCATGAGACAACTCATGATATACAATATAATGTTTTTGAGTTTTGTTAAATGAATCCCAACTATTCTTATTGATATAAATCTCTACTTTACTATCTTCTTTAAAGCCATATGACACACCATGTAAATGTGATGTCGTCCTGTGAGAATCCAAATTTGAAAATTTCACAACAAAGTTTTGAGGTCTGGCGGGGTATATCCCATAATTGTTTAAATCTCTGAAAAATTTATCAATATATGTTTTCAACTCTTTTGGTACTTCATAAGCTGAATCTTCAACAGAATTTGTTAACCCATCTTCCGGGAACTTCATTAACCCAATAAATAAGATTATTACAATACTGGCAAAGGAAATACCTCTAAAAAACTTTCTCATATTATTAATATTGATTCAATAGTTTGATTGAATTAGTTATTTCAAAAAACTCATTTTTATAATCTTCATTAGAATAACTTGTCCCCATAAAATATATATACTGATCTTCAATAAAGCTAAACCATAAATGAACTTTACCTTCAATTTCAACACCCATTCTTTCCTTTCTTAATGTCCCATGTGAGTATACAAAAGGATGATTTTCTATTGTGACAAATTTGCTGTTATTTAGTTTAAGTTCTTCATTATTAAAAAATTCATTAACAAATTCTTGAGCTTCTGTCTCGTTTGAGAATAAATCTCTTACGTCCTTTTTTGATAAAAACTGACCTGTTTCTTTCACATAGATTAAATAAATTTTACCATCAGCACTAAATTTTTTGACTATGTGAGGCCCATTACCCTCTTCAGCGTCCCATCCCAAAGGGACTTTTAGCTTAAATTCCAAGCCATTAGATTTAGGATGATTGGTTAATTCTATGTAGTCTCCTAGCTTAAATTTCAAATCCTTCCAATCAATATTCACCATTTTAATTACCCTGTCACTCTTATAATAAAAATATCCTACATCTACTTTTCCTTCAAGATAAAGTGAGGTGTTACCAGACTCAATTAGACTTCTTGTGAGAACCTCTTTAATGTTATGTAATGGATACCAATCTTCAGGAACATCATATTGAAAAATTAATTTTCTTTCAATTGATATTACCCCTCTACCTTTGACTCCGGTAGCGGGGTCTATAGTTATCCCTTTAATCCTATCATTTAACATGGATGAATAACTTTTTATGTCTTCAACGGAAAATACTTGACTAACAAGGTTTAAACTAAAAGTTAGTGCTATAAATATGAATATTCGATGCTTCATATATAAAGTTATTATTAAATTTACAATTTATAAAAAATATTTAACTTAACCATCCTTGTTTATTTTGCTCCATTAGTCATATAAGTTAAACCTAAACCATAGGCATATCTTCTTTTTTTAGTTCAGTTATTTCAAGCTCCCTCAAGTAGGTTAAACTTACATTTATAGACGAATGCCCCATAGCTTTCTGTAGCCTTGCGCAGCCCCGTCTTTTTCAATCAGCGCCGTAAGGCGCTTAAAAATCAAACTCAATTTTGGGTTTGATTTTTTCTAAGAAGTTAAAAAAAAGTTGTTTAAAAAATCCAGTGTTTGTTTCGAAAACAGCTCAATTGGGTGTACAGATGAAAAGCCGAAACGAAAGTTTCGGTTTTTTTGTTTCCTGTAACGAATAAATCAAAAGCAAGCGAAAACATAATGCTTGCTTTTTTTTAAGAATTTTGTAGACCTGTCTGCCGATAAGCAGGCATGTTGGATTCAAAATCCAATGTCGCAAGACGTACTGGCCTGCCTGCCGGCAGGTAACTAATAAGCCCGAACTGTACGCACGCTGTGTACCGCTCCCTTAAAGGGGTTGGCCTGAGCACCATCATCGAAACTCTGTCTATACGCGGTACTGTAATTGAACTCCGAAGAACTCCAGTAAAACGAATCGGTAAAGTTTTCACCTCCATTTGCTACAGCCGTTGCATTGAGAATCGTTTTATTAGTGTACATTTCATTTAACTCATCTTTAGACGGTAAAAACCAATCCGTATAACCACCTCCATTATACACTCTTGCTAAACCTGCTGCATAGTCTGTTTCTATTGTACCTTGTACAGCTATAATAGCCGCTGTATTGGCAGCTCCTGTACCAATGCCAGCGGGTGTACTTGTTGTTAACCAACTACCATTCCACCATTGTATCCCTGTACTTTGGTCTTCTAAGGCACATACCAATCCGTGTGTATTATCTGCTGGATCTACCCAAAACACAATACCTCCCTCTACAAAATCTCCTACTGCTGGTGGTGGTGGTGTGCCGCCTACCCAAGAAGGTACACCTGCTGTCATTTGTAGCGTTGCTCCGTCATTCGTTGTTGGAGCAATAGTTATCCATGCAGTACCATTCCAATAGTTTATTTCACCAGCTTCAGTAGCTGTTGGCATTCCCGTTTTTGCGGTATTCAAAGCAATGGCACTTGCATTGGTCGCTATTCCAGAGATATCTTGATCTCCTGAGTTTGTTCCAGAAGTGTTGCTAATAGTCGTTGCTTGTTCACTTGTAATACCCGTTTTGGCTGTGTTTGCGGCGACAGCACTATTTGCTGAAACCAAGGCTTCTGTATAGTATATGTTATTTCCTTCAGCAATATCAGTAGTTGTTAATGTTATTGCGCCATCTACTTGACTAACCCCATTCACAGATGTTGTTAAGCCATCTGCACCCGCAGGGCCTTCAAGTTGTGCCCAAGCGGCACCATCAAAGAAGTAAAAACCAGTCGTTTGATCGGTTTGAAAGACCATCAGTCCGGTTGCTGGAAATGTAATGGCATCACGCTGGGTTTCTGTAAGTCTTGGAATTAAAATTCCGCCTTCTGTTGAAGTCACATCCAAGGCTGCAGAAGCTTCAGGCGTATTGGTATTAATTCCTACCTGAGCAAATGCCGTTACATTAATAGCAATAAATGCTGTAAAAATTATTGATTTTAATATCGTTTTCATTTTTAATTTGTTTTTAAGCACTCTTTTCATTTTACTTTATTGATTTTCAGCATGTAAACACCTGTTTTCAAGTTACTAGCGTCAATAGTTACTTTCGTGTCATTAGCCGTTTGCTCTACTACTTTTTGTCCTAATAGGTTAATCGCCTCTTTGGGCTTGTATTAAGGACAATCTGCACCCCAGTTAGGCTGCTTTGAGGGATCAGTTGCCCAAGCAGAATTGGCACCATTTCTAAAATTACGCGGTACTAATTAAATAACTAAATTGTTAAAAAGCGCGAACTGCACGTACAGTACCTCCGGAGTAGTTCTTATTGGTGGTGTCTAGATTACCATTGGGGAAATTCCGAGACTGCGCGTGTTCGCCACTGAGCTCCGTAGAAGTCCAGTAGTAACTAGCAGCAAAAGAACTACCACTATTTTCTGTAGCTGTAGTGTTTATCGTTGTCCTATTTAGATACATTTGATTTAATTCGTCTTTTGATGGTAAAAACCAATCTGTATATCCTCCACCAGTATATGCTCTTGCCCGCCCTGCTGCTGTATATGTTGCGCCTAGAGCAGCTATAATAGTATCTGTATTAGCACTTCCTGTGCCTATAGCTATCCCTGTTGCCCCTGTAGTTGCTCCACTACCCCAACTTACGGAAGAAGCCTGATCTTGTACTGCCGCAATTAAACCGTGGGTTTCGCCTTCAACATAACCTGTATCTCCATCTTCAAATAAATAAAAAACAACACCGCCTTGGTAAAAATCTCCTACTTCTGGTGGTGGAACTGTGCCGCCTACCCAAGAAGGCACACCTGCTGTCATTTGTAACGTTGATCCTACTAGGTTAGAAGCTGTTGGAGCAATGGTTGCCCATGCAGTACCATTCCAATAGTTCATTTCACCAACTTCAGTAGCTGTTGGCATTCCAGTTTTAGCGGTATTTGCTACAACATCATTATTTGCTGAAACCAAGGCTTCTGTATAGTATATGTTATTTCCTTCAGGGATATTAGTCGTTGTCAATGTTATTGCGCCATCTACTTGACTAATCCCATTCACTGATGTTGTTAAGCCAGCTGCACCGTCTTGACCGTCAGTACCATTTGTTCCGTTTGTACCAGCGGCACCTGTTGGGCCAGTAGCACCAGTTTCTCCTTGAATACCTTGAGCACCGTCTTGACCGTCAGTACCATTTGTTCCGTTTGTGCCAGCGGCACCCGTTGGGCCAGTAGCACCAGTTTCTCCTTGAATACCTTGAGCTCCGTCTTGACCGTCAGTACCATTTGTTCCGTTTGTACCAGCGGCACCCGTTGGGCCAGTAGCACCAGTTTCTCCTTGAGTACCTTGAGCACCGTCTTGACCGTC
>Ga0209712_10003561_pt1 | contig 12597 bp, 7 predicted proteins | sample ArcOceMetagenome_FD_187443 | JGI IMG/M metagenome (GOLD analysis project Ga0209712, IMG submission 187443) | Marine eukaryotic phytoplankton communities from Arctic Ocean - Arctic Ocean - Greenland ARC118M Metagenome (SPAdes) (version 2) | ecosystem: Environmental > Aquatic > Marine > Oceanic...
AAAAACCATGGATTATTTTATAAAAGGGCCGAATTCTGCAGAATATGGATATTGGGGAGCTAATGCGGATGAAGGAAAAATCTATGATATTTTTGAAGCTAACAAGTTAAAGTATGAAAGTAAATGTTGGGATTACAAGCTTCACCAAGATTACCTTGAGAATGTGTGGGGATGCCCTAATAATGGACTTTTTAGCGTCTTTGCGTGTTTTAATTATTCTTCAACAAAGGCAAAGAAAAATGCGTGGAGAAAAGGAGTTGATTGGTTTGAAAATGTAAACGATGTATATATGTTAAACATTGGAGCATTAGAAATGGATTGGAGTCCAAATACTACTTGCCATTGTGGATGGAATCCGCTACCAGGAGTATTACAAAACGTGTGGACGGTTTATGATGGAGCTTGTACAGGAGATGAATTCTTTTGTGATTTTTCATATACTCAAGGAACTCTTGAACTCATTGAAAAAGAATCAGATGGTGTAGTATTAGCAGAATCATCTTCTAATATGCCTTTTGCCACACGTCCACCAGTTAAGTTATCAAATTTAACTCATATGCAAGTAAGAAATAATACAGCAATTAAGGATGCATTGACGCAATTGTATAATGGAGATCACGGTGAATTTTTTACTACTAATCCCAAAGATTAAAATTTTTGTTTAGGTATAATTTGCTTTTTTGCAAGCATAATTCTATATCTAATTTATTAAATAAAATACGGATCGCTAGCTGAATTTTCTAAATAGTTGGTGATTAAGGAATATTCTTTCATTGCTACTTTGTAAAATGATTTTTAGCTAACGGTTCGTGTTTTTAAAAAAAATATTCATATGAAATGGTTAATGTGTTTTTTATGTATTTGGAGCTTAGGATGTAAGTCAGATGACTTAGTGGAGGTTGCATCATGCAATATTGTTGAAGTAGAAAATGAAAGTGAGTATCAGGTAATATGGCAAAAGCCACTTCTTGTTTTTGGAGGTGATACTTTAAGCAGTAGATCAATTGACCCTATAATTTATAATGATAAAATAATTCATGGAAGTTTACCAAATATAGGACAGAATTCAGAAACTTTTTATTTGCGGGATGCAGAAGATGGAACAAAAGAATGGGAGTGGAATGATGATTCCTTTGGGCAAACACCTTTTACAAGAGCTCAATATATTGATACCGATAATTTTGTTCTTTCCAATGGACTTGGTGTTTATGTAATTGATATTTTGACTGGTCAAAAAAAATGGAATACCAGTATAAATAATCCTCGACCTAGGATTGATGGTTTTGACAATCAAATATTTTATACAAGTAAGTCTTCTTCACTAAATCCAGACACCTGTCGCCTGATTTATTCAGATGTCAATACTTCAGATTGGAAGACAATACTTACTTTTTCTAAGCAAGATGATGGCAATTATGCACCTGGTATAGAACCACCTATTAGTTGGCAAAACGACGATAATGAAACTATTCTATTTTTTCAAAATAGGTCATATAATTTTTCTATCGGTGATGGGAAAATTGATCTATATGCCTACAATTTAGATCAAGAATTGATAGAATGGCAGCATTTAGATGTGGAAGAGAACGGAAATTCTTCCATCTTTAAGCCGATATTGTATGATGACAAAGTTTTTTTTCAAGGAGCAAAATCTATCTTTTGTTATAATATTAAATCGGGTGATTTGCTATGGAAAAAAACTTTTGGTAGTGATGGTCTTTTGACTTGTAACTCAGTCATTGCCGAAGATAAGATTATTTTAAATGGTACTCTAAAACATGTCTATGCTTTAAATTTGGAAACAGGTGATTTAATATGGGATAATGAAGATGCATCATCTGAAAATAGTGGTAATATGGTTTACTATAAAGATCATGTTTATTTCATTAGTGAAGGTAATGGTAAATTATACGGGGTCAATACCTTAAATGGAGAAACTATTTTAGAAATGGATTCACCAAATGATACAGGATCGAATGGAGTTGGCTTTAAATCAGGGATTGTAATTAATCCGAACTTAAATTATTTATATGCATCTGATAATTACTTTTTTATGTGTATCAAACTACTTGATTGATTTTTTATAACAAAACATTTACAATTATGAAAAACGTGATATTACTTACTCTTTTTTTATTTTCAACAGCTAATCTTCTCGCTCAATCGGACGAAAAGCCATCTAGCGAAAAGGCTAAATTTTCTCATCATCATTTTCAGGTTGGAATTGGAATGGGAAGATATTTAGAGAATTATGTCTTTTCTGGGGATTACATAAAAGATAGTTTTTTGGTAATTTAAGATATACTTATTCGCCTCATAAAAATATTGGATTGGGCGTAGGAGGATATTTTGATACTGCAAGTTTCGATGAAAAGGAAATAATAAAGGATTCAGAGAGTGCTGTCTCAACTGGTAAATGGAAGAAGGGCACCATATTATTCGAAGTAAAGTATATAGCAAAAATAAAGGACGTCGAGTTTGAATTCTTTTTTGGAATAGGAAGAGGAGTGACTGTTTTCCCAGATATTTTTATTATTGATAATAGTGATTTTTATTATAAAAATGTAAAAGGTGGATTGGCAAAAGGAGGAGGAGTGAATTTGACTCATAAGATAAATGAGAAAATAGGAATAGCTTTTAATTTTATTTTTATTAATCAGAATATAGAGATAACTCGTAAAGAGTATCAGAAAGATGATAACCTTATTCATTCATCTACAGGTGAAGAGCCTCTTTTTCTTAATGGATCAATCGGGGTGAAATTTTTCCTAGGAAAAAAAATAAATAGAATTTTTTAATCAAAAAATATAAAAGCCATGAAAAAGATAACAACAAAAAAACAAATCATTTTACCCATCCTACTTCTCTTTATGATCGGAACTATTTACGCATTTTCAGTACCTAGATCTGATGAAATAGTAACCCAAGAAGTTGGAGTTACTTTTGGCAACAACTCTTTTTGTGAAGGAATTGGACCTTGCATGCTAATCCCTCCTGATCGGTTTCCTGGCAATAATTATGATGCTATTGGTGAGATAATTATTGGAACAGATGGAAAAATTACCTTGAAAATTAAAAAGAACTCCATTAGTGTCGCTAAGGCAGAAGAGCAATTTAAAGATGACTTTTTTGAAGTAAGTAAAGAAGTAGAATTGTTACCGTCCTTAAGTTCTGAATCTCAAAGAAGAGTAGGGGAATCTATTATTAAAAAAGGAAAATTTCCAGTTGTATCAGACAATGACTTTTACACGATTTCTTTTTAAATGTAAAAAAATATAAAACTATGAAAAATTTAAAATGGAGATATTGGAAGGTATTAATGGTGCCACTATTATTTTTAATAGCCATAAATAATACTTATGCTATGGAAAATAGCGACACTCTAGTTGCTCAAATTTTCCAAAATACAAAAACAGAATTATCAAAAATAAATGCTACTTACCATACTAAAATTCATTTGATAGAACTGGAAATTAATCGAATTAATAAAAACATCAGAGCCATAACCGATGAGGAATGTAGCGGAGTTTCTGAAAAAATAAATGGATTAATTGAATTAGAAGACCTTAAAAATAAAATTGAAGACCTAGAGTTTGATTCGCAAATGGAAGTTTTTAGGGTGAGATATCGCAATGGTATTGAACTAATAAAAATGATTTATGAAAAAGTGTTGGGGCTAGATCATCATTTTACTTCGCTGCAAACATTTCAAAATGTATCCATGCTTTCTAATCCTAATTCCTTTCCTGAATTTTCAAAAGCCAAAGATGCTTTGGCAAATAAAGTAGATAAAAAGCAAGCATTGCAATTACCTAGTCTTTTGGAATCGAATCCATTTGTTTCCATGACTTTTACTTTGGTTTCCTCATTTTTAGGAGGTGGGAGTAAAAAAAATAGGGAGGAAGATTTAAGTAAAATAGCTTGTATTTTAGATTTTACGGTTCGTATGAATACTGATTTGAATATCGTCTATTATGAAACGGAATTCTTAAAAGAAAACAACAGAATGTTGAAAGAAGAATGTCTGGAATTATTTAAAGATTATACAAAAGTCATTGGCTATAAAATTTCACTTCAAGATTGTAGAAAGGAAGATGATTGGGAAGTAGTTTTTCAAATGTTAGATGACTATATCAAAAATATGGAAGGATCAAATGGTGAAAAAGCAAGCCCTACAGATATTTATAAACAACAAGTTAATATAGTTTTTTCAATAGACAGGCTAATGCAATTTATGGATAAATACACGGCCTTCATTTCATCAGGCGAAAAGTATTATCAAAAATTCCAAACTATCTTAAATAATTATTCCAATGAAGATGTTTGCCAAAGCCAACTCCCACATCAATTTAGTGACTTAAAAAAAGACATAGAAATGTCTATTCTAAAATTTAACGAAGCGTATAATATATCAGAATTGCAAGGTTCGAAATTGAAGGATTTGATGTATGGGGTGCAGGATTGAGAAAACTATTTTTGTGGAAAAGAAAGATCCTGACAGCTCAAAATGAAACTATCAGGACAAACAACCTATCATGCTAAGAAACACCACAAATATTGATTTTTTTCATATTTATATGTAATTTTGTAGCTAATTAGCATCCTGAATTCTGAACCTTTAAAAAGATTTTTCTCGTTTAATGTTTATTTCAAATAATATTAAAATAGATTTGTTAAATGTTGTTTTTATATAATCCTAATTATAGAATTGCCATGAACTATCAAAATTCAATCGTTTTATTATTTACGATATCCCTTCTTCTTGTTTTTTCTAGCTGCCAAGAAACAAAATCTTCCATTCCAGCAATAGACGAAAATGGAAAAGCAACGCCCATTTTTAAGCGCCTATCTGCAAAGGAAAGTGGGATCTATTTTATCAATCAGATTAATGAAGATGAAACATATAATCATATTCTTTTGGATGTGGTTTTTAATGGGGGAGGTGTAGCGGTGATAGATATCAACAATGATGGTTTGCAAGATTTATATTTTGCCGGAAATCTAGTAGAAGATAAATTGTACTTGAATAAAGGCAATATGAAATTCGAGGATATCACTAAAAAATCTGGAATTAAGAAAGGAACGTGGTCGACAGGAGTAACAGTTGCGGATGTCAACAATGACGGTTTCCTCGATTTTTATGTGGGGAAATTTATCATGTCAGACGCTGAAAAAAGACGGAATCATCTTTACATCAATAACGGTGATTTGACTTTTTCGGAAAAAGCGGCTGAATATGGAATTGATGATAATGGACATTGTACTGCGGTCAATTTTTTTGACTACGACAAAGATGGAGATATGGATCTTTATGTAGGAAACGAGCCTTTTGTAAGTCGTCACGTAAAGAATGGAAATCAAGATGGAGTTGACCAGTCAAAATATACAGATCGATTATTTCGGAATGAAGGAAATGGGAAGTTTTCAGATGTAACTATACAATCTGGAATTGCTAATTATAATTATACGTTGAGTGCAACGGTTAGTGATTTGAATAATGATGGATGGCCTGATATTTATGTGGCATCTGATTATGAAGAACCAGATTATTATTATCAAAATAATGGAGATGGAACTTTTACCAATGTGATTCACAAGGCGATGCGACACATTAGTAATTTTACGATGGGAGTTGATTTGGCAGACTTCAATAATGATGGTTGGATTGATTTATATTCAGCAGATATGGCTCCTGCTGATAACTATCGAACGAAGGCAAATATGAGCGGAATGAATCCTGAGAAATTTTGGGGATTGGCGAATAATGGTTATCACTATCAATATATGTTTAACAATCTTCAATTGAATAATGGGAACGGATTATTTAGTGAAATTGGACAAATGGCTGGAGTTGCACAGACTGATTGGAGTTGGGCAACACTCTTTGCGGATTATGATAATGATGGAGACAAAGATTTATTTGTATCCAATGGTCAGCCAAAAGATACGCGGAATAAGGATTATATGAATCATAGAGATGTCGTGATGGATTCTCTCGCGAACCTTGCAAAAGCAAAAGGGGAAACCCCAAAAATTAATTCCTTAGAATTGGTCAAGTTAGCTCCTTCTCAGAGGTTGAGCAATTACCTTTTTATCAACAATGATGACCTAAGTTTTACTGACAAAGCGCAAGAGTGGGGAGTTGGTGATTTGAGTTGGACACAAGGTGCCGTTTATGCAGATTTAGATAATGATGGCGATATGGATTTGGTAACCAATAACATTGATGATCCCGCTTTTGTTTATGAAAATAGAGCTACCCAAATCAATGGGAATAGTTATTTGAAATTAAAATTAGTAGGCAATCAAGGAGCCAATCGTTTATCCTACGGAGCCAAAGCTTGGATTTATTATGGTGATAAAATGCAATTATTAGAAGTGTCTCCGAATCGAGGATATATGTCTTCCAATGATCCAACTCTTCATTTTGGATTAGGAAAAATAAATACAATTGATCGGTTAAAAGTGGAGTGGTTAGATGGGAGACAATTGGAATTAAAGGATGTGAAAGTCAATCAGATATTAACTTTAAAACAAGCCGATGCCCAAAAAGGAACAAGCAATGCTAGTGTAGCAAAACCTACACTTTTCAAGGATATTACTTTGAATACTGGCTTCGATTATGTGCATCAAGAAAATGAATATGATGACTACGCTTCAGAGGTTTTATTACCTCATCGAATGTCCCACCTGGGACCATGTAGTGCTACCGCAGATGTAAATGGTGATGGATTGGAAGATGTTTACTTAGGAGGTGCGGCAGGTCAAGCGGGAGTGCTTTTTTTGCAAGGTGCTAATAATAAATTTTCCAAAAATAAATCTCAAACATGGGCTGGGGACAAAAAATCAGAAGATGTAAATGCATTGTTTTTTGATGCTGATGGAGATCAGGATATTGACCTTTATGTAGTGAGTGGAGGGAATGAATTTAAAGAAGGAGCTGACGAATTGCAAGATCGAATTTACTTAAATGATGGAAAAGGAAACTTCACTAAAGGGCAACTGCCAAGCATGAAAATTAGTGGAGGTGTAGCTAAAGCTGGTGATATTGATGGCGATGGCGATTTAGATCTTTTTGTAGGTGGTCGACAAGTGCCCAACCAATATGGTTACCCTTCGCGAAGTTTTATTTTGATAAATGACAAAGGACGGTTTACTGATAAAACTAAAGAATTGGCGCCTGATTTAGAAAAACCAGGAATGGTAACCGATGCTCATTGGATGGACATCGACCAAGATGAAGACCAAGATTTGATTGTGGTAGGAGAGTGGATGCCGATTTCTATTTATCAAAATGAAGGTGGTAAGCTAGAAAATGTAACAGCGGTAAAAGGCATGGCAGATACTGAAGGCTGGTGGAATAAAATCGTAGCTGCTGACATGGATGGCGACGGAGACCAAGATTTAATCGCAGGAAATTTAGGGTTAAATCTGAAATTCAAAGCTTCTCCTGAACGACCTTTTTCTATGAAAGTTAAAGACTTTGATGATAATGGAAGTAATGATATCTACTTAGCATATTATGATCAAGATGGATCACTATGTCCTGTCCGAGGAAGACAATGTTCTTCACAACAAATGCCATTTATCAAAGAGAAATTTAAAACTTATAATGAATTTGCCAAGGCTTCTTTTGATGAAGTTTTGGGTGATTTGGCAGAAGGTGCTATTGAGCATGAAGTGAAAATGTTTGAGTCGGTTTATATCGAAAACCTTGGAGGTGGAGAGTTCGAATTACATCAACTTCCCATGGCTGCGCAAACCGCTCCTGCCTTTGGAATTCTTCCTCGAGATTGGAATGGAGATGGTCATATGGACATTCTTTTGGCAGGGAATTATTATGAACGAGAAATAGAAACTACTCGTTCGGATGCAGGAATTGGAACGATGTTGTTGGGAGATGGAAAAGGTGGTTTTAACCCTATTTCTCCTTCGGAAAATGGAATAATGGCATACCTTGATGTGAGATCTTTAGCGACTGTTGAGAATAGTCAAAAACAGCCTTTGGTGCTTATTTTGAATAATAATTTTGGAATGCAAGTTTACGAAGGACAAAGTGTGGAGCAGTAGATTTGAAAGAAGTTGTTTAAAGTAGTACAAAGCCTATTTTAAACAACTTCAACCTTTTTCCTCGAAAAAAATATAAAGTAAAAACTAATTTCTTTTTCTATCGAAGAATAATGACACCTTATTAGTATGAAGAACATCCTCTTCGTCCTACTTTTTTTTATTTATTTTTTTTGTGGAAAACATAGCTATGGAATCACACCCGTGCGAATTTTTCCTTAATAATGGTGACGGAACATTTACAGATATCGCCAAGGAACTTGGTCTTGATTTAAGAACCTATGCCAAAGGGGGCAGTTTGTGTAATGTTTTATATGTCCTAATTCCAAGGGGTTTAAATCCCTTGAAGGGATTCTCGAAAAATGTCTATTAACTAGTGTTTTTTATTCAAAAAGAAAGCCTCGTAGAAATCTATTTTTACGAGGCTTTCTTTTTGAAAAAAAAGATCCTAACAGCTCAAATTGAAACTGCCAGGATAAACAACCTATCACACGTTCTTTAAATGAATAACTAAAATTACGGTTTGGAAAATTATTCATTCTTTTTTTTGCTCCTTAAAAAAGGAGGAGTTTCATATTTCAATACCCCAAATCTCATGTTGTGATTGTTTTCTGTCTTCCTTGGTTATTTGGGAGTCCGGAAGCATTGAAAACAGAAACTCCAGTTTATAGGTGATTTTCTGTTTTTCTTATAGAAAAATTAGTTTTGGAATGACCTCTTCATCGCATCCTTTTGTTGGTTTTTAAAATCAAGGATAAACTGAATTGATCTTTGGGAAAATGTAAAAACGGTTTTAAAATAGCCTCGCATGATTTTCTAATGGTTAATGGATAATGTCTCCGTGGGAGAATGACCAGTTTATATTTTTATAAAGTGAAATTTTTAATCTTCACTTGGAATTTGTCAAATTCGGCGTGGAACAAGTTTTTTGATAATGATTGATTATCAAAACGCTGATTCCACGACCGAGAAAAAACCTAACTAAAACCCTATATTCTTTAATGGTTAATTTTTAACGGTTAATGTCTGGTCCGTTGAAAATTTAACTCATTGTATTTTGTCAGTTTTAAATGAATACTTGATAGTATACAGTTGTATTAATCGTCTTTCCAATTGATAAGTCAAATTTCAGGTTAATAACTAGCTTTCCCAAGAAATGGATATGGACAAGGCTATGACAGGGGTTGGACAAATCTTGGACAATAAAGGGAAATCCTGGTTTTAGGGGAAAGAAGGGTAAGAAAGTGAAGATAAAGCATGCAAAAGAGGTAGACTTATACGGGTATTTTTTAAATATTTTTTTTCGTTATAAAATCAAAAAAGAGAAGTAAATGGCCAGAAACAACGTATTTCTTGATACATATTCTTGAAGTTTTTAATAAGGAAATCGAATTTTTTTTCAAAAAAAACTTAGGGGTTTCCTCGAAAGGTTTTTCCATATATCTTTGTTCTATAAAGGGAAGCGAACACGGATAAAATAGAAATAAACAAACAAATACAATTCTATTCTTTTTAAGCTTCACTTATAAAAAAACCCAATTAATTTTTTTTACTACCGAATAACAATTAATCCAAGTATTTATTAAATCGTATTTCTTAACTGAAATGGTGAGTAATTTTTTACTGAACCTAGAATTCAGACAAAAATTGGTTTAGATAAAAACAAAAAAAGATATCGACTTGGAATACTTGAGACTATTTAGAATCCCCTCTTTTTGACAACACCTTAGGTTGTTAAAATATAGTACTCATCCACTAATTAATGAATTTCAAATCAGCACAACTGGTAACAAAGGTTACGATGTTGACCGGAATTCTTATGTCATCATCTTCATATCGGCTTAAACTTAAATTTATAATATTATTAAATCATTTAAAATTTTTTATCTCATGAAAAAAATCATTATCAAAAAGATTTGGTTTGCTGTTTTTGCACTATTTCTAGTAGGTTCTAGCCTAGAAGTAAGCGCGCAAACAACGGATGCAAATGCACCGAATGCTAACCATACGATAGCTACTGACTACAATGTTAGTGCGCTAGCTTATGGAACGCTTGACTTGGACAATTCATTCTTAACACTTAATGCTGAATTGGACAACATGAAAAGTTCTTATGATACAAAGGAGTATCGTTATTACTGGTTGGTAGCAGTAGATGCTAAAAGAAATAACATTGCATTAGAAGATGCTTTGTTGATCAATTTAGCAAAAGTTGATCAAGAATTTGCTACTACAAATTCTGCACTTCAAGCGCTTTACAATAATACTGTAAACATGCTACAATAGTAGATTCCTTAAAAAGGGAATATTATAGTATTTCCAATTTGTTATTAAAAATTAAATTCTTACAAAAAATGATAAAATTAAAATTTACAAATAAATTTACATCAGCGCTATGTGTCTTAGCGATGTTGTTTTTCTTTGTTGGACAAATCAACGCCCAGTCTGCCACATTAAATGGTGCTGGACCTGTAGCGACTACTGATAATGCTACTGTTAGTTTGTCTACTTCTTCAGCAGGAATTATTCCTGGAGGCTCTACTATTGATGATGTAGAAATTAGCCTTAATATTACTCATACTTGGGTTGGTGATTTATCAGCTACCTTGGTTTCTCCTGATGGAACAAGTATTAGTCTTTTCGAACGTCCTGGTAATCCTACTTCATTCTTTGGATGCTCACAAGATAATATCTCAGTAGATTTATCTGACGGAGCAGCGGCTACTGCTGCTGACTTAGAAGGAACTTGTAATTCTTCATTTACTGGTGCAGGAAATCCTGGACCTTCATTTGCTGTTTCTGGTGCATTCCAAGCAGTTGGTTCTTTTGCTTCTTTAGCAGGAGAAAATGCTGTTGGAGATTGGACATTAGAAGTATCTGATGCTTTTGGTGGAGACGGTGGATTTATTGAATCATTTGAGTTGACTGTAGCTTTTACAGCACCTCCATGTGTATTCAACTGTCCAGCTAATCAAGTGATTAACTTGGATCCAGGTGCATGTGGTCAAGTTGTTAGTTATGATGCTGATGCAATAGCAGGGTGTCTTTCTTCAGCTCAGACTGCTGGTTTACCAAGTGGAAGTGAGTTTCCTATTGGAACTACTATTAATACATTTGAATATACAGATGCAGCAGGTGCAGTTCAATCTTGTACATTCTCAATTACTGTAAATGAATACCAAGCTCAAGGTAACTCAATCACTTGTAATTCATTAGTACACATTTCTTTAGATGAGAACTGTGATGCTGTAGTAGGAGCTGACCAAATTTTGGAAGGTAACGATTACGGATGTTATGATAACTATGATGTAACTTTTGCTGGATCAGGTTTGCCATTAGTATTGAATAGTACGCATGTAGGTCAAACGATCGAAGTGATGGTAACTAATCCTTCAGGAAACCCATGTTGGGGATATATCTTAGTAGAAGATAAAATTGCACCAACAATTACTTGTTATGATATTGATGTAGCATGTGATGGAGCTCTTCCTACAGAGCCAGCTCCAGCTACAACAGATGCGGCTACAGTTTCAACTATCACTGCAGGTGGTAATGGAAATGCTGGAGGTGGTGGAGTTTACTTTGATGTAACTAACACAACTGCTTTTCCATTAGAGATTGATGGACTTTCATTAAGCCTTGGTGGAGATTCTCAAGTAGATGTTTATATGACTAATGTAGCAGGAACATCTGCTGGTCAAGAAAACAATGCAGCAGCATGGACTTTAGTTTCTTCAGGAAACACAGTAGCAGGAGCTGCTACTGGAGTAGGAGTAATTACAGCAACTGAAGGAATTAACTTTATGCTTCCTCCAGGAACATGGGGTCTTGCAGTTCAGGCTGTAGGTCAAGGTCAAAATTATACAAATGGAAATGGTGCAAACCAATCTTTTACAGATGGTACACTTCAGATTGATTTAGGATCATCTAATAATGCTTTATTTGCTGGAGGTGCATTCAGCCCACGTGTATGGAATGGATCACTTTCTTATCAAGCAGCTGTTCCTCAGGTATTAGCTGCTGACGGTTGTAGCGCAGTTACTATTACTTTTGAAGATGTAGTACAAGATTTAGGATGTGATGCAAGTGGATTTAGTGAAATCACTACACGTACATGGACAGCAACTGATGCAAGTGGAAACTCTTCTTCTTGTACTTCTACTTATAGAAGAATCATTCAAACACTTGATGATGTTATAGCTGATCTTCCAGGAGATATTGAATTAGAATGTGGAGATGATATCCCAGCTCAATTGACTGACCTTGGATGTTTTAATATTGGTATTGGTTCAGAACCTGAATTAACGATTGATATTTGCGAAGGTTCTTACAAATTATTAAGAAAATATACTTTAGTTGACTGGTGTACTAATGAAACATTAGAGCACTTACAGATCATCAAAGTATTGGATACACAAGCACCAACAGTAAATGCAATTGCAGACTTGACAATTTCGACTAATTCAAACAATTGTTTTGGAGCAGTACAATTGCCAACAGCAACAGCAACAGATGAATGTTCATCTGCAA
>Ga0209712_10003562_pt1 | contig 12591 bp, 17 predicted proteins | sample ArcOceMetagenome_FD_187443 | JGI IMG/M metagenome (GOLD analysis project Ga0209712, IMG submission 187443) | Marine eukaryotic phytoplankton communities from Arctic Ocean - Arctic Ocean - Greenland ARC118M Metagenome (SPAdes) (version 2) | ecosystem: Environmental > Aquatic > Marine > Oceanic...
ATCTAGGCTCTGCCGATATATTGATGGAGGATCAATGTAAACCTTATGCGACGATTACAGCTGCCGAAGAGTGTATTCAGAACAAGGATTCGTACTTTTTTGTTGCGAAGTTCGTCAAAGACCATGTTGATTTTCACGCGAAACGCCTACTGAAAGAATAAAAGTGTGTAGTAAAGTCTCTCCGGAATGGAATGGAATCTAAAACTTAAACTAAATGTAAAACTAAAACGGAATGGGAACAAAGAGATTGACTAGGATACTACTGCTGTAATTTAGAAAAATGAAAATCCCAAATTTCTGTTTATGTGTATTAGTTTTGCTGGATAGAATATCGTTGCAACCTCCTCCAATAACCATTACTTGTAGTAGGAAGGCCACTGTCTCTCGAGCTAGTGACCCATGGCCAATCCTTCACGACGGACGGATGTGGAACCCGTTTACGTGACTAAAATCAAATGGAAAATAATAAATTAGTATTCAGTGACGATGTTTTCTGAACCTGACCACTTCAAGCTTCAAGCAGAATATCCTCATCCGGCTTCGCACAGTTCGCACAACCGCCGAACAATCAATCCTTCACGACGGACGGTCGGATGTGGAACCCATTCACATGACTAAAATCACATGATAATAATAAATAAGTATCTAGCGACGACTTTTTCTGAACATGACCACTCAGGCTTACATGTGTTCAAATTTTGTTTATACACATGTTCATGAACTGTTTATAAACAGCTGTGTTCATAGTGTTATGACCTGTTTACAAATTCCCTTCATTTTGAACATGTTCATAAACATGTTCATGAAAACCTGACTTGAATTCTCATAACCTCACAATTACTATATAAAATGATATGTTACTAGTAAGCGCCCTTAATGAAAAGTACTGATACAAATGAATGGTGCTACGTATGAACAAAACCTTCATGATATTTACAAGGACAAGGCAAGCCATGACTTTCATTCAAATGGGCATTGGTCATATGTATGACTCAATCAATTGTCAAAAGGAAATGTTCATTGCAAGTAATTTGGGCATCCCTACTATTTTACTTTTGCTTGATGGATCTTCTTTGCAAAAGAAGTGACTATGGAAAGACTCAAAGATCTTTTAGAACAAGTGCTAGACAATAAAACCATTCCGAATCGGTTAGGAAATTGACTTCTTTTAAGGAACAAGGCATTATGAAATGATTGGTAATTGGAGGAGTAAGAAGTAGAAACAATAGCTCACGTATTAGAGATGTTGTTGATTTAGTAGTATTCTTAATATTATAATTAGATGTAGTGATGAATTGTGTTGTAATTGCTTTCAATATAAAAAACAATCGCCTGAGGGCGAGACCACATTGACGCTTAAGATATCAGTAGCCTTCCTCAATTATTTCAATTTGTTGTGTGTTAGGTGTATATTTTCCTTCTCGCGCCGAAAAAGTCCTGCTGTCTTCTTGATAAAGCATTTTCCACACCACCAGGCTTCCATACTACCAATGATGGTCTTCTTCCAGTGATTCGGGTCGGTGCTCACTTTGATGTATCCAGATTGAGCACTGTCAGGAGCCTTGAACCATTCAGGACCCATCCTACCCACACTTGAGTAGTCCATAGTAGGACAATCACGACCGAGGTGGCCTTCCTTTCCACAGATGCGACAAGTGCGAGTCTCTCCAAGAAATCCTTTCTGCGAGGAAGAGTCGTTCGTGATCCATTTGTCCTGATGTTTGAGATAAAGCTCGTCCGCAATGTCAAATACTCGCTGTAAGTGAAGGTGGTTTACCAAGCCCATGTTGCGTGAGAAGGGCCTTGAAGATGTTGTTGAATTCTTCACAGCTGGATGGAGTGAAGATACAAACGATGTCCTCATAGCAAGTGGGAGGCAGTAGTACAAAAAGTGTACTGGAGCAGCACTCGAAGTGCTTCAATACAGTGCAGAGCTGGTGGGTAATCTTCCCCACATCTTCTCCTGCAATTGACTTGATATTGATCTTGGCAACGTACTCGTACAACTCCTGTTTCATTGCTTTTGCATTCAATGCTGACAGATGTTTGATGATGAGTGCTAAGGTAAGAGGTCCTCCCTGATAAGCAGCATCATCAATGATGAGGGCTTGCTCTTCTCCCACTATGGTCTCCTTCAATTCTGAAGTGCAGGCCTTCAACAAGACTTCTCTGGACCAGCATGATAAATGTCGATTCCATTCCGGATCCTTATCAATGAACTGACGGATCCACTTGATAGTACGGCAGATGACGACCATGATGTGATGTCTAGGTCATCAATCCAGTATGTTAGGTCAATGAACCTATCTTGCCACGCCTTTCCAGAGTCTATCTCGTCCAAATCAAGCATTGGAAACTTCGTGAAGATATTGAGGAGGTCATATTGCTGGAGTCTTTCAGTGACAAGCTTGAGTACGTAGCTGAGTGATGCTGCATCATTCAAGTGCTTAGCTGCAAGGGTGTCTCCAGTCATGGATGCTCCCTTCATCTCTACGAATTCTGCTTCAAAGGAGTAAAGGGAACGTTCATGCATCTTATTATACATCATAACATTACCAGTGATGAGGGCTTCTCTGTCGGCCCTCTTGAGGAGGCATGAGTTTCCTCCTACGTCGATTTCGGCATCAGCCAGAGGGGCATCCTCACGGATGGTGATAGATGTTGTTTTGGTTGCCCAAGACATTACTGGATAGTAGCTGAGATTGGATAAGATTGAAGATGGAAGAGAGGGATTCTTGATTTGCCTCTTCTTTGATTGATTTGATAGTTTGATTTGATTTTGATCGATTTCTCTCTGTTTTACGTACTGATCCTTACTGTTCGATCGGGCTCATAACCTGAAATGATTAGTAATTAGAGGAGTAAGGGAGTAGAAGCAATGGCTCAAGTATTAGAGATGTTGTTGATTTAGTAGTATTCTTAATATTAGAACTAGATGTAGTGATGAATTGTGTTGTAATTGCTTTCAATATAAAAAACAATCGCCTGAGGACGAGACCACATTGACGCTTAAGATGTCAGTAGCATTCCTCAATTAGTCTCGGTTCTTGCTATTCGCACCAACAGCAGTACGTACCAATGACACAAATAATGAACTCTGCCAAAATGCAAATTTCCGTCGAAAGCTCATCGTTTCACATTTACTAAACGTTCTGCCTCACTTTCTTGTTGTCGATATGATGGATGATGAAATAAGAAACGTAGTACGACGGTTGTCCCTACTATGCCAAATGAACTTTCCCATTAACAGTTGGATAATGTTTCTTCTAGGCACAACCTTGTGATTGGTAGTCCATGCTTTAGTTCTGGTAACTTTTACAGTCAACCAGAGGAGTGGTTAAGTCTTCATGACTCTTGTGTCACTATTGGTCTTCAAGATGGGATAACTGATCGACGTGTGAGTGGACGCTGGTCTGTTGCAAAGGATGACAAAGGTCATTGTTGGATCGCAGTCGACTTGGGCTGCCAAGTTCTTGTTGTCAAAGCTTCTATTGACTTTGAAGCTGCATGGGTAAGTGTTTATTGTGTTTCTTATGAAAAAGATGAGCCACTACAACTTCAAAGTGATGGAACGGTTAGTGTTGGTAGTGACTTTGTCACAATAGGTGACTTTTACGGCGGAGAAGGAGTGCATACTACCAGGACTTTCACACCAGTATTGACTCGTGCCATTCGAATTGAACTAGTCCAGCTAAGGTGGAATGAATCAGGATTTTCTGTGTGGTCTGTGAGTGTGTTAGGGACATCAACACAGCAGCCCATTTACAGCTACTATTGCAGTGCCACTTCTAAAGATTTGGAGACTTGGTGGAAGTGCAAAATTATCGATGATGTTGAATCAAAATTTCGTAAAAAATGTTTCATACATGCAGGAGAAGGAGACACCACGAACACGTCCACAAGGTAAAGTGGCCAATAGTAGAGATGAAAGAATGGAGATCATGAGAAACTGCGAAGCTGTCATCGTCATGTTTTCGAAAGAAAGTGTATTGGACGATGATAGCAATCATGTAATCGATGATGTACGATGTGCAATTGAAATGGTGAAGCCTACTATCATGCCTATTTGTGGAGAAGGTGACGCTCAGTGATAGGGAAGAGGCGGGCAAACTTCTTTGGCCTCCTTTGGAACCAACTTTGCGGTCGGCATTTGAAGACCTGATTTTTATCGATTTCAGTACACCAGATGAGTATTTTAGAGGTTTGGGGTTCCTGAACCGCACCTTGCTCGGCTAAACCTTGGCTAGTAAATTAAAATGGTTATTTGGCAGACCTAATGTTTCCCACGGAAAGTTGTTACTTGAGTGAGAGGCAGAGTGCATTGTCAGGTGCATGCATCAAATTGTTGAAGTTGAAAGTACTCTAAGCTATCATAAGAAATAAATCGCATGTGCATCCATCTTGCGTCATACATACTGTCTTTCCTTCTCTAGGAATGATTACAAAGAATATGACACCTCGCTATAAGGACGTCTTTTATAAGTGTCGGCCGCTGTAAGGGACACAATGTATTTTGTTTCCTTATAGCGAGTAACACTACCAATAGGTGTGTGCCGTTATAAGGGCACCAACTGTATTCGGGAAATCTGGAGTGTCCATAGCGAGGTCTTGTTTGTACTACTGTTTGTACAAGTATCATCACTATAAGGACATCTTTCATAAGCGTCGGCCCCTATAAAGGCACAACATTTCTTTGTGTCCTTATAGCGAGTAACACTACTTGTAACAATAAGGGTGTGCCGCTATAAGCGCACGTGTATTCGGGAAACTGGAGTGTCCTTATAGAGAGGTATTGTTTGTACGATGGTAGTGACAAGAGGTACAACCACGACTTCCATCGTGGTCCTCCTCGTCCAAGAGATCGTAGGAGAGATCATCGTGGTGGTGGGGGAAGGTACTAAACTAAGTACAAGGAATTCAACTATTACGAATGTTATGCATTTTTTACGCAGAAAATGTGGAGTGTCAAATACACAACCCTCAAATTGTTTGAATGCAGAGAGACATACCACCATACAGGCTGCAAATCGCCATAAACATGGAATCAGTGCACATCCCTTCTTGGGATACGCTTGGAATTTCTTATGATACCATACATGAGTCAATCACGCCGAGAAGGCCAGGGTTTAGTGTAGTAACCCAGGTCAGGAGTACGCGATTACATCGGAAGTTACATTGGAAGTTCTGCAAGAACAAAGTGGAAATGCGACTCCTCGCATTCTCCACTTTTGCATCGTCATCTATCACCCGTGTTTATCTCGCGAACCTTCCATTCGGTTCCTGACAGTTCCACGGTGACTTTCCATTTCCAAGTACGGCGCTTTCCTGCTATGCTACTAGTATCATCATCTTGATCTTGAGATTCAATTTGCACCACCATCGTCTTTCCGTGAGAGGCAAGCTTTGCGAGGAATGGAGAAAATAATTAGGCAATTGCAGTTACAGAAAGTATCAAGTAGAGTACAGTAGCTCCGCATGCTCTAATGTTGCCCATTGGCGTTGAGATTGTCGGTTATGGAGGACATGTAATGGCATTCACAAATATTTGGCAAAGACGCGGTTGAGGGAAGATTGCCCGAGACGGTATGTTCAGCCAAAATAGCAGTCTGTAGTGTCTCGCTGCCTCTAACCATATTGACTGTATTGGTTTGCTGGAGCTCGGCATTGCGAAGGAGCCTTAATTGGTGCACAATATTCGAACATTTAAAAATAAGGCGTTTTCCCCATGAAGTCCCTTTCTTCTTCGAGAGAAGAATGGAGTAATACAGTTGTTGATCGGCAATTATTTCTTGCGTATGCAGCCCACAAGGAAGGTGTACCATCCAATAGCATCCTGGCTATGAGGGGCAGAGAGCAAGCAATCTTCGACATCATATTCAACTGGATCATCATCGAAGGGGTCATGGAACCACAGTGGTCAAGTTGTGCATTATGGCATCTAGAAGGTGCGGATGTGACTGAATGAAAGAAGGCGATTGATTCTATACAAGGAAAAATAAATCGCAAGAGAGGCGAACAATCTAGAATTATAATAATAACTCATAGATTTAGGTAAACTTATACTACAGTAATAAAACTCAGAGAGATTGAATTATAATAGAAACTACCACTATCGGTGCGACTTGCAACGGAAGTGCCGTGTAATTCCTGGAGCAGGTTCTGGCAATTGAATCCAAGATGGGAGATTATCTTGCCCCAAGCATCGACCCAAGAACCCCCCAACCCCAGCGTACAATTATTTGCAATCATGGTCACTATCTCAAGCCCTCGAAGAATAAATTCCTTCAATACATTCTAGCAGCCTGCGTGGAGAGAAGCTTCACAAAGGACTTCTTCGTATCTTCCTCTTCCTTTGATTCGATAAATTTACGATATACCCTTTCGTGATTCAGCAAACGCTGTTCAACATTATCAGGCTTCCACTCTTTTTCTGTAGAAATTGGTGGGAAGGAAGTCATAATCATCTGCTTGGTCAGTGCGGGCGACCTATGCATTGCATCGTAGCCATTTTCCTTCAAGTAGTCCGTGAACCATGATCCTAGTTCACCATCGACTTCATCCAGTACCTCTTGATTGACAAGACTATCAACTTCTCTTAATTGTTGACAAACCGCGGCACCCTTATCCTCACTCTCGTTCAAGTCTCCAATGAACAGCTCTCTTCGTTTGAGTATGTGACGGAAGTCATTCATGGCATTCTTTCTTAGCACGTCCAAGCTTTCACGCTTTTCATCTGCGTACTTTCCATAATGAACAAGTAATAGAGGCTGTCCCTTTGAGATTCTTTCCTCGTTGATTCCATCAAGGACGGACGCAGGCACATATTCACCACGAAGGGCCATTTCAACCAAATCTTTGTCTTCCCCCTTCAACGGCCGACTATCTTGAGACCTCACTTTCGGAGCAGGGCCCATGCCCTTCCTGAACATGATAGGTGCATTGACCAAAGCCGCCAAAAAACTAGTGCCGACACAAATCAAGATTGCTGTTCTTGTTGTAGTCGCATCAGCGATGATCCCAACCACCCACGGTGTGACGGCCATTCCAAAGTTCATTACTGATGTATTTAGTCCCTGTGTATAACCGCGCTTGTTGACCGGGGAAATAAGATCCAACATTGGGCCAGTAGATAACTGACTAAACACCGTAATAGGATAGCCGCAGTAAAGTATAGCAACGAATGCTCCAAACCATCCCGAAGTTGCTGGTGCCGATAATGCAATGTACATGAGAGATACTGTGACGAATCCAGTGAGTACGTTAGCAAGTACACAACTTCCAGCCAGTCCAAATTTTCTAAATACTTTGGGCGAAATAATTGCGGCGGGTATGACTGTGAGGGCGACCAATATTGATAACCATTTGTACCCGTTGAGTGAAAGGATTGGGTCGAGGCCCATCATCTTAAAGTCCTTGTAGTAAGCATTGAAGGCGAGAGGAGCTAGACACATTGGGTAGAGACCCGAAGTACCCACATTATCAAAAAATGCACCGACAATGATATTCCAGAGTAAACAGTTATCAAGAGTCTCGGGTGCCTTGTCATCCTCATCCTCCTCGTTTTCTTCAAAAGGCACAATCTCAATTCCTCCTCCATCTGCATCCCCCTCCTCGTCATATTGAAAGTCTACAACTCCAGCTGAAGCCAAATCACGATTGGGCTCAATCAAATACAAGGTATTTAAGATGGAAGTTAAAATCAGCAGTGCTACTCCAAACCACAATGGTGTGAAAAGTCCCTGCCGTTCCAATAAGATTGCACAAATACCACCTCCAGCAGACCCAACCATGTTCATTGCACCAATCATACCAATGGCCATCTGTTTCGTCTCCTTGTCTGCAAAGACATCGGACATGTACGCCATGGCAAGCGGCGTCGTGGCTGAAAAGAGCCCGTTGACAAAATTAGCTGCACAAAATCCCCAAAAGGTTGATCGAAGAAAATATTTCGCCATGCTTAAGAAAACGGAAGCATAGAGACAGACAAGGACGCATGGCTTACGACCAACTTTATCAGATATTGTACCGATTACGACGGAAGCAATTCCTACTCCCAATAATGCCGTCATGGGCATGAAATATGTAGCCGCGCTGAAGCCGAAACCACCAGTAGAAGAAAAAGAATCCTATTGATACGTGAATATGCATTCGGATTGACAATTGACAATGCCACAGGTCGATTAAATATTCTGTGTGAGGAACAATCTCAAATCACTTTTGCAAGAAACAAGAATGCTGAATAGATTTAAAAAAAATAAAGTAAACAACCAAACCGTCTAATCCACTCTTCCCTGTTTTGTTCTTCTAGTAGCACGACTTTTAACTTACTGGGTGTTCACCAGGAGAAGCCATAATTGGGTAATTAGGCTGAAGGATAGTGGTATTAACAGCATCAGCAATGACAGCAAACCGCAATACCATAAGAGACCTATTGAGTACATTCTCCTTGACAAACAGATTTTGTGCCGGAGTCAAGGTAGTAGCACCAGCTTGGGTGCTATTTAGGAGCTTTTTGCCTTGTTCTGTGGAGGCGATGCCGCCATCGGTCATAGTAATACTAGTAGGATCTGGCGTAGGATCTGAACTCATTGCTCTCAAATTATGAGTGGCACTCTACAATCTACAACGTCTTCTGTCTTCTAGAATAGTATTTTTAGACAATAATCTACGGTATGATACTGCAACTGCGACTGCGTATGTACAGTCTGGGGTGTTATGATATGGCCAACCAGCTTCAAGTAGTTGGCACGCACTTGGTAAAAGTGTTGCTTAGGACCTTCAACCTCCTATGATATATGATAGATGTACCAGTATGGCAGAAATTCTCCGTAGTTTGAAGTTGAGTTCATGTTAAGCATGCTCTAGCCGTGTTAGTACTACGGTGGGGGACAGGTTGGAATTTGGAATCCACACAACAGTAGACTACTGTTTGAGCAGAAAACAACAGAACAATTATAAAACATAACACATACTACTATTGAACATGGTAGTGTTGTTCTTGTGTTAGTATTGAAAAAGAACAGATAATTGCGCGCACATTAAAGTATACTGCGATGCCATCACTATCGCTACTGGTACAATTAGCAGTAGCATGGATAATTTCTTTTGGAGCCAGACGTCTCATACAAGAGCTCAAGATGAACAAGAAGCAACCCACCAGCAGCACCACCAGCATTACTACCAGTAATGTTGTGCACGATCCATTGGACATTCCAGCAAACGATCATGCCGGGCCATTACCATTGGAATCATACCCCAATATCCTGGGCATCACATCTTCCATGAGACACGCATTTCATCCAGTCGTCGAAATGGACCCCGCACAAACGACAATTTTGGACCTCTCGCGTACCACGGGACAATCGCAACTTATACCCCTCGAGCAGCAACAAACATTCATTCAAAATAGAACCAATGAAAGACGAAACAACAACAGCATGCAAAATAACAAGCATAAGCACGAAGAAATTACTTCCCAAAACATGAATGTGAACGCGAACAACAATGAAACAATAATGTTGACACATTATACAATTGGAAAATTTGATGAGGACCGTGTCAATTTGTATTCATCTCAACTCTTTGAAGACGACGAGAACGAAATTGGTGGCTACAAAGGCGCACGGACCTTGCATGTAGGCGTCGATTTGGGGGCACCAGTGGGTGAATACGTTTATTCATTCTGGGATGGCGTTGTTCATAGTGTTGGGTATAATTCTGATTTAGGGGATTATGGATATGTCATTGTGATGGAATACGATTTGTCTCTGTGCAAAGCACACGACAACATTAATGGAGCATCGGCATCGGCGTCGACGCCTCTTGTTGGTTTGAATGGATTTGAAAAGGAGCTGGATCGTTTTTGGGTCTTGTATGGGCATTTGGATAAGAGTACAGTAGAGCGGAATCGAAAAGGAGATCAAGTCAAGAGAGGTGATATCCTTGGTCGCATTGGTGATGTAGACGAGAATGGTGGTTGGTACGTATTACTGTACTTGATATCTGCTTGATACTGTGCACTGCGCACTGCGCATTACAGTACTATTGAGCACCGTCTATTTTAGAAAAGTGAACTCACATATTTTTGGTTTTGGTTTTGATTGCAGGAGTATTCCTCATGTTCACTTTCAGGTTGCGACGTTTCCACCAGAGACACATGATATGCCTGGAGCAGTAACGGTACAGGATCGGACTAGGGCCTTGATGGAGGATTTTCCAGATCCTCGATGGATTCTAGGAGATATATATTGAAGATTGAGGAGGTACACGTAGTCATATGTGGGATCAATGTGGGATATTGATATCACGAGGAAGTATCATAATATATCACACATCACATGGCTTGAAATGGAATCCAAAATGCATTACAGGGGTTTCCGTCAGAAATTGGGGTGGTGGTCGTCAGACACGTGATTCGATTCAGCTCAGAAACTTGTAAATACTTGCAAGAGGTTGGAGTGGATATTCCATCCATAGTAATTTATAAATACAAGTACTGCACAAACTTCATTTTTTATAATTTGTTCAAAGTAGTGACAAACGAAGATAAAATGGGAATTTAAAATTTGTGAAGATAGTATTAGAATTAGACTAGAGTGAGTAGTCTACTTGGCGAGGATATTAGATATCGCTCTTTTGGAGATAGGCCTTTAGGGACCGTCTGTCTGTCAACAAGAGGCGTGTGTTTCTGAGTCACAAATTTCAAATGAAAATAGAATAGCCTAGCTAGACTATCGGAACGAATAAGCGAAATGTCAGCCAACAACAAACAACACTGAGTGCGTTCCTCTATGATACATTCAATATCCACAAAACTCAAACCACGAACCACAACCAGGCAAGCAACTGACCAATACAACTTCCAACCTCCAACCTTTCGTGAACTTGTACTTCAAACATCGAACATCATGTCAAATGTCAAGGCAGTGCTACAAAATCGAGCAATCCAGTGTTCATTTACATCCGTGTTCCACATCAAGAACACGGCTCATACAGCCAAAGCCCTTCGAGAAGCAAAGGAGGTGGAGGACATTTTTCTGAAGGCAGTTGGTGCTCCGGTGGCATTAATGGGGTTGATTGGAGGCATTGCATTGATTTTCAAGCAATAGTCTAGATGCGGTTCGTTCGTTTGCTGTTTGTTTGTTTGAAGAAGAATTTCCAAAGTTGAAGCATTACTACAATAACAATACAATCACATCTTCGCATCCCGCATCCAAGCTGGCCGAGCAGGAAGCTGCAAGATTTAAACCATACCACCATTTTGAAACTGAAGAGGCAACTCGGGTGGCACCAGTACCAATGGTAAATGGTACCAAGAATACCAATTAAAATTTGCAGTTTGAAGAAGTTATATTTTATCATCATAGCATTTTTAGGCCAAGGTATAGTACTAGTGTAGAACGAGCAGCAGAAGAAGAGGATTCCTTTTTCTCGTAGACTACTTTTTGTTCTTTGCAATCTATGCAGGGGTAAGATGTAAGACACCATGAAGTAGAATCCTACTTTATAGTTTCTCACCTCCATCGTTGCACATGCATGTCCGTTGTATTGTAAGTTGCAAGAAAGTACAATAGAAAAATGACTTCTATCTATGACCCGTTGCCCCACATACACACTGCAAGACATCAAGCACAACTAAACAGCTGCACCAAGTCAACTTGGACCGCTGCATTCTGTCCGAGCTGGTGATGCAAGAACAAGTTCATCTAGTAGTAGACACGGCACCAGCACCAGGGCAACCTGCTGATGCCCTTTTGGATGATCTCTAAACATTCTTCAGCTCCCAAATATATCATAGACTCTCTTGGGCCATCAATAAACAAATACTGGTATCGGCCATGCAATTCATGAAGGCGTCCAAGTCTTCATTGCTCATGCATTCCGATAGCTATTGTATTTGCAAGTAACAAGGCTTCGAGACGGCTTATAACCTAATACTCACATTTTACTAGCTTCTGTCGTACAAACACATCATTTCAGTCTGCCCCTGTATCTCAACAACCAACACCCTGTCAACTAACTTGAACATAGTACTCACACCACGTGTTATTTTGTAATGTTTTGTGGTCGCATATTGGAGACCACGCGTCAGCAGCGACTAACCACTCTAGCTAGCCAGCAAGCTAGCTACTCTAGAAGTATTTGATGTACAGTATGTTATTGGGTTGGGAGTTGGGAGGTTGTGTTTTGTGGTTGACTTTGAACTTATAACCTCACCCTTGAACATCAAACAGCACATACAGAAGTACTTGTAATACAGACAGCACAGTATGTACTCTGTCCGGAATCTCAACGCCAGCCAAACAATGGCCCTATTTACTCCCAAGTTAACAGCAGGGGAAACCATACAAAAGGGCCTGACAGTCGTATGGATTGAATTGGTGTGAAAGAAAAGCTGCCTGTTACTAGAAAGGTTGGAAGAGATTACCGAAATATTATGGTTTTGCCAGAAATGTCCTGGTGAAGTGAAAGCTCTTGGGAGAGCGCTTTTAGTTGCTTTATCCCCACTGCTTTATCTTTGCTATATCCATACTAAAAAAGGACTGTCACCTAACTTTTTATCACAGTCTAAGATATTATAGATTTCCAATC
>Ga0209712_10003563_pt1 | contig 12588 bp, 10 predicted proteins | sample ArcOceMetagenome_FD_187443 | JGI IMG/M metagenome (GOLD analysis project Ga0209712, IMG submission 187443) | Marine eukaryotic phytoplankton communities from Arctic Ocean - Arctic Ocean - Greenland ARC118M Metagenome (SPAdes) (version 2) | ecosystem: Environmental > Aquatic > Marine > Oceanic...
CCGCTAGCATCTACAGAGACTCCAGTGCAGCTATCATGACCTGCATTACTGCCTCCAGCATTTGTTACGCTACCTAACTGAGTATGCCACAAAATTACACCGCTACTATCTAGCTTCATTACAAAGGCATCATCGCCGCCGCCATTAGTTTCACTCATGTCTCCGCTTGTATAACCAGCACAGTAAACATTACCGCTAGCATCTACAGAGACTCCAGCGCATAGATCAGAACCTGAATTACTTCCGCCAGCATTAGTCAGGCCACCTAGTTGAACAAACATAGAGCTAAGCGCAGATAAATCCACACTACCTTCAACGGGGCTATTATTAGTTCCATCGGAGTTGTTGTTAGCCAACTCAAACATACTTCCTCCATCTTCTTTGGTCGCTTTACAGCTAGAAGTTAGAGCAAATATTATAAATAACAAGTAGATCGTTTTAGTCATTAGTTCCTATCTAATAAGATTTCAATAATTGTAACTCAATAAAAGTTTTTAATATAACTATTCAAAATCACAACGAGTTAAGAACTTTATCATTTATGTGGATAAGAAAATGACACAAATTAGTGGCAACTAAAATTTAACAGAATACATGAAGCTTAAGCTTGAGTTATTTTCAACATATTCAAGGGAGTCATCTTCTTTTTTAATGCTTTCAAGTTCATAGAAAGATTCAATGTGTCCCAACCCACCCGTATTATAAGTTACAAAAGCGCCGTAACTTGTACTGACTCTATTTTGTATTTTATCTCCACTAAGCTCAGTTCCATACCCCACTTTAAACCCAACAAAAATAATTTTTCCCAGATATACAATCTGATCAAGATGAATTATCCCTTGAATGAGACTCTCTCGATAGATTTCAACCTGGGCAGAACGAACATCCAGACCCAAGTCATCAAACGAGTTGAGCATTAACCTTAAAGCTGTTCGAGAGAAAAGAATATATCTTAAACCCGCACCGATAGAACTTAAGCTAAACTTTTCCGCACCAGTAATAAGGTTTTTAGAATTATCAAACTGATATGGCATTGAACTGTAATCCAAAAGAAGCTGCCAGTTGACATTCAAAGCGATATCTAAACCTAGACCATACTGAGTATTACTATTTGATACAATTGTTCCGTCAGATGAAAGGGTTGTATTCCTAGCTGATAAAGATTTCCCGGTATGTGTCCCAATTAAAGCTAATTTGAACCCCTTAGCAAAAGATCTAGCAGAATAAGTAATAAGAAATAAAACTATAAAATATTTCATTTATAAACTATACATTTATTTATGAAATTTTAAAATACTGGAAATATTTTTTTAATAGTAAGTTAATGTTGATGAATATATGGATTACAAGCACTTAGCGACTATTAAATGAACATGGATAGTGTTTATAGTAGTTTATTTTCATTATTTCGAAGTAATGAACTCATAAATGAACAAAGTTTCCAATACTTTAAAGGATGACTAAAATAAAAAATAAAATTGATTCATGCCCCAAGATCGGAAGTCAAGCTGTGCATCTCGCGACCTTTTTGAAAGTTAATTAAACTTCACAACTCTTATCGTTGACGATTATAGTTTGGTCATATCGACACTATTGCTTATCAGTTCTACATATATTTGCTGCAGAAATAATCACGCAGAAACTAATTGAAGATAATGAGCTCTTTAATGAATAGATTAAATTTAACAACTAAACTGGCTTGAAAAACAAAATTAAAGAGCTCCAAAAACTAATTATAGCAGCAGCTGAAACATAGTATGCTATAGGCACAAGTTATGGTCGTTCTAAAAATGATAATTTTGCAACAATAGGAAAGCAGACTCTTACAAATATTTTTAAATATCAAATACAATATGACTACAAAACATCTTTTAATGCGTCAATAATTCAGCCAATAATAGGTTTTGTAAATTACGCAGCGGTATCTTTTGTAGAATCTCTCTGATTCTAAGGATAGGAAAAAGTTGGCACGCGACTTCTCGTATAGACGTAGATTTCTGTGCTAGTACTCATCTAGGTTTTAGACTCTAGTTCTATCTAATCTAGAGATATTAAAAGTCTTTGAACTCAGATCGAGTATCTAATATATATAGCTATTTATTTTGTTTAGAATATTTCCCAATAGTCTTTACTGATGACTCTAGATTGTTTTCATTATTGAAATTAAATTCATATTTACTTGTTATATAAATAAAAAAACCAATATAAAGAAGACGTCCTTGATCTTGAAAAGAAAATATAATAAAACTCTTTATAAAAAGAGTACCATTCTTTTTATAATTTTAAAAATCTTGAACAGATGCATCTTATAAAAAAAAAGAATTCCTTCCAAAATAGTTCAATCACCACTGTCTAAAAAATTTGGTTTAAATTGAAGAGGCTATATATCTAAGACCTGCAAATCAATCGGAGAGATCCACCTACTCAACTTTAAGAAGTTGGATCATATTATTAGTTATAGTCTTGCTTTTGATTCTTATAGTTTTTATTAGTTTTAGAGCTTTAGCCACAAACCTAAGTCATGTAAAAACAGAAGCTCTTTTAAGTATTCATATCTTTAGAAACAGATTTTTAATGTTATTTAGAAGCTGATTATTATCTGCATTGTCTCTACTTTCAAAATAAAGTTTAATATAATTTATTATTATTTCTGTATAACTGAGATTTGATTTAGGTCTTTTTATTTTATAATCTGAAATTGCTCCCCTTTAAAAGTTTTCTACAAAGTAGGTCTGCACCTTCAAGTCTTTTACCTAGCTCAGATAACATATTTGAATAACTCACATTCAGCAATGAAAGAGCTAAAAGAAAACGATAGAGTAAATAAGGCTAATATTTCATAAGAAGTTATCGGATGGAATTAAGTCCTATAAGATAAGTAAAGGTCATAAGAATATAACATTAGTCGTTTAGGATTTTATTGTTTATGAAATCTGAACCTAAATAATCAAGCTTATAGATATTATATCTCTTATCAATTTTTGATTTACCTACAAAGAATAGACCATCATTAACTTTAGAAGTATGGGGATGTTTTGAGTTCTTAAATTTTACTTCATTAATTTTCATTTTAATTTTGTAGATTCTAGAGTTTACTTCTAGCTTTCTAGCAAATAAATGCTTTTTTCCATCATCTTTAATTTGCCCATGAAAATAAATAATATTTGTTCCAGGATATTCAACTGGATGCTTATGATAAGAATAACCAGTCATATTTAAGTCATCGATCATTATGCGTTTAACAGTAACTTCATCCTTATCTAACTTTTCAATATCATAGTAACCTAAATAAGACATCTCGATACCATTTACATTCTTTTGATGATGAAATAGTATTTTCGATCCATCTTGAGACCACATAGGATGTTTATCATAGAGGTTAGTAATTTTATGAACGTTTCCACTATCAACGTGCGCTAAGTAAATACCCATTTCTTTTTTATTTTCATGAGTATAATAGGCAACCCATTTATTATTAGGGCTGATTTTTGGATGTTTAATATAAACAGTACTTTTTCTGTGGCCGAGATTGCGAGCATTTACTCGCCTTATTACTTTTCCCCATTTATCAGTATGAACAAAACTTGAATTATATCCCAAGGGTTCTAACTCTCCAGAAGTAAAGATACTAAAAAGAGACCTAATAATAGCACCGGGTCTATAAGAGAGTTCACTCAGAACTAAGTTATCATTAGCATCGTAAGTACACCTAGTATGAAGACTCATAGACTTTGATTTTGCGACATAAGTCTTAACTTCTTTAGCTTTATTTAAATCGACATGGAAAATTGAATTACGAATGAGTAACTTAAGATTCTTATTTTTTGCGACCCAACAAACCTTTGTTCCGTCATCGTTCACACTAACAGAGTCAACTCCTGCCGTTTCATTATTTATAAGCCTAATATCATCAATTTTAATCGTTTTATAAGGATAGGCATTAGAATCTGAAGCATAAGAGCAAATTGAAGACACCATTAGAATAAGGGTAATAAAGATACTGTACATGGTGATATTATGTCATAACATCAGAATGAAATGAGATAATTGTAAAAATCCATGAAATTTCTATAGGTTTAAATACAAATATTGCCCATTTAGCAAAATATCTAGAAGATCTTCTCTCTGATTCTCCAGTAATACTTCTCCTTTCTGGCTATTATATATTGGGGTATTCTAAAAAGCTTTTGGCATAAAATAATTTGATCAATTGATTGAACATCAAACTTGGGGCCTGGGTTCTTTATATGATGTCTTATGAAATTATGAAAGAATGCTTTTTTATGACTTATAGATTCAAGATAGAAGTATTCAGTTAAGTGTTCTCCGTCTAGATCATAGAATTTTATTTCTAATCGTTCGCTTCCTTTCTTATCCAAAGATTTTTCATAAGTCATTGAGTCCGGGCGCATGATGTGTGCATCTTTTAATTGCATGGCCTCTTTCAGTTTTTTGTCTGGATCAACAAGAGTTTGATCACAACTATTACAAACTCGCGCTGAGATATCATTCTCTGCACCACAATCAGGACAAGATTTAAATCTAAATCGAAAACCACAATCTATAGCAAAGCAGTTACGGCCAAAGTGCTCAGAAACAAATCCATCTGCTTCTTTAATACCCCAAAATAAATTTTTGTATCCACACAGAGGACAATCAACCTCAACTTGTTCAGTGGCAGTTGAAGGTTTCTTTTCACCTACCTCTGGAGAGAACAAGTTATGCCCTACTCCAGTATAATCTAAGATTAAGCAGTCCTCTTTACCTGGGCTAAGTCTTAATCCTCGTCCAATTATTTGTTGATATAGGCTTACAGATTCAGTTGGTCGTAATATTGCAATTAAATCAACATGAGGTGCATCAAAACCAGTCGTTAATACTGAAACATTTACAAGATACTTTATTTTCTTATCTTTAAAATCATTAATAATTTGATCTCTAATTGTGAGTTCAGTCTCACCAACAACAAGAGTTGATATGTCTTTAGGTAGATGGCCTAGAATTTCATTTGCATGCTTAACTGAAGAAGTAAAAATCATTACTCCTAACCTGTCTTTTGACATCTCTAAGATATTTCCAATAATTCCAGGAGTAACTCTTTTTTGGTCTTTTAAAACAGCATCAATATCAGATTGTTTAAATTGTCCTGTTTCATTCTTTGGAATGATTGAACTAAAATCATAACATGCTACTGGCGAATCAATTAAAACTGGCGGTGTAAGATATTTTTTATTAATCATAAAAGAAAGAGGTAGCTCAAAGATACAGTCTTTAAAGAAACGATCTTCTTTTGTTCTATACATCCCTTTATAATGATTGTTATATATCCATCCAATTCCGAGCCTGTAAGGAGTTGCTGTCAAACCAAGCACTTTTAGTTGTTCGTTTCCTTTTTGAAGCTTTGATATAACCTGAGCGTACTGAGAAGATGATTCCATGGAAACTCTATGGCATTCATCAATAACAACAATTGAAAAATCATTAAAGAATTCATCTTCAGCCCGCGCCACAGATTGGATAGATCCAAATATGACTTTATGATCAAAGTCTTTTCTAGCTAATCCTGCTGAATAAATACCAGCATTAAGCTCATAGGCCTCAAATTTAGCATGATTCTGTTCTACCAGCTCTTTTACATGGGCCAATACTAAAACACGCCCGCGAGCAATTTTGGCAATCTCAGCTATAACTAAGCTCTTACCAGCTCCTGTTGGTAGGACAATAACAGCTGGAGTCTCATGAATCCTAAAATATTTAACAACTGCATCAACTGAATCTTGTTGGTAGGGTCTTAATTTATACATTTTCATATTATAGAAATTTAGCTACTATATAACAATGAAAATAATTACACCTTTGGATACACATTACCTCGAAAAAATGGCCAAGTGCCAAATTGATATGGCCTTAGAAACAGAAAATTTCATACTCAAAAAAGAGCTTATTACAGCAGGGGTCAAAGAAGTTATCGAAAATCCTAATAGAGGTAAATACTATTTGGCCATCGATGAAAATGAAAACCTTATGGGCATGTTATTAACAATGCCGGAGTGGAGTGACTGGAGGTGTGCCGAAGTAACCTGGATTCACTCTGTTTATGTTTATCCAGATTATAGAGGACAAGGTATATACAAGGCCATGTACTTACACCTAAAAGATATAGTAAAAAACGATGATAAATATGCAGGTTTAAGACTGTATGTTGATAAGTCTAACCCTAAAGCAATTGAAGTTTATAAAAAGTTAGGTATGAGCGATGAACACTATACACTCTTTGAATGGCTTAGCTAAAAGCGTGACTAGAAACTCTATCAGATTTTAATGGAACATTGTCATACATTACTTCTTGAGCCGCTGTAGCGTATTTAGAAAAGCTCATACGAGTAAGATTGAAAGTTCTAATTAAATCCATAAACCATACTGGAACCTGAGTAGTACACTTTAACTCTAAAATTACATTTTTATCTTCGTCAAAGTTCATAGGATTATCATAATGAGATAAAGACTCTTCAACAGGAGAAATATCATATGCACTTCTTCTATCGAACCTTAAATCCTTGTCAAAAGTCACACGCGCATAATCATCTACTACAGAAACATAAGCTTTCCGTCTCTAAAGTGTGAATATATTTACCTACAAAATTTCAACGATTATAAAATGAGCTTGAATATAGTTCCCAATTCAGAATCAGATGTTACTTTGATATTACCGCCCACAGATTCAACGGAAGACTTTACATAGGCCATACCAACACCACGACCACTATGCCTAGAGACTGATGTCTTTGTAGAAAATTTATCTAAAAACATTAAATCTATAAAATCTTCTTTATTGAAATTGATGGTATCTATCCCCGACTCTTTTGCTATCAATTTAAAGGATTCTATATCAATACCAGAGCCATTATCTGAAATAGTGATAATTATTTTATCTTCGACTTCAACTCTAAAATCTATAACGCCAGAAGTTTTAATTCCATGGTCGATACAGTTATTTATAATGTGAGCTAGTGATTGTTCAATATGCTCATACTTCTCTCTAGAAATAGCATTACTTATTCCAATAAAATTGAGTGAAATATCTTTATTTAAACTTTTTGAAGTACTTGAAACGATAATATCAATAAATTCTTTTATATTTTGACTACTGATAGATGTAGTTATCGATTTTTTAGGATCAGAAAAAGATTCAACGATCTCACCAATAGATATATACTCTAAAAGTAATCTTTCATATAATTGTTTTAACTCTTCCCTTAGTTGTGAATTTATTTTTTTTTCTACATGAAGCTTAGATTCTAAGTCATGACAAAAATTCACAATATTAGTTAAATTGAATATAGCAGCATTCCCTTTGAGAGTATGCACACACCTGAACAAATTTTGAATATCTTCCGTATCTGATCCTATTGATTTTTTCAAATATTGATTTGTTTCATTTAAATATTTATAAAAATTTAAAAAGGATTGTTGATTTGATATATAATTTAAATTCACAAGACTTAACCTATTTCCTACATCGACCATAATTACTATCCGATTTGCCGACGGTTGCATTACAGTTATCTACACTAAAAGCTCTTTGCATTCATCAGGTAACGGAATAAAAAAAAACAATTCCTAAAACGAAAATAACAATGGTTAGTATTATTAAGTTTCTCTTCAATATAAAACTATACCATAAAACCTAGTAGAATTAATTTATTTTCTGATTTGAGATTGTAAACATTTATTAAACTGAGCTGAGATATAGTTTTTAATTCTCAGATCTTCATCACTTGTTAAAGAGAATATGTATAGCTTTGATAATGAATTGTTTTCACGATGATAAAAAACATCAGAATCAATCATAAATAAATAACTCTGACACAACTCTCCATTCTCTCTTTGAATAATATTAGAATCTCTTATGCAAATAACCTCTTTATTATCAATATAGTCGACAGAATAAGCAATGATAGCATGATGACCAAGTCGATCACCTTTAACACCAATATAAGGTTGTTGATTTTCTTTAATTCTTTCTATGATTTCAAAGAAGATTGATTTATTTTTATTCTTTGGATCAAAATCTCTTATATTTGCTTGAACAGCTGAGAAACGATGGTCAATACCTCGAATAAAACTTTTTAACTTTTCTTTAACATAAGTATTTGAAGAGAATTCATAAAGCGAATTAAATCCCGTAAAAGTATGCGCCTTAAAGTTTAAAATATTTTTTATCCCTAAATCAATATCTTTCTTACATGCCTCCTTGATTGGTGATAAATTACAATGAATTGAGGCATTGAAGGTTGCAAGCTCACTAAATTTCTGACCAATAATAGCATGGCCTCTACATCTTCCTATTCCTCTAAAGCCAAAATTTTCAAAACCCAAGAAATTCCATCTTCCAAGTGTTCCCTTTAAGGCGCGATAATCTTCATAGCAAGATGAGTCCTTAGAATTAGAATTTTCTCTATTAGGTTTTTCAGGTTCACTCTCAAATGGATGATCAAAGTGTACTAATTCATTTTTTCCACAACTTACTACTATAAATGTAATAACAATAAAATATAAAATCCGTTTCATATTCACTCCTGTTTTAAAATTATGACAAAGATAATACAAACAGGACTTAACATCAGTTAAGTTTTAAGAGATATTAGCAAACTAATCTATTCGGGTATTATTTTTTAAAACCAGGCATCAGGGTCACTATAACTCCTATAAGAATTAGTCCTGAACATAAGGCCATTCTAGAAGTTATTTGTTCATCTAAAAATAGATAACCTATTATTCCAGCAACTACAGGTTGAAGATAAATAAATAAAGCGACACTTCCACTAGCAGCCCTTTTAAGCGCCCAATTATTTAAAAAATAAGTAATTAAAGTTGCACCAATGATTGTATAAGCCCCACTCCACCAAAATGCTGGAGTAGTATGTTCTGGAATAATAAACAACTCATAGCGAGGTATATTATAGATAAACATAAGTAGTGAAGCTATAAGAAACATATAGGTAGTAACCCACATATTATCGTATTTCATTAAATAAGTTTTGCCAAAGCTTAGATACAGAGCAAAGCATAAGGCCCCACAAAAAACTAAAGTATCACCAATAAAATTTTCAGATCCAAAACTCATATCACTTAAATCTCGAATAAAAAGAACACCTAAGAAAGATAATATAATTCCTATAACTTTGTTTATCGTAAGTTTCTCTTGACCACGTAAAACGACAATGATTACAGTCAAGATAGGAATCGTAGAAGTGAGTATTGCTGTATTTACGGAAGTTGTTAACCTTAAACCAAACAAGAACAAACCTTGACCTAAGGCCATACCAAAAATTGCAAGTGGAACAATAGGAAGAAAGAATTCTTTTGAAAATTTTGGATGAGGTCTTCTTACTAATAAGGTAATTAAAAGCATTACGATACCAGCAATGAAAAATCTTATATTTGACCAAATAAAAGGATCAATTTTTCCGACTATTATTTTACTGGTTGAATAATTAATTCCAAAAAAGAGTTGAATAACGAATAGGACTATATAAACGAGCCCCTTATTCGAATGTTTCACTTTATTCCTTTTACACGCTTATTTAATTGTGTCCTAAAACGTTTAGACTCCATCTAGTTATCGTACCAGTGTTTCCACTTTTTCCATCAATAACACGAATCTCCCAGTTACCTTGAGAGCTTTCACCATAAAAAGCATGTGAAGTTAAAACTATATTTAAATTTTGATCTGTATCGAGATAAAAACTATTATTAATATTCATAAGAATACTTTTAGTACCATTGGGAGAAGTAAGCTCAACTCCGACTTCACCACTTCTTGGGTGTGTAATTTGAATTTTTATTTGTACTGATTCAACTTTCAAATTAGAAGTTACATTTTGACTATGAGTTACACCATCTTTATTACCATCAGGAATAGAGAGACTTATATTAACACCACTATTTAAATCGGCATTAGTTTCAACCTGAGTACCAAGGGGTAACCAGTTCATTGGATCTTGATTTATGTCTTGAGCGAGACTAACTGCAGCAGCAGAATCAACTAAGCCAAATCCGTAAAAATTATTATAATAAACTCCAAATTCAGTACCACTAATTACATCAAAAACATAAATATTATCAGCATCGTTTTTAACCCAACCTAGCTCATAATCATAAGAGGCTAAATTTAAATTATTACATCCAGAAAAAACAGAACTAGGATGATCAGTCCCAAAGGGATTATTATGATTAGGATCAATTCTTACAGAAGTAACAGCTAATATATGTTTCACATCTCTATAAGATAGACTTGGATTCGCCTCGAGTATAAGAGCTATAACTCCGGAAACAATGGGGGCCGAAGAACTTGTACCATTCATTGTACTGGTGTAATTACATTTCGCATTTTCTGGATGTCCATATTCAAAATCATTTGTAATAAAACTTTGAGCCTTAGAATAACCTTTAAAACATGTAGGAAGATCTGTTGTTAAAATTGCTGGGTCTATATCACCATATTCTCCTCCCGGAGCGGAAACCCAAATATTACTACCTACATTTGAATATATAGCTTTTTCACCTTCAGCATTGACTGCTCCAACTACAATCATAAAAGGAGATTCATTTTCAAATGGAAAGTTAGCATTATGAGGTGCACAGAAATTAGCATCGTTGCCAATGGCATACTCATTTCCAGCAGACTTTACAAAAAACTTTTTATTAGTAAGAGTTTGATATCTAAGATGATCAAGATAGTTTTCATCTGAAAGGGTGTCGTAATACAAAGTATCACCATAAGAATAATTAAATATATTAAAATCACCAGAAGCTTGGTCAATTAAGATTGAAGAAGTTTGAGCAGAGTTTAAAAATTGAAATCCTGCAATAGAGGCCAGAGGTGCTACTCCAAGTCCACCAATATTATTCCATCCTCTTGCTGCAATGATTCCACTAACAGCAGTCCCATGAGCAGTAGTAGTCGTAGGAGTTCCAATATATGGAGCTGGTAAAGTATAATCCCTACTTGCACCACTAATTACATTTTCATAAAGATCGTCGTGATTTATTTCAACTCCTGAATCGGAGATAGCTATTTTAATTCCTTTACCTGTTATTCCTGCCGCTAAGACGGAGTCGACATTTATGTCAATTCCTGAACTTCCTGAATAAAGAGAATATGTTTTCTGACCTATATTATTTAAATGCCATTGTTGATACCTAAGAGGATCTCCATTAACAGCTAAAGAAAAATTTCCGCTATTTATAAAGTTACTTGAGTTACCATCCTGATAACATTTTACTTCAAAAATTTCTGGAGCATAAGAAGCTCCATTTTGAAAAGAGAAAATTCCTGTATCCGTATCAACAGTTAACCAACTTGGTCCTGATATTTTTTGATATTTAGGATTTGTAGGTTTTGTTGGAAATAATGAGCTAGCACTTTTAATTCCCTGCCCGGCAATTGAAGGATCAACAATAATATCAGCAGAATAGATCAAAGCTGCAGCTGGAGTATAGGGCCCTGGATTTTTTTCACTGTCAGTTAAAGACACAGATTTTTTGGCCTGAGTTAAACAAGAGCTGATCAAGATGATAAAAAGTGAATGTGAAATCAGTTTAAATATGTTCATTAAGTTATCCTAACTACCCCTATTTTACGTCATATTTGGGCATTAACTTAAGGAAATAAGAGTAAAAGAAAAGAGAGTAATTTTGCCTAGTTAGAGTGGCTTTAAGTGACTGAAAATTCATTAGTATATTTGAAGATAAATAAACGCCAATTATCTATGTGATCTAGCATATTCAAGTATCTCTAAGCTCACTCTCTTAACATAAGGATGAGCAAAGAGAAGCTTTTGAGTCTTAACTGCTAACTTAACATCTTCAATTAAATAGTGGGCCACATTAATATGATCATATGATTGAGTGATTTGGTAGTTACTGTGATTAATAATATCATTTATATATTTTATATCTGTTAATTTAATTTTCAGTATTCCTGTAAAAATACCCTCATTACCCGTTTGTGAATTAACAACAACTGGTAAGGAATTATAAATATGAGATTCACTTTCAACAATCAGATAGGTCTGTTTTAACGTATGGTTTGGATAGTCCTTCCTGTTTTCCGGAGTGTCTTTAATTGCATAGAAATGATCTTTAAATCGATAACCAACACCTCCACTACCAAAATCAGGTTCAATCTTTTGCCCAGGAGCAAGACTTATTAATGAGACAGAGTTAACTTTTCTATCATTTCCTCTTTCTGGGTTATTAAACGTACTAATAACTTTAATTCTAGGATCAAGTTTTCTTTTCGTTTTAACAGAGGCAATACTTCTTGAATTATTTCTAGACTTCTTATTAATAGATTCAACTTTCTTATTCCAACTAGAAACACTGATATCATCAACGGAGATATCTTGGTCTACAGAGGAGTATATAAAAAATGATATTGCCAGAACACAGATTAACACAGTGCTGACTTGCTTCTTTTTACTTTTCACATATTACTTATCGACAAAAAGTTTTTTTATATTAGAAATGGCTTAGAATTAAAAGCGAGATTAACCGACTAGAACAGAGTGTTTAATCAAATTT
>Ga0209712_10003565_pt1 | contig 12586 bp, 6 predicted proteins | sample ArcOceMetagenome_FD_187443 | JGI IMG/M metagenome (GOLD analysis project Ga0209712, IMG submission 187443) | Marine eukaryotic phytoplankton communities from Arctic Ocean - Arctic Ocean - Greenland ARC118M Metagenome (SPAdes) (version 2) | ecosystem: Environmental > Aquatic > Marine > Oceanic...
TAGCATGTAGCATGTAGCATGTAGCATGTAGCATGTAGCATGTAGCATGTAGCATGTAGCATGTAGCATGTAGCATGTAGCATGTAGCATGTAGCATGTAGCATGTAGCATGTAGCATGTAAATTCAAAATGATGACAACATACAGGATACAGACAGTAGTAGTACAACAATACTAGTAATACATACCCATGTCATACTCTCAACTTGTGCATACATGTAGTAGTCTAGTAATTTGACAACAAGTCAGTGAACCAACCCTCGCATCTCTACGTGAGAATGACGTATCCCAATTCACAGTCGTATTCGTCGGCATATACAAGTAACTCCTTTTACAAACGAGTGGCTGCAGCAGACATCGAATCACAACTCACGGTTGAAGATCAACAATACCAGTAGATGATGATAAATCAAAAGCCAAAATCACTGGCACCTCCTTCAAACCACCATGAAAGTTCCAACACGGAATTGAATAAACATGCAGATGCAGATGAAATACCAATTGCTTCTAATACTACTGTTGATGGATTGAAGTCGTCATCATCCTCAACTCGACGACGAACGACGACAACATCAGCATTAACTAGTTCAAAGATCTTTGGTCAAAAAGAGCATGTCTCTGAATCACAACCTCAACAAAGATACTCTAAAGGAAAACTAATTCAAAAACAAGCGCACATTCAATAATTCTCGCATACTAGAGATTCCTGTTGGGTCATCTAGACGCCATCAAATAGCTTGAAATTCCATGGAATTGCGTAGTATCATGCGCAAATGCTGCTGAGAATAGTCAGGTGTCGAAGTGGGCCAAAGCACATGAATACCCAGACATCCCCCATGTTGCCAAGAGGACGAGTGGTCCCCTTGAATTGCTAAAGTGGGTAGGGCGCAGCAATGCCCTTGCATTGTACGAGCGACCAGTACAGTAGAGAGAACTTTTAATATTAAGAAAATCCACAAGTGAAATAACATTTATACGATTGAACATTGAACTGCAATGTGGAATGATGCCAGCAAGCCATAGAATTACTTTTTCATCGATCGAGTTACAAATCCATTGTAATCCAAACGAACGCACAAATTCGCCAAGTGGGTATGAGCATGGCTATTAGAGTCTGACATCAGTTGCGTCATGAATTCAGAAAGATTGGAGTTGAACACCTGCTCAAACCTCAAAATCATCTTTCGATAGGAATCGCTATTCAATTCGCGTTCTAGCTTGTCAATTTGCTTCTGCTTTTGCATCCTTTTCTGTTCTTTCTCCGCTGCAATCCTTTCGTTCATCCTCTTTTCCCTTTTTACCGATACACTATCTGTAAATTCGTACATTCGTCTGTTGCGTTTTTGTCTTGATTCAGCTGCAATCTTGTTTTGCTCAATTTCCTGGAAAGGGAAAGATTGATGTTAGCTACGAGTTACCATTGATCACAAGAAAAATAAAACAGACGAAATACAGGGTGCACGCTGTAGTACTCACAATCTGAGTTTGTTCAATGAATAGTTTCATTTGATCAGAAAACAAGAGGCAGGTCGTCATCAGTTTTGTCAGGGTTCTCACAAGATCACGGTTCGACAAGAGGCATTCGTTCACAGTCTTTTGCAGAAAGTGTCTATGTTCACCGAGAACGCCATCGACTGTTTTCTGCGAGTGGAGGTTGGTGCCATCAGAATCAGCATCGTTTCCTCTGCGATTTGATAAACTTGTTTCCATTTGAAGATAGTTAGGCTCGATTACCTCAAACATCATGTAGTAGACAAAGTTTTGCATAAAATGAAGCATACGTTGTCGCAAAAAGTAGGTTTTTCCCAGATCCTTCCGCAATGAATGGTATTCTTTAATAACTTGATGATCAAGCCAAGTTCCAACCAAACGGCGCTCCACGTGTTTTGCAAAAAAAAGATGACGAAACATCAGCTGATAATTTGCAATGGAATGGCGCGATAGGATCAGTGAGAGAGGAAATGGAACAGTGTGGAAATCAAGCATGAATGCTTCGACGCCGGTAAGACCTTTATTTCCTCCGCCATAGACTTGTCGCGATGGAGTCTTTGGTTCGTCATCGCCTATCCCACCGTTCACAGCATGAAGGGCATCCAAGTGGCTAATCAAAGACTCGGTTGCAAAAGCTCCTGTGAGAGATGAGACAATACCCACGCTTGATATCTCGTTCGAAGACGAATTGCCGTTAGAAGGCTCCGCACCTCCGCTCATTTGAATGCTCAAGGCCATCCAGTTTTGAACACGGCCTCTTGAAACATCACCCATTTCTTGCAGTAATTCCTCTTCGGCCATATCCAAAAAATGAACAAAGAAGTCTCCCTGATCCAGAAGGAAATAGCGTTTCATAAATGCCAAAACATCAAGGGTGCGGTAATCACGCATAAAGATATTGAGAAATGTTTTCGAAGCTATTTCGTATTCACGATCTACACATCTCGACAATTCAGCAGCGCTCATTGCATATGACAATACTGAGAGTTGATTCTCAGCTTTTGCCGCTTCATCAGATTTGGGGACTTGTGTCGCCTTCGTATTGCGGTGTACGCATAGGATGGTTGCATTCCAATATTTACCAGTCGTCAATACCTTCAATGCTAAATTCTTGCTGGGTTCTTTATGATTTCTGTTACCATCGCCGCTGTCATTACAACTTTTCATAATGTTCAAAACGTGCTCCTCTCTCAAGCAATACCAATGGGACCATTGATCCACCGAACCATCGCCAATATTGTAGCAGAAATCTTGGCTCTTCATTCTGCCGCTCTCCTCAATCATAAATTCACCAAACGGATCTTTGAGGTTGCCATCTTGCAACCAACCTCGCAGCATCTCCATGTATGGAAGGGAGGCCTTATCCAACAACACACTGAACAAAACCTTTGCATTTTCATCTCCTAAAAATTCCTGCCGTAGCGCCTCCAAAGTGTTTAGCAATGCACCACCCTTGAGCGAACGCGAAGCTTCTACAATCGCGCTTAAAATAGAAATATTCCTCACGCACGATTGCAAATTTCCCCATAGTCGACTCAAGGACATACTCTCCTCTGTCCGAAAGCAATCATCCATGCGTGTCACAAAATCCATATATTCCTGCAAAAGCATATCAATTGCTCCACATAATGCATGAGTGACCCTTCCATGCTCAAATTCCACCAAATGCGTCGATACAAATGTATTAATGGCGACAAATTGCGTGGCAGTAGGAAGCATCTTGTTCACCAAGCACTCGACATTTGAATCTAGGTCTCTGCATACCAATACGAATTCATGGTTTACGTACTTTACAAATTTCCCCTCTAGACCAAGCAAGGCGCCCAGGACCTCTTCCACCAAGACGCCATCCTGGATCAAAACATTGCATCCCTCCAAATCTTTTCCATTTCCATTTCCGCTTTTGGAACATTGCGCTGCACGCGCACCGAACGGATAAGCCTTATCATTTGGATTGGCTTCATGCCTAGAACTATATTCTAAATAATTTCCACTCAAAAATGGTCTATTGGCATAGCCTGGATGAGGCGTGGGAGGCGTATGAATTAGATCCAGCACCCACGTCTCCCGCCTACCAAATGTCAATTGCAATCCTGCATCCATGGTACTATTCAAATCCATTTCTGCCTGAAAGTTATAAACGGTCAAGGAAGAAACTCCGCCACTACCGCCGTTGCCTCCGCTTCCATCTTCCGAGCAAGAGGGTTGAGAAGAGAGGAGTTCTCCAGTAAGTTCATTCTGTAACAACATATCTTGACCCGCATAAACTGGTGATTTGGAATTGGCATTGGCAGCGGGCAGAAGAGCCCATTGCTCCGCTTGCCCCCTGTAACTCCTATAAAACCCAATATTTTTTCCACGTACTCCTAGGAATTTATCCTGATGCTGGAAAGATATGACATCGTTGAAACGCACGCGATGGGGTCCTGAGCGAGGAGGAGGATTATCGGGCGTGGATGCCGGTATGATGGTGAGCAGTTCGTGCTTTTGGGAAAGATGTTTTCCAGCGAGTGAAGCGTGTGGATCACCACGAGCGATTGTGCATGTTCCAACATCTGGCAGGGCTTGGGAGATGAGGATTGTAGTATTGTAATTGAGCGTCTTGTTGTCAGGAAGAGAAGAGAGGAGTTCACTGTCTTCTTGATTGGTAGTTGATGTGTTGTTGCCGGTTGAGAATGGAGGTGATTGCAAAAGTGACGAGAGGCTCTGCAGCGGCGATCCTTCTGGAGTAGGTGAAGATATTGAGGATGCCATTCGATATGTTGCTTATCCAGTGAAGAATACTGAAAGGGAATAGAGTGGTATGAATATGGTATGATACTGTAGATACAATGATATACATGATAGCAGATACCAGATACCAACGTGGGGAAGGAGCGTGAGCTTTCTTCTTGCTTGTTGGCATGTTGTTGGCATGTTCAATGTTGCAGTCAAAAGCTGGCGCAGGCTAACCGCTTCTTAACGTCATTCTTTTCGTTTCAGTTCTTGAGAACCCAAAACCGGGAAAACCGAAAATTGAATCCGGGTTATCGGTTTCTTGTTGGGTTGGGTTGGCATTTCGAGCTGGTGATGACCAAGGAAAACTGAGAATTTTTAATGGGCTGACCGGAAATGCTTTTCCGGTGCCGACGCGAGACGAATGCTAGCATCGCAATTCTTTGCAAGTCAAAAGTCAAGCAACCAAAACTCTGCAACCTTACCGGTATGTACTGTTTGTCTGTATCTAGCTAGTCACCATGGAAACCGTAGAGGACAAGAAGCGAAAATCCGATCACGATCCTAATCTTGCAAAGAAGCGGGAGAGAGCAAATGAACCAGAAAACGGTGATCAAATTGCTCCAAAGATAAAGACAAAATTTGAGAAGAAGCCAAGGACATGTCGTTTCCTTAAAAGTGCCACAAACATTACCAACACCAACTCCTTTGTAGTGATTGCTACTAAAATTGGTGCAAAGAATGAAGAAGTTGAATTTACCAAAAATGAGGAGAAAAGAGTGCCACGATCCATGACAATGGCGGACGACAAGCAGTTGACCAAGAAGAAAAAGAAGAAGAAGAGAAAGACTCCAGTGCTGACAACTTGCCATCTTCCAGATGCTCAATCAATGGACACGCTCGTAATTTCGCCTCAAGATGCACTTGCTCATATTCATGTCCATTTTCGTGAAAAGATGTACAAGCAAGTAGAAATTTACGTCAAACCTTTGCTTGTGCTTGATGTTAATGGCATTCTATGCCATCGTATACGTCATCAAGATTTACCTCCTGCATTAGAAGCGGTCATTGCCAGTCAGCAAGATACCGACATTAAAAATCTATATCGAACGCCAATCGGTCACGTCGCCTACACCGACGTTGTAGCTCGGACGGACTTGGTTTCCTTTCTTCAGTATTTAAATGAGCACTACACACTTGCGGTTTGGTCGTCAGCGAAGAAGAAGACAGTGAAAACTTTGGTACGAATGCTGTTTCCGGAGAAAATTGAACAGCAGCTTCTCTTTGTCTGGGGGCAGGAGAAGTGTAACTGTGTTGATGGAACCCAAGTAAACAAAGATACGATCAATCCTGAAGGAGATATAATAACTCCAGAAGAAACAATAGATGGAGTAGGTGCTCCTGATATCGATACAACTTCAAAGACTCCAGTTGCAAATGCCCCTGATCGGAAACAGGCCTTCAAAGATATGATTTTCATGAAGCATTTGTCGAAAGTTTGGTGGGAATTCCCAATGTGGAATGAAACAAATACTCTCTTGATGGATGATTCGCCGGAAAAGTGTTGCAAATCCAAAGGGAACTCTATACATCCGCCACCAATATTGGGACTGGATGGGGATGTCATTTCTAGTCTTGTCAAAGCGTTGAACGTCACTGACGAGCAAGATGCGAAACTTAAACAAGACAACTTTGATATACTTCAATTCAGTGACGTGGAGAATCAAGCAAATCAATTGCAGTTCTTCCACACTCTTACAGCGTCGTGGAAAACGTGGTCCGAACACGAAAGTGATGAATTCTTATCGTCTTTCTTGAAAGAAAATGCTCAAAGTTACATGAATTGGCAACCTGACGATTGAAGTTAACATTTGATTTGTAATGATTACACTAAGTCTTTCTAAATCTCTGGCGCTTCGGCATCCACTGTTGCTTCAGCATTCACTGTTTCTTCAGCATTCACTGTTCCGGATTCCTTCCATTCTGTTATGAATTGTTTGACATATGATATATTCTCAATCGCAGTCCATGTTAAGGATGATACATCATCACCATTTCCCACCTCCGGTAGAAGAATTCCCTTTGACATGAGGATCATGATTGCATTGCGAAGGTGTTCAGTAGCGAGCTGCTTGGACGCAGTCAACAGATTAGCTGGTATCATTCCTCCCCTGTCAACCTCTGTGCTAAGTAGTTGCGTCATAACAGATAGTATCGTCATCCAGACAGTGATGAGATCTTTTGGACTCGTGGCAAGTCGTTTTAAGTAATGCAAAAAGGGCTTGAAGATTGCGCTGATGCACAACTCAAATTCAATCATCACCTCTTCATGACCGAAATTTAGTTCGGCCTGTTTTTGAACTAATTCTGAAATACGATTTCCAGCCATCGGGAGACAGACTGTGTTGAGTAGTCTGCAGAGTTCGCTGATTGGAATATCTTGTCCGTGTCTATCGACCAGGGAGTCAGTGAACATAGAAATAGAGTGTTGTCTTGTACTCTGCGTACCAAAGAGAAGCATGAGAAACAGAAGTGTATAAAATAAAGTATATCACAATAACAGAACGTACCGGATATTTACTATTTGAAGCTTCCGCCATTCCTTCTACAATTGATAGCCAACAATTTGCCCAGAAAACTACGTCTTCATCATTTTTATTTTCTGAGGACCTCGTTATCAATGCCTGCAGCCTTGCGTGTAAAAGAGTCAGCAAGTCAAGGCCCGCAATGCTAAGTTTAGGACAGTTGTTTGTTTCACCGCCCTTGATCATAGTGTTTATACAGTGAACAATCCTGAATGGTACTACATCTCGCAATTCATTTGATCGGAGCATAAGATGGATAGATCTAAAAGCCTGAAGTGCTGGATCGTCGTCTGATAGTGCGCCTGATTTTTCACCGCTCCTAGCAGCGAGAGTCTCGCCCTTCGAAGCACAGTGCTGAATCAAACCTAACAATCCGTCCCATCCCTGGTTATCGATTAGTCGAAGCCCGTCTACGTCGCGGCAAATTCTCCACAGCCCTTCTGAAATATGCTTGTTCAGATTGAGAATATCTGTTGAAATGCTTTGCACGGCACCATTGGGAGTGTAGAGACAATCTAAAGAGTCCAGAATATCGTTGTTCACATCTTTTCGGTGAACATTATGATAGCATATGCGTAGTAATCCGGTGACTCGCTTCTCTACTCCAGGAATGCTAGAAATTGCTGCTTCAGATGTAACATCCAATTCATTTCGAAGATTCGTGGTGAAATGCTCTTTCAGGCATGTTTCCCATATCTTCGCTATGCGATCGCGATTCTTCAGGGTGATCTCGCACAACCATACTTCTGCGAGAGCCTCAGAGGCAGGACTTAATGATATTGGCACCAAGGAATGTCCAAGCTTCACCGAAGAGCCGTTGATCACATCAATAAGAGCTCTGAGTTGAATATTCAAGTCATCGATATCCAGAAACCGTGTTTCAGAGAGCACACTTGAAAAATCGCAAATGGCTTCCAGGCGTCTGCGTACACGTGCACGCGGAGATAGCTGGTAAACTCGAGTATCTTCGTAAGTTTCTAGACCAGTAATTGGCCCTTCTTGAGCTGATTGGTTCTCCTGAACCAGAAGTTTTTCAAACGCATTTCCAAGAGACACGATTGGAGAATTTATATCGCTAGCCTCGATATCATTTTCTGTATCACTCGGTGCCAAATCATCCCACAGAACTAATTCTTCCTTCCCGTGATCTGATAACTTCAATAGAGGGCCTCCGTCAGATGGGGAAGAGGGGTTTCTTGCTCGAGGTGGAGACACTGGTGCTGGGGATCCAAAAATTAAGGAATTAAAGAAACCGCTCCCACTCTTGCGGCTTATTGAATCATTAATGCGGGTAGATCCACCAGATGCTTCGAAACACTCTTTCACTATTTGCATTTCCCAGTCTCTTCTCGCGTCCGGCTGGAGCATATCTGTATCCCCCTCCACGAGAAGGCTCCTGTGCTTCATACGTGTTCCTCCTCCCCCGATAAGCTTGAGGTCGCGCAGTTCAGAAAGGATTGCAAAGACGCATTTCCATCCTTCGGGGCCAATCAAATCTCCGCATTCAATCGCAATTTTCATTGATACCACAACTGCACTTTGTCGCTCAACTGAATCAACAAAGGTCGCAGTTCTCGCTACTGCGTCATTTATGTAATCTCCAATCAGACCTGTGCAAAAGCAAAGTCGAACAAAAAGGTCCTGGAAAATATCCAGACGCGAAAGATTTCTCAGCCCTCTCAGCATTGTCATGGAAAGATCCATTCCGAGACGGGCTCCTTGGGAACCGAGCATACCGCTCTTGTTATAGTCGTATCGAACGTTCTCTTCGCTTGGCACGCTCCAGAAACCTCTGATAGCTGAAAGGATGGGCATCCAGGCATTCTCAGCAATTAGATGTTTCATGTCATCAGTGCAAGACAGTGGGAGATCAGCAGTTTTACTTTCGTTGCCCCTGAGCACATCCTTCCACCTCTCAAAGGTCATGACCCCGTCTGCGCCTTCGCCCATTGTACGGATTTCTTCGTCTCGAATACTCTCGTAAATGCTCAAGAGAAATTCACGAGGGAAAGTATAACCTGGATCCATAATATCTTTTCCGTAATCAGTATTGTTCTTAATGAAGTCCTCTGGCTTCATTTTCCTATCAGCGCGGATGTTGTCATTGTGCAGATCGGTATTAAGCATGATAATACTGAAGGAAAGCAAATAGGCAGCATCTGCACCCTTCTTGGGGTCAGGGGAAAATACCTGACTTGCCTCCACACACAAAGATGCAGCACTATCAGAAAAAGCTTGCAATATTCGATCGATTTGCTGTGCCTCTCCTGGCAATCTGAATGAGGACAGGAACATCCTTAGGCAATCTAGCAGAGTTTGATCTTTGAAATGGAATGATGCACAATACTCTTTCAGTGTGTCTTTATGGAACCAGTCTCGTTCCCAATCAGGCGGGGACTTTCCCGCTTTTGGAGATTTGCCAGAGTTTCCAAGGTATTCACCAACCTTCGGCTTTTCAAGACCGAGAATGATACCATTTCTCAAGAAAGTAGCAACGTCTTTCGGTGTGACTGGCTCGTTGAATATACCATGCTGCAAAAGAAAACTGAATCCACTGGAAGCTTTTGTGTTGAACAATTTTGTTGCTTCTCGCATCAAGCGTTTCTGGTGCTTTACATTCTCGAGTTCCTTGACCACCAAAACATTTTCGCTTTTTTCTTCTTCTTCCTGTGGTATTTTTGGAGATGCAATTGTGAAAAGAGACTTCATGATGCCTAGGAGAGCCTCTGCACAAAGTTCGCGGAGATGAGCGGGAACATGGCGTAACTCAGTGTCATCTGAAACTGATTGAAAGCTAGAAGACGCACTCATATTCGATCTACTAAGAGACTTCTTTGGTGTAGCTGCAATCGTCGATTCAGAACTTGACATACGACTCATTCCAGCCACGCGCTCTAATGGCAGTACATGTCCATCTTCATCCATTGAACCTCCACAGCACCTACTCAACTCCACGATAAGCCCAGATGCAATATCTGACCGAACAAGATCACAGTCGTATGTCACGAACAAAGTCTCAAGAGCCCCAAGTCCGGACTTATTAGTACCATCACCATGCAAGCACAAGATGTCCACTAGCGATTCCAAAATAATTTCCACCTCTGCATCAAAAACTTGGTTGGCGTTGAACGTCGTACTATCCATTGGAATAGGAAGCCTTCTTAGCAGGGACAAGGCTCTCTGATAAAATCCAGAGAAAATACTTTCAAATTGCACCTTCAATTTACACCGTAGCGCAGGTAGACTCCAAAGTGTAGAAAGAGCAGAGCAAATCTCGGATAGCACTTGAGTAGATATCATTCCTGGTAAAGCACTGGAAGATGGATCTTGGTAAGCCCAGATACCTTGACCCACCATTAGGATAGACAGGCACAAATCGTCTTGGATAATTTTGAGAATGGGATCCTTATCCTCCCCCACAAGATCAAATTTAAATGCACCTGCAGCGTCATTTTCACGGTCAACCATGTCCCAAGCCATTCTCAATGACGATTGAATCAATTTCAGACTTAAAATCCTGGTTGCGTCATGGAGCACATTGACCATGATTTCTCTACCGTCCACGTTCATTGGAGTGTGCAAGAGCTGGCTAACCAGGAATTTTAAAATCATTCTACAAGCCGGTGCACTTTGCCCAACATGGATTGACCCAAACAAGTGCGTTACAAATGCACCCAAGACTTCTTCAAAGTGATAACACAATGCTGGGCTATGTACAAACGTGTTGCGAGTCACAAAAACTGTATTGAAACCCTCCATGATAATATTTGGGTCCATTGCACGCACTTCATCTAAACTAATAATGAGGCTGAGGAGATCCGCAATGGCCATTTCTACAGCTTCGTCGTTGCCAACATCAGTCTGCTCAAATCGGCAGGCCAAAATGCCTCTCATCAGATTCGTCATTTCCGCCGAAGATCCTCCATCCTCGCTAGATAGAACCAATGATTTACGACTCAGCAACCTATAAAGGGATCTAAGGGCTATAAGTGTATGCGGCCCAGCAGCCCGAGGATTGAGAATAACATCTAAAAATGGTTGTACGTAAGATTCTTTCTTGGACCCAGCATGCTTGATGGACAGTCTTAAGTTCACTAGGTTTTGGACTAGCAATCCATGAGCAATGTCAGGAGGACCTGTTCTAAGTGTTGTGAGGACTATTCGAGCCTCTTCGGATATGTGCCGTGCGGCCTCCATGTGTCTACGGAACTTTTAAGAAGAGGAGAGGACGGTTGAAACTCAAGATGCTCCTCGCTCTTCGTTGATGAAGTGTGAAGAAATCAAAAGAAGTTGCAATGAGCAATGAAGTGCGATTATCAAAGGTTGCAACAACGAGCAAGAGCAACGACGAACAACATTTTTTTTCTTCGGACTTTTCAATCCCCGAAACGGCTCTTTTTTGGAAGGGGTTCGCCGACCAAGGTGTTCCCACCCTTTATGTGAAGGAGATATTATTTGGGTTGATGTATCATATCAAATATCAATAGATATCAATATGATACTGCTTTGAGTGTACCTTCCGGTCCTCAACATCTTGGGTTAGAAGCATGGCATTTCCAATTGAATCGCAATTTGTAAATTTACGGAGAGAGTTGTCTGAATAACCTTTAAAAACTCCTGCAATCATTGGTGGAAGAGTCAAATATAGTCCTGTTAATCTTATTTTATATTTTAGCCCAGGAGCCAAATGATGAACACTAATCCACCTGCACATTTCAAGATACGATCGAGCCTCTTTTTTTCTCGCTGCTCTAATTCTGCAAAACTAGCAGAGGGTGGAGGAACGCTTCCTTGAAACTGAAGCGCTAACAATGACGGGAAAAACCCACATCCCTCCTCTAAAGAACCTAGACCATTTTGTATCAAAGTTCCATCGATCACTGTCCCATTGCGATTCATGGCTGCTATATTTCTCGCTTCGTTTGTCAGTACACGCTGCCTTTCTCGTTGTCGGGTGTTATTTGCATCTCTCGTTTCCTCTTGGCGCTGTTTCTTCTGTAGCTCTATTATCGCCTTTTCTTCTATTTCTTTCAATATCTCGCTCCATTGACTCGAGCCTCCCTGTCGTATTTCCCGTTGAATAAAATCTATGCACCCCAAGCCTTCATCGTTTACAATTGTGAGTGGTAAATCGTGAGATAAAAAGAATTTTACCAAGTCAGTTTGAGTATTTTGAATCAGTGTCATGAACGCCGTGTTACCATTGGCACCCTTGACACCTAAATCTGCACCCATTTCAACCAAATTTCGTATCCGAAACCCTCCATCGCCGAGGTTGCTCGAGCTACCACTGATTGCTTGGACGTAAAGACACAAGTCTCCTCCTATTCTTTCACAGTAATGCCGCGACATATCCGCCGCAGTTTTATTTGCAACTAAACTCATAACGTTCCCGTTGCCTTCCATGTAACTATTCGTGACGGGGCTTCGGATGCTTGCTCCATTTCGTTGGGACTGGATCCATGTCAGGATTGCATGTCGTTCGTAAGTTTGTCCATCTCCGAGTGCAATTACTGGATCACGGAATATGGCAAGCGTTATAGGGCAGATGAGGTCTTTTGGAGGAGATATTCTCGATAAAAATTCTTGAGCTTGTTCTTTGGTGAGATATGCGTTGTTGCAGTTTGTTGCTGACATGCTGTTGTTTAGATCGTAGGGCATCATTGCTTCATGCCGTTTTGTGGAAGTGACGGGGTGCTTTGTGTTGGACATACATTTGTATTTGTATGTTGTATGTTACCACTTCTGGATCATTGATACTTCTTTCCGTGAATAATAGAGACTTGGAATAGAACC
>Ga0209712_10003566_pt1 | contig 12584 bp, 11 predicted proteins | sample ArcOceMetagenome_FD_187443 | JGI IMG/M metagenome (GOLD analysis project Ga0209712, IMG submission 187443) | Marine eukaryotic phytoplankton communities from Arctic Ocean - Arctic Ocean - Greenland ARC118M Metagenome (SPAdes) (version 2) | ecosystem: Environmental > Aquatic > Marine > Oceanic...
AATCGAATGCTGGTGTAACTTGAAGCATGGTATTGTCTTTGAAACTTCGAGTAACACCCGTTTGACCTTGTATCTGAACTCCATCCCCAATTTTCAAATGGCCTGCAAATCCAGCTTGTCCGCCGATTACACAAGATTTCCCTATCTTGGTAGAACCAGCAATACCAACAAGTGCAGCGATAACAGTATTCTCACCGATTTCAACATTATGCGCAATCTGGATGTGATTGTCAAGTTTAACGCCGTCATTAATAATAGTAGCGCCAAGAGTAGCTCGGTCAATTGTTGAATTTGCTCCAACATCTACATTGTTACCGATTCTGACGATCCCAGTCTGCGGAACTTTTTTATAAGCCCCATCTGTTTGAGGTGCAAATCCAAAACCTTCAGATCCAATTACACAACCCGGATGGATAACGCAATTTTTACCTATTTCGGTACGTGACAGTATTCTGGCACCATTGAGAATAACAGTTCCAGAACCAATGACTACACCTTCCCCAATAAAACATTGCGGGTGTATTTTTACTTGATTACCGATTCGAACGTTTTTCTTAATTACTGTAAACTCACCTACATAACATGAAGCATCCAAAACAACACTTTCATGAATTGATACGGGTTGCATTACACCTTTTTCATCAGTGTCTAGGGTATTGTAATATTCTAAAAGTTTAGAAAATCCTTGATATGCATCAGGAACACGAATTAGTGTAGACTGAACCTTATTCTCTAAAACCAAATCCTGATTAACGATTACGATTGATGCTTCAGTTTCGTATATAAAAGGAGTGTATTTTTTGTTTGCCAAAAAGGTTAGAGAACCCTCGATACCCTCTTCAATTTTAGAGAGTTGATGAACTTCTACATCAGGATTTCCTTCTATAGATCCGTTCAAAATACCTGCAATTTGTTTAGCGGTAAATTTCATTGCTGCAAAAGTATAAAAATTAGCTTAGAAACTGGGCTTTGCGAAGCAGAGATAAAATTTTGATTCTACATTTGAAAATGAATTTCCAACAAATAATTCTGAATGTTCTTGCAAAGAACTGACTTCACCTGACTTTGTCAATATCTTTATCGTCTTGTTATCAGGAACATACGCCTGATTCGAAATGCCTCCAGTAAAAACATAATTATCTAATTGCTCCTTTGACAGCTTCCATGGGGCAAGCAAGGATTTTTTCTCTTCAATCTGCTCCAAATCAAAGGGTGTGTTCTGAATTCTAATTTTCAATAGGTTTCGGTTCAATATTCTGCTGGATAAATCGCGAAGAACAAAGTCAGAATGGTGTTGCCACTCTTTTAGCGCTGCTAAAATATCGTAATCATCAAGTAAAGCAAACCGATTTAGAAGGTCCAACGTATTGATCGCCTTTATATCGTGGTTTAAGAAGTAAGCTAAGGAATTTGATGTCTTCAACTCTACTCCTTCTTTAAAAAGTTTACGTGCATGAAGTAAAATTCGCTCCAACAGTAACTCGGCTACTAAACTTGTTTTGTGCAAATAAACTTGCCAGTACATCAAACGTCGAGCAATTAAGAATTTTTCAACAGAATGCATACCTTTTTCTTCAATAACCAATTGATCATCAATTACATTAAACATAGTAATGATACGCTCTGAATTTATATTACCCTCTGTTGCTGCAGTGTAAAAACTATCTCGTTTTAGATAATCCATTCGATCCAAATCAATTTGCCCAGAAACCAATTGATGCATGAACTTCTGTGAATACTCGTTTTTGAAAATTGAAATTGCCAAGGTTAGTTCGCCTTCAAACTCCTTATTCAAAGTTGACATGAATTCTAACGATAATGATTCGTGATGTACCCCAACCACGATACTGTTTTCCATTGCATGAGAAAAAGGTCCATGCCCTATGTCGTGCAATAAAATAGCAATTTGCATTCCAATCCCTTCTTTTTCAGTTATTTGAACACCTTTGGCTCTTAATATTGAAATTGTTTTTTGCATCAAATGAACACAGCCTAATGCGTGTTCAAAGCGACTATGACGTGCACCAGGATATACCAACGAAGAAAGCCCCATTTGTGTAATTCTTCTCAAACGTTGAAAAAACTTATGCTCTAATAATTTGAAAATTATGGGGGCATTGATGTGAATAAATCCGTAAATTGGATCGTTTAATAAGGTCAATTTTTGATTTATCTTCAAATTGCTAATTTTTAACAAATATAATGAATCTAGAGCCAATCCAAATTTTATGGGTCGACGATGAAGTTGATCTCCTCAAACCACACATCCTTTTTCTTCTCGACAAAGGCTATCAAATTACTCCATGCAACAACGGCCTAGAAGCCATTGATCTTGTTCAGCAAAACCACTTTGAAGCAGTTTTGTTAGATGAAAACATGCCAGGGCTCAGCGGATTAGAAACCTTGTCTCTTATAAAGAGTAAGCAACCAGAACTTCCTGTAATTATGGTAACTAAGAACGAAGAAGAGCATATAATGGAGGATGCAATCGGTTCCAAAATATCTGACTATTTAATAAAACCTGTTAATCCTAATCAAATTTTGCTGTCTCTAAAAAAGAACCTTTTGCACAAGAATTTGATTGCAGAAAAAACTACTCGAAACTACCAACAAGAGTTTCGCAAAATCAGTATGGAACTCATGGATTTGAGTACTGCAGATGAGTGGGCAGTATTTTATCAGAAAATGATCTTCTGGGAATTGGAGTTAGAATCCCTAGTAGATCCTGGGATGATGGAGATTTTTGAAAGTCAAATAAAAGAAGCTAATTCTTTGTTTTCTAAGTTCATATCCAAATCCTATGAAAGTTGGATGAATGACCCAGCTGCTGCGCCCGAATTATCGCATACCCTTTTTAAAAATAAAGTAAAACCCTTATTAAAAGAAAATAAACCCACACTCCTACTGGTAATTGATAATCTACGAATGGACCAATGGAAAACCATTGAGCCGCTATTAGCTGATTTTTACCAGAAAGAAAAAGAAGAAACCTACTACAGCATATTGCCAACGGCTACACAATATGCTCGGAATGCGCTATTCTCGGGCTGTACTCCTTTGAAAATATCAGAGCTATATCCGCAGTGGTGGAAAAATGATACCGATGAAAGTGGGAAAAACTTATTTGAAAAAGAGCTTTTACAAGCCCAGTTAAAACGTCTGAATATCGACGGGAAAATGAGTTATCACAAGATAACAAATTTAAAAAACGGTAAACTACTCGCAAAGTCACTAAACAACCATAAAGATGAAAAGCTAACTGCAATTGTTTATAATTTTGTAGATATGATTTCTCATGCAAAATCTGAAATGGAAATCATTAAAGAATTGGCATCGGACAACAAAGCATATCGATCATTAACTGCAAGTTGGTTTAAAAACTCTCCTTTATTTGAAATACTTTCAGAAGCAAGAAAGCTCGATTTTCAGTTGATAATCACAACAGATCATGGAACGATCAACGTTATTCAACCTATTGAAGTAGTGGGAGATAAAGAGTCGAGTGTGAATCTTCGATACAAGACAGGTAGAAGTTTGACTTTTCCTTCTAAAAAAGTATTTGCAATTGATAAGCCAGAGAAAATTCAGCTTCCAAAAATCAATTTAAATAGTACTTATATTTTTGCATTGGATTACAATTACTTTGTCTACCCAAAGAATTACCATCACTTCGCCACCTTGTTCAATAATAGCTACCAACACGGAGGTATTTCTATGGAAGAAATTATAATTCCTTTTGTAGTTTTACAACCGAAAAAGTAATTCACTCATGATTAGAGTATTCAAACTGAACGATGTTGACGCACTTGCAAAGGAACTTAGCACACGAATTAGTCATCCAATAGTTTTGTTCGATGGCTCCATGGGAATGGGTAAGACGACTCTGATTAAAGCACTTTGCAAACAATTGAATGTTGTTGATACCGTCAGCAGTCCTACATTTTCCTTAATTAATGAATACAAAACAAAGGATGATAAATCAATTTACCACTTTGACTGCTATCGTCTCGAAACTCCAGAAGAAGCTTATGATTTTGGAGCTGAAGAATACTTGGACTCAGGTTCCATCTGTTTAATTGAATGGGCTGAAAAAATACAACCCCTACTACCACAGGAAGTACATCGTATTAAATTAGAATATATCGATCAAAATACTCGTAAAATAGAGTTTAGCTAAGAGAAAGAATCTTATTTTTACAAAAAAAATTACATGAGTTTTATAAAGAGATTAGGATATTATTTGGGTGGATTTTCAGCTGGGTTAATTTTTTTAGCGTTTTTTTTAAATGGTAAGCGAACCCAATGCAATTACAGTCCCGATGCGAGAGTCCTAAATAATCTTTCTAAGAAAGAATGGGCTTATTCACCTGGTGTATCTCAGCCGTTTACTTTAGACTCCTTAACTATTCAGGCGTTAATTAAAAAAGGTGATATTAATTTTGGCTTAAGCGAAATTGAAAAAGATAGCTGTAAAATATATCTAATTGAAACAGAACTGGAGCTTAGGGAATATGATTTGAAAGTTGAAAATTGTGCAAAGAGTGCAACAATATTGTCAATTAGAGTTTCAGATTAATAAGACAATAATAAGAGATTTTACAAAAAAAAAGCAGCTCAAAAATTGAACTGCCCTCTCATAAATAAAATATAATCGATGAAATCCATTACTGCAAAGGGCTACAAGGTAGAATTTACTGAAAAACAGTATATTATATTAAATAAATTTTTAGAATCACAGCAATATTCTTCTGTTTTTGTGCTTGCAGACACCAATACTGAAGAACATTGTCTTCCAATATTCTTGAGCAATTTATCAACAGAATCTACCATTGAAATTATCTCAATTGAAGCAGGAGAAGAAAATAAAAATATTGAAACCTGTTCTGGGATTTGGAGTGTACTTTCTGAGCTTGGTGCAGACCGCAAAAGCATCCTAATCAACTTAGGAGGGGGCGTTGTTACCGATTTGGGCGGATTTGTTGCTTCGACGTTCAAACGAGGCATTGACTTTATCAACATCCCTACTTCCCTACTCGCTATGGTTGACGCATCGGTAGGTGGAAAAACAGGAGTTGATCTTGGTGCTTTGAAAAATCAAGTTGGGGTTATTGTAAACCCAAAAATGGTTCTTGTAGATCCTCAGTATTTAAACACCTTGCCTTCTGAAGAATATAGAAGCGGCTATGCCGAAATGCTAAAGCATGGTTTGATTCAAGATCAAGACTATTGGAATCATTTAAAAGATTATACGAAAATATCATCCGAAGACATTCAAGAGTTAATTCATCATTCGGTTGGTATTAAGAATAAAGTAGTTCTAGAAGATCCGTATGAACATGGGCTTAGAAAGATTCTTAATTTTGGACATACCCTCGGTCACGCTATAGAATCCTATTGCTTAACTCAGAAGAACAAGACTACTTTACTACACGGAGAGGCGATTGCAATTGGAATGATTTTAGAAGCGTACCTTTCTACTGAACTTACTGGACTAAGTCCAGATGAAAGTGATGAAATCAAAACAATTTTCAATTCCATATACCCAAAAGTTGATTTCACTGAAAATGAAATTGAATCCATTCTGACACTTTTACAGTACGATAAAAAAAACAGTCACGGGAAAGTGAAGTTTGTTTTATTAGAGGCAATTGGAAAACCGGTCACTGACATAGAAGTACCAACTGCACTATTCAAGGCTTCGTTTGTCTACTACAAGCAATAATTTTTAGCAAGAATTCCTACTGGCGTTAATATTTCCAAAAAGAGAACGTGTAACTAGTTTTTCGTAAATTGCTTGTTGATCGTCATTCAGCTCATTTGTCTTTTTCAATTCATGGATAGAGCTCAGTGCATATTGTTGAATGGTCAATAAGGGCTGTACAATAGCTTCTCTCATTTCAATAGAATGCTTTCCAGCTGGTTGATCTTCCATTAACTCCGAATAGCCGGTAAGCTTTAGAAGCATAGCTTTGGTCAGTATATATTCATCATGAATAATATTCCAAAAACTGCCAAATTCCTCATCCTCCCCTATGTGAGCGGTAAGCTTGAAGAATGATTTGGTTAAACTCATCATGCTATTCGCTATTAGCGTTCTAAAGAAAGCAGAATTTTGATATAAAGAATCTACTTTGTCAAATTCCCCACGTTCATCAAAAGCTAAAATTGCGGATCCAACACCAAAAAATCCAGGAACATTTTGTTTAGACTGGCTCCAACTTCCTACAAAAGGTATTGCTCTTAAATCAGAGAAATTAAGTTCTTTAGAATTACCTCTTTTAGAAGGTCGGCTTCCAATATTAGTTTTCGAGTAATATTGCAGTGTACTCATGTTCTCTAGGTAAGGTACAAACTTAGGATGTGATTTAAAATCTGAATACGATTTATAACTCGTGTCTGCAAGCTGTTGCATAGTAATACGATCTTCATCCGCAAGATCATTGTCTTCATTTTTAAATACCTGATTCGAAATTCCAGAACTCAACAACTGTTCTAAGTTAAATTGACTTGAATCTATTGTTCCAAAGTTAGAGCTAATGGTTTGTCCTTGTACGGTTAATTGAATGTCATCAGCCTTGATACGATCGCCCATAGATGCGTAGAATTGATGAGTATTTCCACCGCCACGAGCTGGTGGCCCCCCACGACCGTCAAAAAAAGCAACTGCTATTCCATATTCACTTGAAACATCAGAAAGCTCTTCTTTGGCTTTATAAATACTCCAATTGGCCATGAAATAACCTCCATCCTTAGTTCCATCAGAGAAACCAAGCATAATGGTTTGTTTCATATTTCGACTTTTCAAATGTGCGCTATATACTGGGTTGGTGTATAAACTATTCATTATTTCTTGAGAAGCTCTCAAATCATCAACCGTTTCAAAAAGTGGGATTAAATCTACTGTTGGATTGTCCCAACCGCAAATCCGGTGTAAGGCAAATAACTGTAACATGTTTTCAATACTCTGACAGTTACTGATAATATAACGATGACAGCCTTTTTCGCCATTACTCTTCTGAATGGCCTTCATTGCATAGATCGATCCGATAGTATGCTTTACAATATCATCTTCGAATAGGGATTCAGGAACATTACCTGTTAGTTGTGGCAAGATTGCTAAACGCTCCTCAAGACTTAATTCTAAATAATTTTCAGATAAACCAGTGATGTACTCCTGTATTTTTGGGTGCGAAACAATTGCTTCAAATACTTGATTATGAATTCGAGAATCTTGACGAATGTCTAATGAAGCAAAGTGGAAACCAAAAAGTTTGACTTTATTACGCAAGTCTACAATTTCATTTAGATACAAACTTTGATGGCGATCCTTTAAAGTTTGCTCAATTTGCATCAACTCATTAATTACAAATTCCGAATCAATTTGTTTTACTTTTTCAGGCACAAATAACGTATGATAAAGCGTTGATTCTAAATCGGTTATTCTCTGATCTACTTCGTCAAAAGTAATTTTTCTTTTAAGTTTTCGAAGATCTCTATAATAGTTTCTTAAAATTGTAAAACGTAAGCGCTCAGCTGTTTTTAGTGTGATTTCTGGGGTAACGAAAGGGTTTCCATCACGGTCTCCACCGGGCCAAAAACCAAAATCAAATATTGAATTATCAACAGCTTCTCCTTCAAAAACATGTTGTTCAATGTAATTGTAGATAACTGCGGCGGATTCGTAAAACACATTTTCTAAAAACCAAGTTAAACTTACGGCTTCATCTAATGGGCTTGGTTTCTTTTTATTGAAAAAACGAGTTTTACCTAATTGGGCAAGTAATAATTTTATTTGCTCCAGATCATCATTTTTCAATGCTTCAGATAAATCGGTTATAATTCCAAGAACCGAACCTGGATAGAACTGTGTTGGATGAGCAGTCAGTACGATACGAACCTTAAAACGGTTCAAGTATTCTTTTAATTCTGAAAAACTATTATTGGTTTTTGTGGCTTCTTTGATGTAGCGCAAAGTCCCCCGACCGTGCATATTATTGACATAAGAAAAACCAGCGTCTTCAATTGCATCAAACAAAACAATTTGACGTTCAATGTATTTCAAAAAACCAAACAATAAATCATGCTTATTTTGCCCTTCCATTCCCTGAGTAAAACGCTCAAAGAAGCGATCTACAATTTGCCTAGGCGACAGATCTGCTTCGTAACCTTTGGCACAGAAATCTGAAAATAAAGGGAGCAATAACGAGGTTTGGGGTATAGAGTCGAAAGGTAATGTGAGAAATAAACTGTTATAGATTTCAAATTTGGAAACAACGTAATCATTAAATCGTTCCGATTTTGTTTTTCTTGCCATGTTGAATGTGGAGTATTATTTTATAGCTCGTTAAAAATTCTGTGCATTAATCGTTTTTTATCGTTTATACTTTCTTCAAGAGAAATCATAGTTTCTGTTCTTAAAACCCCCTGAATATCGTCGATCATAAAAATAATATCTTTTGCATGTTTGGTATCACGCGCTCTTACTTTACAGAAAATATTGAATTTCCCAGTTGTAATATGCGCTACAGTAACAAAAGGAATGTTTTCTAAGTCAATCAAAGACTGCTTTGTAGTGCTGTTTTTTTCAAGAAAAATACCAACGTATGCGATGAAAGAGTATCCTAGTTTTTCATAATCCAAATTAAGAGAAGAACCTTTTATGATTCCAGCATCTTCCATTTTCTTAACACGTACGTGGACTGTTCCTGCGGAAATTAATAGCTTTTTGGAAATATCGGTGAAAGGAACCCGCGTATTATCTATTAAAATATCTAAAATCTGGTGATCAACTTCATCAAGTTTAAACTTTGGCATATTGTTTTCTTTATTTATAATTACAAAAATAAAAAAAACGTTGCATTATTTGTAATGATTTAGACGAATTGATGTAAACTTAACAAAGAAATGGTTTTTGTTAAATTTTCGATTTCAGAATTATCAGCATCAAAACACAAATTCATTAAGGTTTTATGCTCTTGTGCATTAACCCTTTGCAACCCCAACAACCCCTTGTTTTCGGTTACTATTTCTGGAACAAAATCAATATCATTCCCATTTTTCATTTCTTTAAACTGAATCAGCATGTTATTACCAAAAACAGGCATTCCATCTGGCGATTTTTTCAGGTTATACAGTTCAATATCCCTAAGATGATTTTTATTCTCTGGTATTTCGAAATAAGATGCTGTTTCAATTGTTTCTATTGAATCTGATGCAATAGCGTGCGACATCGCCATTAAAGAACTGAAGATGTGTTTTCTGGTCTCAACCCTCTTATAGTCTAATGGGTAATGCCCCGCTTCAAATAAGACCGTAGGCGTGTTCTGAGCCGTAAAGTAATCACCAACACAGCTGATGTTAAAGCCGTCGTCGTATCGTCCTACAGCGCCTGCTATAGTAGTTTGAAGGTTGTTGCTGGCTATGACAATTAACTTCATTGCAAGTTCTCTGGCAGTAGTGATCGTTCTGTCAGGGTCTGCAGCGGGTGCTAAAAAAGATACAGTAGCCGGAATTGGACCGTCTCCAGCTGCAAAAATAGTTCTTTGGCCGTGCAAATTGAAACAATAATCAGGCTTAAATTGTTCATATACATCACGAAGCACCCTGCTCTCGGGCTGACTCAAGTCGATGGCATCCCTATTCAAGTCTACTCCATTGGCATTTACTCTTGTATAAGCATCGGAACCATCTGGATTTAATTGAGGAATCATAAGAAAAGTGCACGCTTCTCGCATTTGCTTCGCCTCAGGAGTCTTTAAATATAACCAAAAGTCAACCAATGCCTTGGTAGTTGTTGATTCGTTTCCATGCATTTGAGACCACATAAGAACCTTTTTTGGTCCATTACCCTCAGAGTAGGAATATATAGGTCTATTCTCTACAGACGTTCCTAAGATGTTTAAAGAATCAAATAGTGCATACTCCTTAAGGAAGTTGTTTAGTGTTGTAGGAGACAACAGTCGACTTTGATCGAGGTCACTTTTTTTCATGTGTACAAATGTAAACACAAACAAGTTTACAATGTTATACTTCGTTATGTTAACTTTGTATACAAATAACAGCTGCTTTGGTTACAATTTAAAACTATTTTGACTTAATTTTAGCCGCGCACACTTTAAAGTCTTATTAATCATTGCTTTTAAATAAATACCTGAAGTTATACTTTAATTAATTTGATGTTATGTGTACCTGTATTAGAATGGATTTATTGTTATATTGCACTATAAAACACGATAAGTTACAATGTTAAACTACGAAGCTATAGTTTCTCGAATAAAGAAAGTGATCGATGATCACGATCTAAATGCAGCTAGTTTTGCTGAAAAAATTGGAGTTCAACGCTCTGGTATTTCCCATATCCTTTCGGGTAGGAATAAACCCAGTTTAGAATTTCTATCTAAAATTCAAACAACTTTTAAGGAAGTGGAATATGATTGGTTACTTTTAGGTAAAACCCAACATACAGAAAAACCTCCCACTACCCTATTTGATACTCCTGCAATAAAGTCCGTGGAAAAGGATCCAGAAATTAAAATCTCGTCCAGAACGAATTCTGAGCATACAGCACCAATAAAAGAAATAATTTGCGTTTATGAGGATGACAGCTTTAAGGTGATTCAACGAAAATCTTAGTACTTTTACCGAAAATAGTATATGAAAATCTTTTTATCTCTTGGGGTATTATTATTGTTAAGCTCTTGTTATAATACGGAACGAAATTGCAAACAGTTTCACAACGGAACTTTCGAATTCAAAACCATTGTTGGAGATCAAATGATGCAGTCTACTTTTGTTCGCGATAAGAATTACGAAGTTGAAACCTTTGAAGGGAAAATTGATTCTGCGTCAATTCGTTGGATCAATCCCTGCGAATGCGTATTAACAAAACTCCGCCCAACCTCAAATCAAGATAAACGTCCCTTATCTATAAAAATCCTTACCACAAACAAAAATCAATATGACTTTGAATATGCTGTTGTGGGAGACACTAAAAATAAACAACGAGGGACAGTAACTAAAATCAGTGACTAATTATGGAACACCTACTTACCTCAGAAGCTATTAGTGCCTTATTGACCTTAACTTTTTTAGAAATTGTTTTGGGAATAGACAACTTGATTTTTATTTCAATTATTACACAAAAACTATCCGAACATCATCAGAAGTTGGCCAAAAATATTGGTTTGTTTCTTGCTATGTTACTTCGGATTGTTTTGCTTTTTGGAATTAGTGTCGTTGTACAAATGCAAAGTTCTTGGCTAACTATAAATACATCTTGGTTGAAAACCAATATTAATGGGCAAGCCGTCATTCTTATCCTAGGAGGTCTTTTTTTACTATATAAAAGTACACACGAGATTTTCGAAAAAGTAGAAGCAGAAGCTACTTCCGAGAATGATTCTCCCGTTAAGCTTTCACTTTCTAAGGCGATCATTCAAATTACATTACTCAATATAGTTTTCTCCTTTGATTCCATTTTAACAGCAGTGGGAATGACCAACGGAGTGCCCAATGCAATGACTATAATGGTTATCGCAATTGTAGTATCGGTAGGGATTATGATGGCATTCGTAAAACCTGTTTCTGCTTTTATAGAAAAGCATCCTTCGCTTCAAATTTTAGGCCTCTCTTTTTTAATACTAATAGGCTTCATGCTGATAACCGAAGGTGCTCACTTATCTGAAACCGTAATATTCAACAAAGAAGTTGGAACGATTCCTAAAGGGTATCTCTACTTTGCTATCAGTTTTTCACTTGGAATTGAATTTTTGAATATGAAATTAAAAGGCAGAAAGAAAAACTAAAGTTCTAGTTTTATTTGTGACTCATCGTCATCTGAATCTTTCAATTGATTTGGATCAACAACCTCTACATCATCAAGTGGTTCTTCAACAGCTTCTTCGTAGGGTAAAGATTCGGCTAAAACAACCTCTTTTATTTTATCTGCAGTCAATTGATTTCCTAGAGCTTTAAAGCCCTTAGTACTTATAAATTCCTCAACAACAATGCGTTTATTGGGAAGCGGGTCTCCGCCGCGTGGCTTTGCATAAATCAATTCAATTACAGGACGCCATTCGGTAGATACAAATAGTAGTTTTGTATCTTCTTTCAGGAAGTTATCTTCCTTGTTTTCATTTTCTATCAAGAAACGCTTAATAAAATAACGCTCTTTTTCAGCATCAAAATACACGGCTGTTATTGGACGATTTTCAACCCAACGCTCCATGATTTCTGGTGGCGCATCGAAATGTAAACTCAGATCGGGAGTAACCGTTTTTGCATCTCCTTTGTTGTTTATAATCAAGAGTTTGTCATCTCCTCGGAAAGCACCCAGAAGATCTCCACGATCATCGACGTTCAACTTCATAACAATGGAATCAAACCAAATACTTCTTGGTTTTAAAGTAGAAACGCCTTTTTCTTTAAGTTCAACACGAAGAATATTATGTTTAGAAACAATATTCCCTTTAACACCTCTCCCCTTTATCTGAAGGTCGGCGAAATCAATTTCCCATTTCAATTTTTTAGCAGTACCTGTATTCCTTAAAATTACAGTTATAATCTCGGCTTCTCCGTTGGGATTG
>Ga0209712_10003571_pt1 | contig 12574 bp, 13 predicted proteins | sample ArcOceMetagenome_FD_187443 | JGI IMG/M metagenome (GOLD analysis project Ga0209712, IMG submission 187443) | Marine eukaryotic phytoplankton communities from Arctic Ocean - Arctic Ocean - Greenland ARC118M Metagenome (SPAdes) (version 2) | ecosystem: Environmental > Aquatic > Marine > Oceanic...
AGAAGCTGATGACGCATTTGGTATGCCTAACCCTGATAATTTGCACCATCTTGAGCGTAGTAAATTTAGTGCAGAGACACCTGCCGAAGAAGGTATGATCATCGCTTTTACTCAGCCAGATGGTACAGAGTTGCCTGGCATTGTGCGCGAAGTTACGGGAGACTCGGTAACAGTAGATTTTAATCATCCTTTGGCAGGACAGGTTATTACCTTTGATGTAGAAATATTATCAGTCAATTAACACAAATTTTAATAGGTAATAAGGAGAATTATGCAAATCCATCTTGCTAATCCACGAGGTTTTTGTGCCGGTGTAGACCGTGCTATTACTATTGTTGAACGTGCTTTGGAAATGTTTCCTGCGCCTATTTTTGTGCGTCATGAAGTGGTACATAATAAATTTGTAGTTGATGGCCTGAAAGAGCGCGGGGCGGTGTTTGTAGATGAACTATCTGAAGTGCCAGACGATAGTATTGTGATTTTTTCTGCTCATGGTGTCTCTCAATCGGTGCGAACAGAGGCTGATTCGCGCGGTTTAAAAGTGTTTGATGCCACTTGCCCTTTGGTCACCAAAGTCCATATGGAAGTGATGCGTGCAAGTAAAAAAGGCATTGAGTGTATTTTAATTGGTCACCTTGGGCACCCAGAAGTGGAGGGCACAATGGGCCAATACAATAATGCTGATGGCGGTATTTATTTGGTGGAGTCGGTTGATGATGTGGCTAAACTGTCTGTTAAAGACTCTTCCAAACTCTATTATTGTAGCCAAACCACTTTATCGGTAGATGATACTGCGGATGTGATTGATGCATTAAGGCTACAATTTCCTGCCATAGAAGGGCCCCGCAAAGATGATATTTGTTACGCTACTCAAAATCGCCAGGATTCAGTTAGAGAATTGTCTTCTGACTGCGATTTATTGTTAGTCGTTGGCGCACAGAATAGCTCTAACTCAAACCGACTCAGAGAGCTAGCTGAGAAAATTGGTGCCTCAGCTTATTTGATAGCAGATGCTGACTGTATTCAACAGGTATGGCTTAAAAATGTAAAAAATATCGGTGTCACTGCCGGCGCATCAGCACCTGAAGTGTTAGTGCAGGGTGTGGTTAACCGTTTAAAAGAATGGGGAGCCAACAAGGTAATCGAAAGGCTAGGTCGTGAAGAAAACATTGAATTCGCAGTGCCTAAAGAATTACGAATTAAGAATATTTCGTAATTATCAATGCGGCTGGATCAATTTGTGCTAGCTGTAGTTGTCTGTGGAAACAGTGTGTCGGTCAAACTGTTGTCGATATTTAAATAGCTATTGACTGCATCTTTCACATCCTTGTTATTTATTCTTTTTACTAGTGAAACAATTTATTCAAATCTAACATTGTATAACTTTTTCTATCTTTTTTACTGAACTGCTGATACAAATGGATTGATAAACATGATTTTGTTTGTTCTTAGCCAAAACTGTTTGCCTTCTTAAAATTTGGTAATGTCTGTTAATATGTAAATCACTATTCTAAATATATATTGACAATATTTGCGGCGATATTGGCTCCAGCCACGGCCAGTTTTTCCAGCCGTGAATATCCGAAAACTGGCGCCTTTTGTTCGCGCAATATTTTGGGGTGGCTAATTAGGTCAGTCAGTTCATTGCCTAAATGACCTCTTATAATAGGTGGTGAAATAGGAAGGGTGCCACCGCTGTCGGAGCTTGTTTGAAAAATAGTAGGAGCCTTAATAGTGAAGGTCTTGGTCAAAGGCGCGCTATAAGAAATATACATACTCATCACTTAAACAACCGTCGCCATCAAGTTAAGTGATAACGGTGGTATATCACTTAAAAAAACAATGGGCTGGTGTTTTATTCAATGATTGATCAATCTGTATGGTTAAACATGTTTTGTCGGATATTTGACTGCCTATTGCTGTAGCGGTAATCGTATAAGTTGTAGCCGATACATTAGTGACAACAAAGGTATAATATTTACTAGTTGTTAGACTGAGTTCTTCAGTTTTTGCATAGCTAATGTTTTCTATACGAAAAGCCTCTTGTTGTATTTTTAGTCGCAGTAAATGGGTGATGCCATCCCCTCGTCTTGAGGTTAAAATTTGTTTTTCGAAGGACGGAAATATCAGTGTCGCCAGCACACCTGTTATTATAAGTACCACCATTAACTCAATCAACGTCACTCCTAATTCCGCTTGAAATTTAAAGCTATCTTGCCCCTTTTCTTCCTTTTCTTGTATTGGCATATTGATTCCTTTTTATGCATTTTAAATAAATTGAACTATATTTTGAGTAATAAATTTGATTATAGGCGTTTTTAAAATTGGTGCTGTGTAAGGACACTCAATATGCGCAACCTTTATGGTTTAACACTTCTAGAGTTACTCATAACAATCTCAATTATTGTGTTGGTTATGTCGCTTGTCTCACCGGCTATCATTTCAATACAAAAACACATGCAATTAAAGGGGGCTGCGCAGAGTAGCTATTTTGCCTTTCAGCAAGCTCGAGGAGCTGCAATAACAAAAAATATTGATGTGACGGTTGCCATTCACCCGGGTAAAAACTGGTGTGCTGCCTTGAGTGATAAGGGTTTATGTGACTGTACCACTACAAATGAATGTTCCTTGGACGGGGTCGAATATAAGGTTGACTTTACCGACTATCGTTTTGTCAGTATCGATAAGGTTACATTTGGTGAAGACAATATTGCCGTGTTTGATGCAAACAGAGGTTTGGCAGTAGGTCATGCAGGCACTGTTGTTTTCACAGATGGGGACAAACAACTTAAATTAATTTTGAGTAATATGGGCCGCGTTAGAATTTGCGCAGTAGGTAGTCGTCTCGGAGGATACGAAGCATGTTAGTTGCGTCGATAAAACAGTATGGTAATAGTTTGGTCGAACTGATGATTTCTATGACTTTAGGACTAGCATCTATTACTGCAATGGCTTCTTTGGTGGGGCAAGGTATCGCGTTAAACTCTAGCTTACTTGCAAAGTCTAGGTTAGACGAAGAAATGAATGCCGTGTTGGCTGTTGTCAGCCATGATCTTAAGCGTGCAGGATATTATGCGCACACCAACAAGATTGTTAAAAATCCAACAATTTTTTCAAACCCCTTTGATGACAATTTAAGTACATCGGCATATGTGGGTGAACCTGTTAATAGTTGTATAAATTTTGCTTATGACCGCAATAAAAATGGCGTATTGGATACCTCTCCTAATAACGAAAAGTATGGCTTTCGCTTAAGGGATCGTGCAGTTGAGATTCGTTTAAATGGGGCCGCTTGTGATGAATCTGGATGGCATGATTTAACTGATCCAAACGTTGTTCAGGTAACAGCCCTTATGTTCCTGGTCGAAAAAAGTGCTGTTCAGCAAGTTATCCAAACTCGAGTCACTATTGAGTTGCAAGCACGCCTAAAAAGCCATCCCGATATTTTACGTAGTATCAACACTAGCGTATTGATAGAAAATTATGAATAAGTTGCCAACTATGTATACCTCAAGAACTCTAAACGAGAAAGGCGCAGCAATATTACTAACGGTGGTTTTGTTGTTAATTATGGTGACATTAATCACACTTTATACTGGCAAAATTCAAACGTTTGAACATCAAATAGTGATTAATACACAAAATCAAAAATGGGCGCAGTCATCAGCTAAGGCAGGCCTTGATCAAGGTCTAGGGATGCTTAAGGTTAACAAATTTTTACCAGGTGTTGAGGTTTCAGGAAATTTAGAGGACAACAGCACATTTATAATTTCTGCTATCAGTGAAGATTTACCGGGTAGTCGAAAACTTGTCACTATTAAAGCAAGTGGTAAATCTGCTGATGGTTTAGCTAAGGCTACAGTTAGTGAACAATCACTGGTTTATCCGATACTGTTCAATCAACCACCAGCCCCGTTAATGGTTAAACATGGTTTTAGTAGTGCAGGTGAATTTGAGGTGGCTTCTAACCCAGATGGACGCGGCATTGCAGCACCATTGTCATTATGGTCAGATGCCGTTGTTACCTTATCTGGCACTCATCATCATAGCTGTGTTTTAAGTGAGTTTCATACCGGGAATTGTAGTACTAACACCTATTCTGATCATAGTATAAAGCAGCCTGATATAGCCGATGGTTCGGCTTCATTCCCAGAAGATCTGCTTAGTTATCTGTTTAATATTCCTTCCACTGAGTGGATTCAATTACAACAACAATCTGACTTTTTATTAGCAGATTGTGACACTTTAGGTATCGGTAGTTGGGGGGTGATTTGGGTTAACGGTGACTGCGATGTGAGTGCCAGTACACAGATAGGAAGTCAATCAGAGCCGGTAATATTAGTCATTTTTGATGGAAATGTAGTGTTTCAGAATAATGTTATTTTGTATGGCCTACTGTTTTCATTTAGACCTGCAGACTCAATTAAAGTGCTTGATATTAATATGCAAACACACAGTGTAGTGTTTGGTGCAGTCGTCACAAATTATCAGTTAGGCACAAAAGGTGTTTTAACCCGTGTGGTGTTTCACGCTGATGTCATACAAAAATTACAAGACAGTAAGAGATTGCAACGAGTGGCTCGCGTACCCGGCAGTTGGCATGATTTTTAACTCAGGATAGAGACATGCATACAGAAAATGGATTTTCCCTAATTGAAGTGTCGATAGCTTCATTACTCATTATGTTTGGCGTCACGGGTTATGTCACCTTGCAAAGTGAATATGTAGTCGCAGATGCAAAAATTAATTTACATACTGTGGCTCTTCACCTTGCCCAAGAGAAATTAACCGATTTAGTATATTTTCAGCAATTAAGTCATATAGATGGAAGTACATCATACCAGAATATAGCCACTAACCTGGGAGGTACTATTGTAGCTGGAGAACGTAATATGATTTTGTCTTCAGAGTTGAATCTACAAACATATGATACTCAATGGCAAGTTGAAAATGTGTATTTTGTAGATACAACCTTTAATGGTATTGCTGACAGTTGGGTGCAAGATGGAGAACCTTTTTTCCCCGTTAATTTACCTCGAAATGTTGGTCTCAAACATGTTCATATTGTGGTGACCTGGCGTGATATTAGCGGAGATAGTAAAAAAGTTGAGATGTTTGGAAACATTGCCCCTATTTTACAAAGCCAAAGCTTCCAAGCTAAATATCGCTCATTAAGTACTCAAGCAGTGCCTTAGTGGGCGAAATTATTTATCAAACATATACTATGCTTTAATCAATAAAATAAGTTTCAGTCTAGTATTAATAATCATTGCAATACTTCATCTTCATTAAGTCAAAATATATACCTTTACCTCCTTACTAATAACCTACTACTTTATATTTTTAGCTAATATGCTAATTATGATTTTATATTGACACTTAGCAAAACTAGTCAAATATTTATGTTTTGCTACCAGAGTGAGAAAGAGCGTGAATAGTAAACCTGAAAAACTATATGCAAATAAGCAACAAGGTGTTGGCATGATTGAAGTGTTAGTTACGTTGTTCATTCTATCTGTGGGGTTGCTTGGTGTGGCATATTTACAATTTGTTGGGTCATTTACAAACTCTGAGGCGTTAAGTCGTTCTCAATCAGTGTTGGTCGCCCAACAATTAACTGAACGTTTGAGAGCCAGCGCAGTCTTTTCGCCACTTGGTAAAGGTTTGGTGGTGCATAATGATTATTTTGACGAAGATTTATACAACTTTTCCGCCATGACATGTTCGTCTGGCCTGCCGCATGCATGTTACTGTTTAAAGCGCCCTGTCTCAGTCCCTAACTGCAATGACACCGTCTGCACTGCAGCTCAATTAGCCGCTTTTGATGCCTATGAGGTTTCATGTGCAGCGGTGGCAGCGAATCCAGAAATAGAAATCAGTTTAAGCTGTGAATCGGACAATAACACTGCTGATACAGACGATTGCAGTGTTGGTTCAAAGCATATTGTTATCTTAAGCTGGCCCGTGGAGAATTGGCAAAATATTGAGCGAACTTTAAACGCTGATTGTAATGTTGGTGAAACGCTCCCCCATGACTGTGTGTCAATGGGCGTGACATTATGAATGTTCATTGCAAACAAGGGGGGTTTAGCTTAATTGAGTTGATGATATCTCTGACTCTAGGGCTCATTTTATCTGCAGCCGTGGTGCAGGTGATGATTAGCAATAATTCTACCGAACGACTAAACAGGTCGATTGCATCAGCTCAAGAAAATGGTCGTTTTATTATTGCTAGGCTGCGCAACGATTTAATCATGACTGGGCGCTACGACATTTTACGACCCGATCTCAATAAAGACGTTGATATCGTTGTTGAAGGTGCTTTTTTACATAATAACCCTATTCCTGTGGTCGGCGATTTTAGTAATGGCTTAAACAAAGGTGTTATTGAGGGGGCAGGTACTGGGAGTGATACTTTGATGGTAGCGCTACAAGCACGTCAAGACTGCAGAGGCGCTACCCATGGTTATATCGATGAAGAGTTTATGGTGGTCAACGAATACTTTTTAGATGGCACATCCCTTAAATGCCGAGGGTTCGATGGCAGAGTATTACGAGGGCTTAAGATAGCGGTGGATGATGATAGTGCTTACACATTGTTGGATGACGTTGTTAGTTTTCAAGTTCAATACGGCGTCACAGGTAATATTGCCTCTCAAGACAATTCGGCAAGACCAGTGAAATTTATTGAGGCTGATTTGTTAGGCGCAGAAAAAGCGGCTGGATCACTTGTTGTCGCTATTCGAATAGCACTATTACTAAAAGCTGACTCAGACGTATTAATTAGTCCCGTCACTAAGTTTAAACTGCTTAATGAAAACCCGATACAGCCTTCTGAAGAAAGGCTGTATAAACAATTTGAAACCACAATCACATTGCGCAACAGCAAAAATTTCGCACGAAGTAGAAATATATGAATTATCTATCAAAACAGAAAAAGTCAGGCATGGTCATGGTACTTGCTTTGTTAATACTAATGAGTCTAACCATTCTAGGTGTGTCATCAGTATCTAGTAGTTTAATGCAAATCAAAATGGCCACATCCATGGAAAAACGGTCTCTTTCATTTGACGCGGCTGAATCTGCAATCGCAGCCGTGATGTTTGAATCCGAGGACGAAGAATTACTGAGTAACATAGCATTAGATGATCCATTATCCGCTGCCAGAGGAGGTAATCCTTTAGATTTAACTGTTGAAACGATGAGTTGTTTTGAAGATGTAACATGGACCAATAGAGTGCTTACCAGCAACGGTTTAAGCGCGGGAACTCAACATGCTAGTGCGGGTAATTATACAGATAATCCTGTTGTGAAAAGCTGGTCTCGTGCGGCATTTGTGCGTGAGCAACCTTGTGTCGGATCCAGCAATGTTATCGGTGGGAGTAACATTAGTTGTCACATTTTTATTGTAAGGGGATGTGGGCAATTGGATGATAGTAATTATGCTGTAGCCAATTCTGTAAACGCTTCAGTTTTTGCACCTGCAACCCAATAACTGGTATTTTTATGAAATATATCAACAAATTTATATTAATATGGCTTGCCACTAGTCTGACGCTTTTCAGTAGCGTTATTAGTGCGGATGACTTGGAAATATACCTAGGAACCGCAGGCAGTGAAGTGACCTACAATCCCAATGTACTCTTTATTATGGATACCTCGGGCAGTATGACTGGTAAGGACGGTGGTGATGAATCAAGAATGTTACGGGTACAAAATGCGCTAAAACAAACGCTTAATTCCGTCACCAATATCAACGCGGGTTTAATGCGATTTTCAGATTTTGGTGGTCCAGTGTTATATCCTGTTAGACCGATTGATGACTCTGTTTCTCCTGAAATAATCACTTCTATTTCACAGGCAACAGATGATGCTTATGAAATTGCTTCATCTGTCAACCTTTCAAGTACCTCACTCAAATTATCCCAAAGTACCAATGACGTCACCCTAGGACTTCGTTATAAAGACCTTAATATTCCTCGTGGTGCGTTGATTACTAATGCGTATATTCGTTTCAGTTCAAGTGGCTTTAATAGCAGCGCAACAAACTTAACCTTTAGCGGCGAGCTAATTGGCAGCTCAATCACATTCAGTGAAACCAGTAATAATATATCTGCTCGGACTAAAACATCTAATTTAGTACTTTGGGATACTGATAATGACTGGCCAGTATCGAACGAAACGATAGTGTCTCCTGATTTAAGTCGCATTGTGCAGGAAATTGTCAATCAATCTGACTGGTGTGGAGGAAATTCTTTAAACATCATTATTGATGGTCAAGGTACCAGTACCAGTAGTGAGCGTGTCTCACCCGCATTTGAGGATGGTGAAGGATTAGGTCCTCAACTTGTAGTGGTCTATGACGACACCACTGCAACGGGTTGTGTGAGAGGTAAGTTAAGCTATCAGGTTAGCTCACAAGACAATAATGCTGAAGAGCGCAGCGACGGGTATCAATCTACAGGAACAGAACTGACGTTTAGGGACAGTTCAAACAAGTATATAGCTGCCAGATTTAGAAACATAGCCTTACCCCAAGGCGCGAGTATCTTAAATGCCTATTTGGAATTTACTGCTTACCAAAGTAGTTACAATTCATTCGCTAGTTTAAATATTGCAGGAGTCGACCAAGATGATCCCGGCAATTTTAGACGCTACACCAGGTATCTATTGAGGGATAAGCCAAAAACGGCTGCTGTTGCGTGGTCTGGCATTCCTCGTTGGTATAAAAATTACACTTATCAAAGTCCTCCAGTGACTAGCATAGTAGAACAAATTGTTGGGCGTGCAGGTTGGACGTCTGGCAACGAAATGATGTTTGTATTTTCAGATTTTGTGGGTGTTCGAGGTGCCTACACCTATAATGGGAAACCCTCAGGTTCAGTAAGCTTGGTAATAGAGTATCAGGGGAATGCTACACCTGGCAGTACTTCAACTGTGCGTGAACTACTTGTCAGTCAAGTCGATGCATTGAGTGCAAGTGGAATGACGCCTATAGTCGATACACTTTATGAGGCTGCCAGTTATTATGGAGGACTTCCCGTTGATTATGGGAAAACCCGTGGGCAATCAACTGTCTCAAGTACAGTAAGGCGTAACACCCGAGTGAGTCATAGGTTGTCATATATTGGAGCTGATTCTGTTTTACCTTCAGGCTGTACTGAAGACAACCTGAGTAGCTCATATTGTATGAATGAATACATTCCACCAGGTGCCAATTACATCAGCCCAGTGACTGATAAGGTCTGCCAGACTAACAATCACATCGTGCTTTTATCGGACGGTGTGGCTAATAATAATCATAGTGTTACTGAGATTGAAACACTACTTAGAAAGTCATGTGCCGGCTCTGATGGAGAGAAATGTGGAGTAGACCTAGTCAAAAATATAGGTGATGGTGATGATTCAGAGATTGATACGCGAGTTTTCACTCACACAATTGGCTTCGCAGCTGGTTCAACTGCAAACGCCTTTTTGAACGACTTAGCGATTAACGGCAATGGTGATTTCTATACTGCAGATAATACTGACGAGTTAGTGGGTGTTTTTCAATCCATATTGAAAACAGTAAAAGATGTTAATGCTACTTTTGTCTCTCCGGGTGTTGCTGTTAACCAACTTAACCGATTAACCCATAACGACGAGTTGTATTTTGCTTTATTTAAGCCTGCCGAAGGCGCTATTTGGCCTGGAAATGTCAAGAGGTATAGGTTAGATGGTTCGGATATTCTGGATAAGAACGGCTTAAATGCTGTGGACAGTGTAACTGGTTTCTTTAACGATAGTGCTCACAGCTATTGGTCATTATTGGCTGATGGAAATGACGTGCGAGAAGGTGGAACTGCCAAGAAAATGGGCTTGCCTCGTGCTGCATACACTTTTAGTGATGCGGGTACGATTATCAAAACTGATAACTTGTTGCATGAAGATAACGCCAGTTTAACCATTACAGATTTAGCTGTTGGTGCCTTAGCCGATCCTGCAACAACCCGTGAAACGGTATTAAGATGGGCCCGTGGCGTTGATGTGAAAGATGACGATGCCGATGGCAGTTCAACTGACGCAAGACAAGCAATGGGTGACCCCATTCATTCTCAACCAGTGATCGTTAATTATTCCCTCACAGACAGTGCTGTTTTTGTGGCAACCAATCATGGTTTCTTGCACTCGTTCGACCCCGCTACAGGTGAAGAAAATTTTGCGATTATGCCAAAAGGCTTAATGGATAATTTGTATGATTTATATCTCGACTCTTCGACATTTTCACACATTTACGGTCTAGATGGCGACATGGTGCTTAGAACAGTAGGCAGTAATATCTATCTCTACGTAGGCATGCGCCGTGGGGGTAATAATTATTATGCTTTTGATATTACCAGCAAAACTAACCCTAAGTTAATGTTTAAAATTGACGGTGGTACCGGTGATTTTGTAAATTTGGGACAAACGTGGTCCAAGCCAACCGTGACAAAAATTAAAGTAGGGGCTACGAGTCGAAATGTTTTGATATTTGGTGGCGGTTATGACGAAGATCAAGACAGTAAATTACTCAGAAGTAACGATACTGTAGGCAACACAGTATTTATTGTGGATGCTGATACAGGAGAGCTTATTTGGTCTGCAAGTAAAACTGATGCTGACTTAAATCTACCTGAAATGGGATACAGTATTCCCGCTAGAATTTCTGTGATTGATCGTGATAATGATGGATTTGCCGATCATATGTATGTTGCAGATATGGGAGGTCAGCTGTTTAGATTGGACATCCACAATGGAGAGTCTGTTGTAGATTTAGTCACTGGTGGCTTATTAGCTAATTTTGCTGGCGATATCGAGAAGGATAACAGGCGCTTTTATTATGGCCCGGACATCTCTGAGATCAGCTTGGGCGCTGAACACTATTACGCAGTTGTTCTAGGTTCTGGTTTTCGAGCACATCCATTAAATACAACTATTAATGACCATTTCTACATGATCAAGGACGACGGAGTCTTTACCCTTGATACGGATGGAGAATTTGGTTTGCCCTCGACGCCTTTAGGTTTAAGTGATTTATATGATGCCACCGAACATTTTCTGACATCCTCAGATTCTGTGGCTAAAGAATTGGCATTTGAACAATTTTCAGAGTCACGGGGTTGGTATATTAGTCTTAAAAGTGGTGGGGAAAAGGTACTTGCCTCGCCACTCATTCTGGACTACCAAGTGATATTTACTACCTACTTGCCAGCAACGGCTAGCGATAGCGAATGCGCGCCACCAACAGGAAACAGCCGTGCGTATCTGGTTGAACTGATCAACGGCAACTCGGTGATAGATCTTAATAATGATGGCACACAGTTACATGAAGACCGTTATGCACAATTAAAACAAACGGGTATAGCACCAGATACCAAAATTTTGATTGAAGATATTATTAAGCCTATTATTTGTTTGGGAACTGAATGTGCGTCCACAGTCATAGAGGTCGATGAAGATGGTAATAAGGTTGCCTGTGGTTCGGATTTTGAGTGTTTAGCTGAAAATATTCACAGTTATTTTGAGCGAGTGCAAAAAAGTAGCTGGAAGACAGAGACAGAGAGACCATGAAAATAACGCTAAATACACTGAGTCAAAGGCAAAAAGGGTTTTCATTAATTGAATTGATGATAACAGTGGCTATTATTGGCATTATTTCCAGTATTGCATACCCCAGTTATCAAGGATTCGCTGTTAGTACTAATAGAGGTGCTGCCCAAGCTGATTTGATGAGCCTAGCGGCTGCTATGGAGCGACACAAGGCAGCAATTTTTAGTTATAAGTCTGCTGCAGACTCTGCTGCAGATACAGGGAAACCAGCTATTTTCCATCAGCATTCGCCATCTGCTGAGCTCTATGATAATCGTAAATATGATTTGTATATCAGTTCGGCCAGTGGCAGTGCCTATTTAATTGAGGCTAAGCCTGTAACGGGGACTTCCCAAGCAGGTGACGGAAACGTTGCCTTTTACAGCGATGGAAGACGAGCATGGGATGCAAACAATAATGGCACGTACAGCGCAAGTGAATATTGTTGGAGTTGTTAGAGCATGGTTTTTACTGATGAACTTGTTTAACTCTGCCCACCTCACCGCTGTCTAATCGGACTTTAATTCCATGGGGGTGATTGGGCGAGTTGGTAAGAATTTTGTCGACCACCCCTTCGGTTAAATCACCGGTCCTTTGATCTTGTTTGAGCACGATAGACACTTGCGCTCCTATCTTAATATTTGCTCGTTTTGTGCATTCCATTATTATTTCCTAGTCTTCAGTCTTCAGTTTTATCTTTAAATTCACATAAATCTTCAATTAAACATGAACCGCAGCGCGGTTTACGGGCAATGCATGTATACCTGCCATGTAAAATTAACCAATGATGCACATCGACCTTATATTCAGCAGGCACCACCTTTAACAATTTTTGCTCCACTAAATCGACGTTTTTGCCCATGGCTAATTTAGTTCTGTTTGAGACTCTAAATATGTGGGTGTCTACAGCTATGGTAGGCCAGCCAAAAGCAGTATTTAATACTACGTTAGCTGTTTTTCGGCCCAC
>Ga0209712_10003572_pt1 | contig 12567 bp, 10 predicted proteins | sample ArcOceMetagenome_FD_187443 | JGI IMG/M metagenome (GOLD analysis project Ga0209712, IMG submission 187443) | Marine eukaryotic phytoplankton communities from Arctic Ocean - Arctic Ocean - Greenland ARC118M Metagenome (SPAdes) (version 2) | ecosystem: Environmental > Aquatic > Marine > Oceanic...
CGGCACAAGTGAGAAAGGCATATATGGAAGGTACGTAACGTTTCGCAGGACTTCGATTATATTAACTAAAAATCTCACAATCTTTTTTGAATTTATTGCAGCATGGACAACATATGATACTAACCTCAAACTGAATGATGAGACGGAGGGGTGTGAGATAGAATTGCTTGATCCGGACCCATTGAGAGAGATATGCAAGTTTGATGATTTGATTAATATCAGGAAAGAAGAATGGAGTGCAGCGTTCAAAGTTTTTGTTAAGGTGGTGTTGCCGCCGGTGGTGAGAAAGAACTACTTCAAAGTAAAGAAGTATGATTTCAAGATATCGGAATTTGTATCAATTGCAGACGAGGCGTTTGGATTGGTCTTGTTGGATAATAACTTTAAGAAATGGGATACATGGGTGAAAGAGGGAAAGGCACAGGCTAAGACGGTGAAAAATAAGTTTGGACAATCAAACACACATTGGGTGTCTAGTGCAGACACAATCGCACGATATAATGAATTGTACGAAATGGTCAAGGATGCACGCAGTGTGGCAATGAATGAGGATGTTGAAACAAAGCTGTTGGATGAATGGAAGAGGGAAAGAGATGGACATTTGCAATCAAAAAGGAAGTTTGATGATATCACATACAGTACCGACATAACAGACTTGGCTGAACAGGTGTCAACGTCGCCTAGGGATAGTTTTGATGATTAGATATGGTTTCAGTAAATACATTAATATATAAAAATGAAAATAATGATGAATCAACGCCTAATATAGCATTAACGTAACAATGAATTAAGATAAGAACCACTACTGTTCAGGGTTATAACATGGACACAACGGTTGGCACAATGTAGTTAAGTGGTGGTACCCTGATAAAAAGGAGATGACCAGTTTAAAAGTGGAGGGAACATGTTCTGAGATGTGTGGAGATTAATTAGTTATAGGTGAGTTGATTGAAGGGGGTGGACATGATCAGAGTGGTGACAGGACTTCGTCCAGGGATGCAAATGAAGGAAAAAAGGAAAGAGAAGGGTTGAGGAAAGGTTCACAGAAGCCTTAATTAAATGGAAATTAACCATGCTACTCCCGCGATAAAAACACCTTGGACGACACCAAGAATTTAAGTATTATAAAAACCTTAAATAAACCTGCGACACTTTTTAAAAGGTAGCCATGATTTGATATTGTTTGTGATGAAGAGGTAGTCATATTTTTTTGGAGATTTCTTATGAACTTGTTATTTAGTTTATGTTATGTTTGCATCTCTTTTGCTTCTATTTAATGAATGTTTTGTAGAATGCAAACTTCACATTGGAAGGCATAGGAAAGGTTATAGATAATACATTTCTTTTCGCTGATGATGTGTTGATTTGAATCATCGCGCCAGCAAAGAATGGAACTCAATTTGAAATTTTCATTTCTACGTTCTCTTGTACAGTCAATCCATCATGCCAGTATCTTTTTTTGGCGCCATTTGGAGATCACCACGCAAGCATAAAAACTGACACTCTGGACAACCACCACATGAATCATCACTCCATAATAAAACTAGGAAGTACTATTGTGATACTCTCAGGTGGAACACATCATGTAAGTATCATTCTCATCCCATATTGTTGACTACTAAATTTATAACAACTCACCACCTTTCAAAATTCTGATAGCAATGGTAGCATCATCACAATACAGCGGTGTTAATTGATACTAAAAAGAGATCTACTCTTTACTCATCTTCTGACTGTGTGTTAGTGATAGGAACACGAGATACAAAAGTAAGTACACTGTGGTATGTTTCTGTGCTAATATTGCTTTGATTACCTGTCTCCTTACTTATTCACTGTGCTTCTAGTACGTAATATTTTGCAGGTGAAAGATCTCTTATCAATTGTAGGCTCGAAGGACGATGTAATATAAACACAGATTTGGACGTGGAGGATTTGGCCAGGTGAAGGTTTGTGGTGTTAACAGATCTGGTAATAGATGGCCAGGGAGGAAGGTTGACGTTATTGTCTGTTTGTAATATCAGATCAAAGATTGAATTTGATAATTGACGGTCTCGTTTACACTACAATTGAGGATGCACTGGGAAAAGAAGGATAGTAGCTTTATCTCGACAGCGGTGTACTTGTTGCAATAAGTATGAATAAAAGGATGATAGTACTAGTAAAGTATTGAATTGCACCTTCATGCAGTCAACTTATAAATATGTGCAAACAATAAAATTAATGGTACACATAGCACTTGTTGTATTCTGTTTGTACACATATGCAATGGTTCGCACAAGGTAGTTAAATGTTAGTACCCTGATTTAAAGGAGAGGACCAGTTTAAAAGTGGAGGGAGCATGTTCTTAGTTGTGTTGAGATTAATTAGTTGTAGGTGAGTTGATTGAAGGGTGTAGACATGAGCGGAGTGGTGAGAGGACTTGGTCCAGGGATGAAAATGGAGGAAAAAATGGAAAGAGAAGGGTTGAGGAAGGGTTCACAGAAACCTTAATTCAATGGAAATTAACCATGCTACTTGAGCAAGAAAAACACCTTGGACGACATCCAGAATTTAAGCGTTATAAAAACCTTAAATAAACCTGCACCATGTTTTGATATTGTTTGTGATGTGTACCATTTCAGGAAGCAGTCATCCCCTGCATCATCCAGCAGGAGTCCACACATTGCACACATTCTTGCTTTTCCCCCTTCGGACACCTTGAATGTGCCGTCATCTTTGGGTACTGTAGCGGGTGGTGTGACTGCTACTGCTGAGACTTGCTGGCATCTGTTACCTAGGCTTTTGGCTTGCGTCTTGTCCCTCATCGTTGCATCAAGGACAATGGTTTGTGCTGGCCCTAGGGCCATTCCCCCTTCACCGAATAGAGCCAATAGTCTATTTGCAAGTGGTGATACTTGACCGATTGCAGCTGTACCTAGTCCGTAGATGACTTTGACCATGTTTGTGTCTGGGACAGAAACAAGTGCGGTGAATTGTGCCACGTCACCATTTAAGTCTCTAAGGTCGCTGGTTCCTGTGTCCAAAAACTGATGCAGCATCGATGCTAGTCCTCGCTGTGCTGCTGCATCATTTGCTGCGTCAAGAGTTCTTGCTTCATCGTCCTGCACTGCTGGCAGTTGTCCTCTGTAGTGGGTGGCGATGTATTGCTGTGGACCTTGTGGAGGACCCTCCTGTCCACTTGCTAGTGGTGCAGGTGGATCTTGCCGTCCACCTTGTGCTGGTGTACTACCTGGTGGTGTCTGGGTGATTCAAGCCGGTGCACCCCCAGCTCCTGCTGCCCCTATTGCTGCAGCTGCTCCTCCGTTCATCATGATCAGGTGTAGTGATAACTTAAGTTAATTTAAAACTCACTTTTGAGACTGAGTGCACTGTTTAGCACTCCACTTGATCCTGCAAACGAAATGAGCAATAGTGATGGTGGCGCTCTTCTTGGGTTCTCGCAGATTGGCTTTCTCTGTTCTCTGGGTACCAGTCAATCTTCTGTGAGAGGCCAAGGACTGCTCCAATCCTTACCACTAGGGATTCGGACGATACTGTCAAATAATGCTCATATTCGTCTCCGCTCTTACTTGGTTTGATAATTCACTGATAATTTTTCACAATTTACAATTTACAAATTCGGAAAATTGGAGTTGACGACAAAAAAGGCAGATAATGAAATTCGCCGCGCTCATCGTTGCAACGGTCGTCACAATGCTAATTTGGTTTCATGTACGACCAATAATTGTTCTACCCGCCTAACTCCTAACTCCGTCACTATCTAACAACCGCCGGTGGTACATAGCACTAAGCACACGCTAATTGTACTTCATACAAATACAGTAGGAGTTGACTAGGTCATAACCATCTGTATAATTTATTATATCCTGGCTTAGATTACTGTGATTTGATAGATAATGGGAAACGAGATTGAGGGGGACAGATACAGCCTTCTACCACGAACGATACAGACTTTGCCATTCATCCTAACTTGAATGCTGAAGAAACTAATAATACGGAGGAACATGAAAGAAGCACTAGCTCGAGAAACACCTCGGACCTTCCGGTGCCTCCGCCCCCGCTTTCTTTAATTTCGCCGCTATCTGCAAATTTCTTGCCGTCAACCCCCAAAGTTGGTCGACCAGTTGGCCTTACGGTTGATATCGATCATTCAGGATCACCCATCACGAAAGGATCACGCTCAATGCTTCCGCAAAACAGCCCAGGTGCGGGCACAATGATGCCTGTTGAAGTTGATTTGGAAATCCAAGAAGGGTCGGATGCAGCCAAGGCGCTTCGAGCAAATGCCGATGTGAAAGTAACAAAAGTAGGGAAGGCAGCAAGGTTCCTTCATGTACAGGCTGTGCGCAGAAATGCGAAAAAGATATTTCATGTTGGTACTGCTTCGAAGAGGGGTAAGCCGCCGAGAATCCCAGGCATGACAAGTGACGTGAGAGACATGGTTTTGAATGGTACACATGAACAGATTGATAAATACATGCGGGAAACTGGCAACAATTTGGACATACTCCTAGAAGATTTTGACGAGGAAGAAGAAGAAGATGATATGCTTAATATTGAAATCGATGTGTCAGAGAAAGAATTTCAGTCACCAATATTGATGTCAAAGAGCAGCGACAGCTCAGATGCCGATGTTCCGACTAAAGTTGCAGTATATGAACATCAATCGAGCCTCATGCTGCTGGACACAAAGGGGAAGAAGCAAGAGGTGATACTAAATCGTAAGATGAAAAGGAAAATGAAAAAGCGTGAGAAGAAAAAGGCGAAAAGGAACTACGTCAAAGGAAAGGTGATTGATGGAAAGCACGAACTCTATACTCTTTCTATCGCGATGATGCTTGGGTTGCGTTACTCGATCTTCTTGACAAACAATCAAATTTTGGAAGATCGAAAGAATGGTAGGATGTGGTTAGATAGTGACGAGTTCATGAAAGTTGAAAAGTATATCTTTCGTCCCGATGGAGGGCAGAATACACCACCGCATCAGCTATCTCATACGTTCAAATTCAAGGACTATAGTCCTTTGCCGTTTGCTTTCATTCGACGTATGTTCGGTATCAACGAATACGAATTTCATCACTCTGTGTGTGGCAATGCGAACTTTATTGAATTCATATCCAACGCCAAGAGTGGGCAATTCTTTTTCTACTCCAGTGACGGGAAGTTTATGATCAAGACCATGACCAATTCTGAAAGTAAATTTCTACGGAGAAGTAAGTCTGAGATCTCGTCTAGTTTGAATGTCATTCAACTTATTTAATTAACGCTCACACCTTTCTAACCTACGAAACAAAAGTTCTACCGCACTACTTTCGGCATTGCTCGCAGAATCCAAATACAATTCTAACGAAGTTTTTAGGGATGTACCGTGTGAAGCTTTATCATCTGCGCAAAAATGTGAAATTTGTCATTATGAATTCAGTATTTGATACCGATAAAATTCTTTCGTCGTTTTACGATCTCAAGGGGTCAGTGGTTGGAAGAGATGCGAAAGTTGGAGAGTCGGTATTGAAAGATAACGATTTGCGGAAGAGTCTGGTCCAATCGGCGATACGATTACCAGAACAGGTGCGTGAAAGAATGAGAGAGCAAGTTAGGAGGGATTGCAACTTCTTGAAAGAGATGAAGATCATGGATTATTCCATGCTCGTTGGAATCCACTACATTCCGACCAAAAATTCAAAAAAGCCAGACATAAGTGGCCTCGCCTTTCGCGGAGGGCGAAAACCGAAAAAGTTGGAAAGAGCAAGGAGCGTTCCTTCCGCGGCGATGATGTCTCCTGTTTCTATATCTCCTAATATCTTTCAACGGTGTATAACTTCCGAGAGAATGCACAACCGATCGCATTTGGACGCGTTTACCGTCTTGATGGAATCTTCTCCCATGAGTATGACAGAAAAGAAAATTGAATTTTCTCGTTCGTCGAGTGATGCCTTAGAACTTAAGTCGCCAGATGATGACAGCGCCATTTCATCTCATCAATACAAACAAAGTTCTCCAAACGCCGACGATTTCAAACAGTCATTGGTTTCCGAGATTCCACCAATTCCCAATCTAAGTATTGCGGAAGGAGAATCCATTATATCAACTACAAGCTTTGGATACGACGAAGAGGATGATTGCAGCCTTTTGGAAGGGCCAAGGCACCCCAGACATTTGAAGCCTTCTTTGAATGTTAGTAAGCCCGATGATTTATTAGTAAAAGAAAGAGAAAGAATTGATAAGCGTCGAGAACAAGCAATAGAACAGAACTATTGGCCTTTCCACCGTCACTATGAGCTCAATGGCGATCGAAGAATCGTTCCGATGAAGGCAAAATCAGCAGACATTGGACCAGAAGACATTGAAAGCGAAAACAATGTGAATAACGCGGTGTGCACTTCGTGCTTTGGAGACCCCGCCGACTATGATCCTGATCTGAAGGCATTACGAGAAAATATGACGCTTGATGAATTCACCGCACCAATAACAGGGCGAAAGGATGGTGGTCTGTTAATGGAGTTATCTGATGTGACTCTTCCATTGAAGGCAACAGCTGGAGGGAAAAGTCTGAATTGTGATGGAAAAATTTACTACATCGGAATAATTGACATTCTACAACAATTCAATGTGAGGAAACGTCTCGAGGCACGACTTCGAAAGATCCAAGGAGGGGAAAGAGGCGCTAGCTGTGTCCATCCAGAGGTGTATGCAGAGAGATTTGTGAATTTCTTCGATGAGTATACACAGGGAATAATTGCTCAAAATATAACTCAGGATGAGGACGGCGCAGAAGAGGTTGTCTTTGAAGACTCGTCACGACCAACGCTAGATTGACTTAGTTGATACAGATTGATGAAACTGACTTCGAAACTATGTATGAGTTCAATAACCAAACTGCCGCTTCGATTATAGTATACCAGTATCCTCTATACAACCACCATCTACTTCATCGGAGGAAGGTTGCGGTTAGTTGGTGCGTGAGGTAGTTGTCGTTGGAAATGTGTGAAACCATCAGACGAATCATCCTCAAGCAATCTGAACTCTCTTTCTTTGCATGTAGCATGTCCTAATAACCACAGTAACGATGGAATTCTAAACCTTTCATAGATACAGTATTCATAGTAAGAACCAATCCCTGATGTAACAGCGGAGTTAATATTGTTAGTTTTAAATCATTTCCAAGTTTATCCAAACGGACTCCATGGTCAACCATGGAATCATGGAATCACTGCCAAAAACTACACACAATAGATCATAGTCGCAATAAATTATTCCAAGGTAAATATTCTTAATATTCATTTAAATTCCTCTGTCGGACAATCTTCGTTGTACCTGATATTCTCTTTTCGATATGTTCTTCATTTGCTTCGACCCAGCCACAAATACATTCCCTTCAGCAAGCTGAAGATGTCTACCAGGAGAACCATTCCCTAAAGCGGAGGATCCATACAATTCCACAGGGTCATAAACATCACCATCGCCATCATCATAAACATCCGATCTCTCATCAAAGGGCATAGTAATGCTTGTCGTCGGATTTGCATTTGCCTGCTCAAACTTTGACGCTTCGCGTAAAGGCTCACCGCTTGAATCCCTGTGTTTAGTGTTGGTCAATTCTCTGAGACTCGTCAAACCAGAAGTTGCACCATTACCATTACCATTACCGCGTCCAGAAGAAGCAGAGGGCTGCAAATGTTGCGCCCCCATACTATTCGCACGCCTATTGATTTCAGCAGCTCTCCGAGAAGAAGAGACCCTCATGATCGGCATCCGATGAGTCATTTCTTCCACCTCATGCGTTGGCGGTGGTGCACCTGTTCTAATTGGTGGATTCTTCTGCAATACATTCATGACTCCTTGGCCCAAACTCTCCTCGTCTTCACTTGCAAAACTTGTCGCCTCGCTAAAGTCCATGGATATTCCATTCCCCAAACGACTGACCGGACTCTCCCTCCCATCCTTGACCGAAAGACCTGCAAATGTTCCAGCATCATCATCATCGCTGCTTTCATCATCGTCATCATAAAAATCTCTGTGGTGAGAACGGCGTTTCATGAACCTATCCTTTTTAAAATCGCTGAAACACAAGGTATTGCCCTCATCCAAGTCCTTGAGATCAGCTGCGCAATTCATCAATTTTCCTACACTCTCTCTCACACCTTCCTTTGCTAGAAGAAAGACTTTGCTACTGCCCTCCTTGAGCATTGCCATATTAACAACTTTATTTGGAGGAGTAGGTTTCGAAGCATATTTTTTGATGACAGCCTTTGTCTCAATTGGCACACATGGATTTATTCCGAGAACGGCATCAATGACTTGTTGGTCCCTGCCTTGAAACAGCGTTTTCTGTTTCGATGGGAGGGGGTCAGGTTCGTCCGGAAGAGAACGGAGTGCGTTGGGTATAGATTGTTTGGGGACATGTTTGGTATGTTCCCTGGCTAGATTGTGCAATCTGGCCATGGCTTTGATTTTTTTATCCTCGTCTGATTCTTGCCATATAGGAGTACCGGTACCGGTACCGGTGCCTGTACGTGAACGCGTAGGGCTGGGCGGTAGGGTCTTGGGTGTGAAGGATTCTGATGATTGCCGTGCAGCCTGTGGAGTATGTGTAGGACCGGTGGTATCCTTTGCTCGAGCGGTATGTTTGGCATCAGGCGGTGTGGCGGGGTGAGATTTGTATTCTGACGGGAGTGTAGTACGTGATTGTTGTTGGTGTATATTTATATTGCCTGGTGTAAGTCTGCTTCTGCCGCGATGTGCCTTTGCCTGTCCAGTGTTGGTGTTGGTGTTGGTGTTGGCGTTAGTAGCAGGAGCAGGAACAGGAACAGGAGCAGGTGACTTGTTCACCATCATCATTGGGGTAGACATATCGACTTGCTTTCCGGTATTCTTTGTCTTCTTCCCTTTGCCCCAGAAGCGCAGCTTTTTCCTGTTCTTGACTTGTTCGCCCATTGTGGAGTCGGAGTTAGGCGTAAATACGTGTACTGTGCTGTACTTGACTGGATGCACTACAGTAGTAAGTACTCCCTACCGGTATACTACCTACAGTCTGTCTCTGAAGTTAGTGAGAGTGTTTGGCAGGTGAAGGTGGTGGGGAAGGGCGGATTCTTGTAGGAATGGATTTCGTGTCACGTGAACACTTTTAAAAAGCAAGAAACGGGAGATTTAAATGTTAAAACCAACAAGTCCGAGCTAACTAATTAGAAGGATGATATATATTTAAAAACAGTCCCGCATGATTTCAAATTATTCAGATGCTTCCCTATCTCGTGTAGGGTAGGTATTTGTGATTGATTTCTGGATGGGGGGTGCAAATATTTACAGGTTCGAAACCCCTTCATCTGTTCCCACTTACTGAACTGGTGTTTCGTTTTCGTTTCTGTGCTAGTTCTATCCTATTCAACCGAATCAAGCGACGATATTTAAACTGAACAATGGCTGTACTCAGTGAGTTCCTACGCTATCTACTTGAAAAACAAGAGGGCATCATTACTCATTGAATGATAATGAGTTGAATGTGGAAATGGGATGAATGGAAGGTGGTTGGTTTGAGATTTTGAGAGAGATGTCATATTGCTGATTCAACATGTGTGGATTGGGGTTTCGGTCTTACCTATCGATACTGCAATGTTGGTTGGTAATATGCGGCTAAAAGAAATTCAAAAACAGTCACTGATAGGATTGAATTGTGGTTCCTTCTGCATCAACTCTCGGTGTCAGTTTTCACCATTAAACGTGTGAACTGGAAAGAGATGAAGATGTTCCAGCAACATGACATGATTGACCACCTATAGAAAAAAAAAGACTCTACATTCCCCCACCACATCCCACTCATTCATTCAAACGATGATGCGCTTTTGTTTAATTTCCATAATGGCTGTCAAGCAATATATACTAACCCAATATCTATTTCTACATCAACAGAGAGCGGAAAGGTAGTAATTGTCCTTGCTGGACGTTACGCTGGAAAGAAGGCAGTTGTTGTCAAGACCTTCGATGAGGGATCTGATGACAAGCAATTCTCCCACGTACTCATTGCTGGAATTGCTCGTGGACCCCGTAAGGTCACCCGTGGAATGTCCAAGAAGAAGGTAGAGAAGAGATCCAGAACTGTCAAGCCTTTTGTCAAATACATTAATGTTAGGCACGTATTCCCTACTCGTTACGTTGTCGATATGGACTTGAAGAAGGCTGTAGATGAGGCTGATCTTGTTGATGAGGAGAGAAAGGTCGAGACCAAGAAGGGATTGAAGAAGGTTTTCGAGGATAGGTACCTTAACCAGAAGGCTGTTACAAGTGAGAAGAAGGCTGCTGGATCAACTTACTTTTTCCAGAAGCTTTCTTTCTAAGCTTTTAGTAAACAAATAAAACAAACCCAAATTGTATTTACATTTTACACACGATGACGCTTCTGTTCTTTTCAGTATTATGTACTATTATATGATGATGTGAGTCATCTTTGTGGGATCATCGAATGACATAGTTTCAAGTTCTTACTCATCGTTCCCAGTTTCAAGTTATATTTTCAATTCTAAATAAACAAACTTTTTATTTCTTTATTGTAATCGTGTGGGTAATGTAGGTAAAATGGACGAGAGGACTGAGCCCTACCGGTACAATGCACTCTAGCAGGAGGCTTGAGAAACTTGTGTATTTAACGAGGGTAATGTCTCTTCAGGATGTAATTCTTTCCACCGCAAGACACTGGTGCCAATCTTTCGGACAATGTCTTCTGCTGCATTCGGGCGGCCGGCATCCATTGCATATTGGCTCATGATAGTTAAAAGGGCAGAATCCTTCAGCCAGGCAGCGAGGGTTTTCGCAATGGAAGGTGCACTGGCGTCAGATTCATAAGCTCCAAACTTCTTTTCAATGACGAAATCTATATTGCCTTCTTCTTGGCCTGAATTGGTATGAATATGCAGCATTGAATTCGAGAATAAAAACAGGTGGTGCAATGAGGAATGAATGATGAGTGATGAGATGGACAGAACATGAATTGATGCTCATGAGATGCAACAGATTATAGGACAGTATATACATAGGCGTACTCACCTGGCAGAAAAGAAGTAAGCAAAACTGGAAGACCGACAGCTGCAGCTTCGGCAATTGTACCTGGACCAGCCTTCGTCACTAACACATCTGCAGCAACCATATATTCTGACATATTATTCACGAAACCCAATGGATGCACCAGGACTACAGGTGTTCTTTGTTCGTCTGGTTTGTTTGCAGAGTTCACATCGTCCGCGTCCCGCTGTTCGTCCTTTTCTACCACACTGCTAGATCCTGTCACGCGTTTGTGAAGGACTCTGAGGGGAAGAGTCGCCATTCCTTTCAAACCCTCCAACCTTCCATTGCTCCCCTTCTTCTTTAGCAAAGCAGCAGCTACTTCTTCTTGCCTTGAGAGGAGTACTGCGTTCCAATCTCTTGTCTCGAGGGATTTCTTGAGTTTTTCATTCCGTCCGCATACCACGCAAATTGTAGCATTGATACCTTCAAGCATCAATTCAATATACAATGAATCTACGATTGAAGATAGTGACCCTACACCTTCACCGCCACCCATGACAAGGACTACCCTATGATCAGAATGATGTTCGTTTTCTCCATTTCCGTCAATAATTTTAGCCGCATCAGAGTGAGCAATGCCAAGCATATCCCTTACCTGCATCTGGTGAATTTTTCCCTGTATTGAATTCCTTCCACCATGACCCAAACAAGTGGCTTGTGTCGCAAAGTCTTTTCGTATTGGAAGGCCACTCATGACTAATTTCTTCCTTGGGACTTTACCCCTCTTTATGGCCAACTCTTGAATCTGTTGAGAAGCTATAAACATTTTCTCTACCCCTGCATCAAACCAAGAGCAATGACCACTTCCCAAATCCGTTACGACTGTAAATATGGGTAGATGCATTCCAGTTTCAGATGAAATCTTTTGACAGCTTGTGACTGGTACATTTGTCATGAGAGGGTGAACGCTGATTACGACATCGGGGCGATGTCCCTGTATTGCCCGCCTCACATTCCTCTCTGTGGTGATTTTCAAATGAGTTTTCAAGACTGATTCTACAGGGGGGGAATTGGATATTTTGTATATTAAGTTCCATTGCTTGGGATGATTGGAAAGGTGCTTGTACGATTCGACTAGTTTGTTGTAGGGTGCAGAAGAGTGATCTTTCATAATGTCTAGGAGAGTATAAGTTGAACCAGGATATAAGGCTTGGAATTGAGCGCCTAGTGATTCAGCTGTGGTATTAATAAATCAGAGGTGAAGAAAGGAGGTGAGAATTTGAATTTGGTAAGAGAATTCTTCTTGGAGAATTGCGGATGTGGGGACTGAATACTACTAGCTAGTAGTAGGCTAGTAGCCAATCGTACAAATGATTCTGACTTACCACTTGCCCGATGGCCGCCGCCTGTATCGCTTGACAGGAACAAAACCTTGAGAGGTCTGTTCTCTGGTTCGATCGAATCTAACGATGGACTCCTGTTTTTGACGTGTAGGACCATTATTAGATAGTGCACCGCTTTAGTTTGTATGGAATGCGGAATGCAATGATGCCGTTTGAATGAGGAGGAAGG
>Ga0209712_10003576_pt1 | contig 12557 bp, 13 predicted proteins | sample ArcOceMetagenome_FD_187443 | JGI IMG/M metagenome (GOLD analysis project Ga0209712, IMG submission 187443) | Marine eukaryotic phytoplankton communities from Arctic Ocean - Arctic Ocean - Greenland ARC118M Metagenome (SPAdes) (version 2) | ecosystem: Environmental > Aquatic > Marine > Oceanic...
CAATATTCATAAATTGAGTTCTTGGTACTTGCTGTCGATAGTCATCACGCAGTCGTGGAAACCGTCTGTGTACTACAGCAGTCATACTACTTTCTGTACTACTGCAGGCATGAAATTGCACGTAAACTAGTCATACTACTTTCTGTACTGCGGTCATGAAGTCATACTACTTTCTGTACTGCAGTCATGAAGTCACACGTGTAGTCATGCACAACTTGAATACAGTAAGATAAGAAGCCCAGTAGATACCGGGACCGAGTATCTTTCGTTTTATTGTACGATAATTGCTATTACTACTGAATAATGCATAATGTATTGGGTCATGGAATAAAGACCGGTATTAATACCGGGACCAAGTATCTTTCGTTCGTCCATTGTACGATAATTGCTATTACTGAATCATAATGAATGCCGGTACCTGGCCATGGCATAAAGACTGGCAGACTGGTACGACCGGGACCGGGACCGGGAACAACGAGGATAATTGCTATTACTGAATACTATGAATACTACAAACAATCCCTCGATAGTATAAGGACGTCTTTTATAAGCGTCGGCCGCTATAAGGACACAACATTTCTTTGTGTCCTTGCTTATAGCGAGTAACACTAACAATAGGGGGGGTGGTGTGCTGTTGTAAGCGCATCTGTATTCGGGAAATCTGGAGCGTCCTTATACTAGTAGCGTATTTCGGGGGGATGTTTGACGGCGATGAAAGACGTTATTTTGTCGCCGTCCGCACTCTCAGAGATCACACCTAAATACCAGCACGTAGTAAGAGGAAGCCATACACCGTACATTCGGCGTACCGATATTAGGGTTACTTGCCTAGTATCTATCTGTGGGTACAGCACTGTACAGTAGTAACACTAGTATTACAAGGAAGGTGGTGATAGTATAGGAGGGATCCTCCTCGTACAAACAAATCAGGGAGGTTTGCCTTCTTGTTTTCACTTCATTCCTGCTGCGTCGTCCCGGTGGCCGGTGGTGCTGCTGCGCCGTCATCCACTCGTCACTCGCACGAAGCCTTCGATCTGTTGCTAATTATTCCTCCCGTTTCGCTTTGCTTGTCATTAGCACCACCATAAACAAATAGTGCAAGTGTTGAGGGTGCAAGCAACCTCGGAACATTGTTTCATTATATTGTCACTTGATTCTCGACAAAGGTGGCCATTTGAATCGGCCGTTGTATCCTTTGTTTGTTGCTTGGTGGTGTCAATCTGAGATATGCCATCTGCGACATTGTTCAGTAACCCAGCTGCCTCAATTGCAGCAATATTGTCATTGATTGTAATCCACAATGAATTTTGAAGTTGGTGTTTACCTGAGGCTCGACCGAGTGGAAGGATCATGCGACGAGAAATGATTTGCTTCTTCATCCACTCCCAATACCTGCATTTATCGTCTCCAGGTGCTTTATTTACGCCATGCAAAAACCCAACATTCATTTTGAATTTTGTCTGGCTTCGATTTATTTTGGCGGCTGTACTTGGACGTGAAACGTTCGCGAGACATCGGTAAGCTCGCTCTTGGTCGGATTCCTCTGGGACTTCTGGATGGGTTGGCTGGATCATCAAATGAGGGTGGCGGGTAGATTTGATTTCACTCTTAAGTTCCTGCAGTATCCTCGTTGGGGTTCAGGCAAGTTGGATTACAGTGGTGGTGGTGGAGTTGGCCTCCATGTTGGGTACTGGAATGGAGGATATTGCAGGTGGGCTATACATCATCCTAGAAATTTGGGTGGACATAGAGGGCATTCTTCTTTAGGTCTGTTGAGGACTTGGACTCATCGGATTCGTCAATTTTTTAAGATGTTCTTTCATCTGTCGCTATAGTGCATCATGTTCTTCCCTGTTGGATTTCGGTTCGTTGACTTTGCCCATTAAGACTACACTTGCTTGAACATTGGATTTGTATTCGCTAGCTTGTTTCTTGAGGTCATATCCATACTGAAAGAATTGACCGCTTCGTAATTCTATCAAAATTGAACATTTCCAGTATGAAGATCTGGATTGGACAATGACGAGCATGAGGAATGTCACCAGAGTTCAACAGTTCTCGGTATACCACGATTAGAAGGGCCGTCGCGACAGAAAGGGTTGTAGTGACTCTGAACATGATGCGGGCTTTGAAGGCCAGCACTCATGACGATGCGAGGAAGGCCTGGAATGTCAGAAACTTTGAACTTCAATACCATAAAATGAAAGACTGCATCAAACTTTACTTTTGGAATATTAATTCAGGCATCAATCCAGGATGAACACCTTCCAATCAAGCAAAACAAGTAACTTTTCACAACAGCAATCGTTGCGATCCTCCTCAACAATGCCGAGCAGTACCAGCACCAGAGAGTTTCGTTATCAGCATGACCAGAAACATGACCCTCCTTCTATACGTGTAGCCAGCATTGAAAACAAGGGTTATCTTCATGCTGACTCCCATTGTGCCGCCAAAAGTAAGGATGGTATTGCCCCAGGAGGGCAAGATACTCCTTCCTCTCAATACTATCACGATTTTTCCTCTGCCCCTGATATCGAGATCCCTTGTAAAACCAACGGTGGCGTCAAAGTGCCTTTCCCAGTGAAACTCTTCCTTCTTTTAGAACATATCGACCTCTACGAGCCGGAGCTAGCAAGCATCATATCTTGGCAGCCTCATGGGCGCTGCTTCTTGACGCGTGATATCAAGAGGATGGAAGATCACCATGTCCTTTCACGGTTCTTCCGTCAAAAGTACTATTCTTCCTTTCGCCGTCAGCTTAATTTCTGGGGCTTTAAGCGCATCATTATTAAGGGGCCAGACTACGGTGCTTACTACCACGAGCTCTTTCTTCGCGGCAAACCCTATCTCTGCCGTGCAATGAAACGATTAAAGGTCATTCCAAGAAGAAAGAAAGCCGCAAGTTCAGTCAATAATTCTGATGAACCAGAACCAGAACCAGAACCAGAACCAGAACCAGAACCAGAACCAGAACCAGAACCAGAACCAGAACCAGAACCAGAACCAGAACCAGAACCACCAAGATTCCATAGCATGCCTGTATTGCCTCCCTCACTCCTAACATTTGTTCCAGCAGGAGCAATATTGAATGCAGAAGATGATATATCATGGACCGAATCTTTTCAAGATACTGAACAAAAAGGGCACACGATGATGATGATGGTGTGCTGTACTGCTGAAGCTGAATATGATCAGCATACTGACCAAGATACGTGTACTGCAGCGCATGATTCTAGTAGAAACTTGACTGTTTACCCCAGCATCATCGGAAACTGTTCTCCTGTCACTGACCAGGATACGTGTACTGCAGCGCATGATACTACTAGTGGAAACTTGACTGTTTACCCCATCATCAGAAACTGCCCTCCTGCCACTAACCAAGAAGATATGTGTACTGCAGCACATGATACTAGTAGAAACTTGAATGTTTACCCCATTGGAAACTGTCCTCCTTCCACTGACCAAGAAATGAGCGATATAATGATTTTTCTAAAGAAATTGGATGAGTTCGAACAAAGTTGTGTACCGGTACCGGTAGAACAATCGGCGGAGAAGGAACAGTTTTTTGAAAGAAACCAGGTCGTAAACAGAACTTGTACAGCATACAAGTAGTCTACCTGGTACCTGGTACTTGGGGGTACGATTGAACAAGCATTGATTAATTTACAAATGTAAAGGATAATAATAATAGACTACAGTACCAGTCCAGTCCATCAAAGATAGTTCCATGTACTGCTATACTTTGAGCTTTCAATTTGAAATTGTAGTACTACACGTACTACACGTACTACACTAATACTCATATGTTTGAGATGCAAATGCATTCTTTTATGAATAGATTCAAGATATCAAATTCACGTGTTTATTAGTAATACATTACAGGATGATTACTGTGTAGTGCTTACTGTTTACTGTTTACTGTTTACACCTCGCTTGTGTAGAATACAGTATCATACGTCTTTTTGAATGAATACTCGAAATCCACAATCCTCTGTATCTATAAGTAAGTAGACTATGATACGCATCTGATTGATTGCATTTCACCTCGTCCCGTTCCATCTCTATCGCGTCTCATATGCTCGTCTCTCACCTTACTAGCTACTACAGTATCAATACGGTACTGTAATCAAGATCAATATCTATATCTATAGCTATAAATCTATATTCCTACGTCAAGGAGTTTCTTATATAAATATCTGGATTTGACAATGACGAGTCTGGGTGTCCACAATATAACTACTAATGAAACAATGTTCCGAGGTTGTACCCTCAACACTTGCACAATTTTTTTTTGGTGCCAATGACAAGCAAGGCGAAATGGGAGGAATAAGTAGCAACAGATCGAAGGCTTCGTGCTGCGAGTGAGTGGGTGGACGACGGCGCACCACCACCGGCCACTGGGACGACGCAGGAATGAAGTGGGAACAGGAGGGCAAACCTCCCTGATTGTTTTGGACGAGCCCTACTACGGCTATCACCACCTTCCTTGTAATAGTGTTACTTTAGTACAGTGCTGTACCCACAGATAGATAGGCACGTGACTCTAGTACCACTACGCTGAATGTACGGTGTATGGCTTACTACGTGCCAGTATTTAGGTGAGATCACTGGTGAGAGTGCGGACGCGGCAACGAAATGGCGTCTTTTGTCGTCAAGAAACATCCCCCCGGAATAACCATAAATACGGTTTTATGCCATGATTCGTACGCTGTATTCAGTATTCTGTAATAGCAATTATCGTAACATACAATAGAACGAAAGATAGTCGGTCCCGGTACCTAGGTTTCTTATCTTAATGTATTCAAGTAGTGCATGACCACACATTGACCATGCGGTTTTCATACCTGCAGTGTCAGTTTCATGCCTGCAGTACAGAAAGTAGTATGACTACACAGGCGGTTTTCATGACTGCAGTACAGAAAGTAGTTTGACTACACAGGCTGTTTTCATGACTGCGTGATTACTATCGACTTCATAAATATCAGGTACGATCAAATAACATTTCAGAAAGTACCAACAACTCAATTCACCATGAATATTGCTAACATCAAGAACAACAAAAGAAGATAGAGGTAAGGTCCGAGAGGTGGCGTCAAAGACACATTCCCTATAAAGATCCATGCACTTCTTGAAGATAATCTGTTTGAAGACGTCATCTCATGTCAGCCGCATAGTAGATGCTTTATGGTGCACGATCCTGGTAGGTTTGTCAAGGAAGTAATGCCGAAGTATTTCGAGAACCAGTCCAAGCTCGCATCATTCCGTCGTCAAATTCATGAAACAGCCAATAAATGTATGTTCAGTTTTAACTTTAACTGATTCATTAGTAGTAACCGATTATGATAATCTTTCGGATGTCTGGATAGCCAAGATTATGATTGATTACAATAAATGCCAACGCTTCTACCACGCGTGTACTACCTGGTACAAAGTGTACTACAAGAAGTATGAATCGTTGACATATGCAGTAGTGACATCATCAATCAACTTCTTCGTTTCCTTCCTCTCCACCAGCCGTAGGACGAGGAGTTGTGATTTCTGTCGTTCCAGATGATTGTACAAGGCGGACGCTAGTAGATTTATTGGTCGGCTGACCATCAACTCCATTACTTAATACTTCCAAATATAGTGCGTCACCAGCATCTACAAGTAGTGATACCCCCAGAGCATTACAACTAGTGATACCCCCAGACGAAGGAGGCATACTAACCATGGAAAAGAAGTCGGGCTCGTTGCTAGCATCGGCAAGAGCACGAGCACTCGCAGGAATATAGGGAGCCCTTCTAACGCCAAATGGTATTTCAATATTCCGATAAATACAACGACTCAGATTTAGCTTGCTGCGAAGGAATAGATCGTGGTAGTATGCACCCTGATCTGACGTCTTCTGGGCGAGACGTTTGAAGCCCCAGAAGTTCAGCTGGCGACGAAATGAGGCATGCATCGTTATCCCCTTGAAGAATACTGGAAGCAAGAACTCTTCGAAAACCTTCGGATCGCGCACATGAAAGCATCGACCGTGGGGTTGCCATGATACAATATGGGCAAGGTCAGGAGCGTGCAGGTCAATATATTGTAGCATTTGGAAGAGTTTTTCCGGAAACAAAAGACCCTGGTGATGAACAGCAGTCCTGCCTGTGATACTGGTAGTGCCAGTGGCCAAGGCCTGATAACGATGTGTGTATGGCTGGTAATTCTGTATATTCATGGTTGTCGAACAAACAATGAGCTCGGAGCTTGAGGAAAATTAGAGGAGAAATGTACGAAAAGGATGTCATGCGAAGGTTCAAGGATGGACAACCAGACACGTTTCTTCGGAAAGAGACTTCTTCTCTGTCTTTTTAGATAACACTTTGTTGCATGAACAGAATGTCGAAGATGCAAGCGAGAAAAGTGCATCAGCAGCAGATGAAACAAGAAGGGATTGGCTTTGTTGAAGGAGCAGATTGAACAGAGAACGCTCAAAAACAGCATTCAAACGACAACTGAGAAGTTCGATTGAAGAAATAAAAACACAAGAAATGACGAAAGAATTCTGATGCTGTCCCTTTGAGCATTTTTGACATTTCCGAGTACACGTACCACTGGGATTCTCATGTCGTCATGCGGAGAATCCGGGAAAATACGTACATTTCGGAAATTTGGTGTATATTTAGGTGTTTTTACGTGAGGTTCTGAGGATTTAAGGTGTAATTGTACACAAATATGTTTTCTGTCCAACACACTGTCCAACACTCATGGTGCATGGTTTGTCCGTGGAGATGTTGTCCAAGGGTTTGCACGATCTTTATGCCATGACCCAATACAGTATTCATTATTCAGTAATAGCAATTATCATACAATGGAACGAAGAAAGATCGGTAACTAGGCTTCTTATCTTGTTCTTACGGTCTTTATGCCCTGACCCAATACAGTATTCTTCCGGTCTTTATGCCATGACCCAAGAATACAGTTTTCATTATTCAGTAATAGCAATTATCGTCGTACAATGGTGACAAGTATAGATGCTCCCGCCGATACCATGTTCGGTTGGGACCGAATGTGGGACTTGGTTGTCATCCATGCATGTATACTGTGCACGTGGTTTAATGGTAGCTAGATAGTAAATAAGTAAATAGTAAGAAGTACGAGGTATCTTCTCTCGTCCTGAGCCTCTCCTTTGGATGCTCACTATTCGAGTGACTATGAGAGTGTACCTCGGGCATTAACAGGCCAACAGCGACTTTAGTTAGACTACTACTGTTCATCAATGGAACAGAAGAAGATAGTCGGTCCTGTACATAGGCTTCTTATCTTAATGTATTCAAGTAGTGCATGACCACACATGCGGTTTTCATGCCTGCAGTACAGAAAGTAGTATGACTACACAGGCGGTTTTCATGACTGCAGTACAGAAAGTAGTTTGACTACACAGGCTGTTTTCACGACTGCGTAATTACTATCGACTTCATAAATATCAGGTACGATCAAATAACATTTCAGTAAGTACACAATTCACCATGAATATTGCTAACATCAAGAACAACAAAAGAAGATAGAGGCAAGGTCCGAGAGGTGGCGTCAAAGACACATTCCCTATAAAGATCCATGCACTTCTTGAAGATAATCTGTTTGAAGACGTCATCTCATGTCAGCCGCATAGTAGATGCATTATGGTGCACGATCCTGGTAGGTTTGTCAAGGAAGTAATGCCGAAGTATTTCGAGAACCAGTCCAAGCTCGCATCATTCCGTCCCCAATTGAAATGTTATGGCTTAATTTGGCAAGTTACCATCATCCTATCACCACGACATCATGGCAGTGTTTGATTGAATGTTTCATTTCAATCTTTACCATTCGCCAGCAGACTATGTAACTTCTATACACTTTTGGGATCCTTTTTATTTAATATACAGGAGGTGCCGTAGTATTGCATTGTTAATAAGTACTGTAGTAGCGGTTGTATCATTTTTCAACATCATTTCATTTGCATGTCAAGGATCCAATAGTATTGATTTTAGAATGCAGTCTTCGGTAGTTATTATAATAACTCACAGATTACAATAACATTTAAATACACCATGAGTGTTCCTTATCATTATTTGCCGTTTTATCCTGACAAAGCAGTATTGGTGATCCTCTCTCAATGACAAGGAGAAGCTTAGGTAAAGTTCTATGATGCTGCTTTTTACAAATAGTGTTCTTTACTCCATATCAATGCACATATTTGTGACTGTCTGAGAAAGGAGAAGAAACGAAACTCTGTCAAATGACGCAGGGGGGTTACGATTACGGTAACTGTTATTTAAAGGTAATCACACAGTATTCGGCAATACTCTGCACAGAATGGACTAAGGGATAAGTTGTTGCATACGCAAAGGTGAAAACGAAGTTGGAACGAAATAGAATGGATAATATATATGTGAAAGAAGCGATGTATTGAATGGAAATAAAAGTAAAGTAGGAATTTGAATTAGGGATGAGTATTATGAAAAATAATGAGATCGTCCAAGTCACCTTCATCAATCTGAACAGAATTAACCCAGGTCGTAAGTTGAGCAACTTCAGTAGTACCGGGAAGGACTTTTTGTAGACGTCTGTGAGAATTAATACACCAATCCAGAATTGTCTTCGTCTGATATTGACATATTTTGAATGTAGTTTACCACTGGGTAGACCTTGCATTGCACGGCCAGAGCTGGCACTATCCATGTCAGGAGGGTTGTGAAGATCTCCTGTTGGTTGGCCAATGCCAGTGCAGTTGCGGCAAGTTCATCTTGCGTGGGCTGAGTAACCTTCCGTGGCATATCGTTTCCTCCTGCTCCTGCAGTCCCACTTCTAGTTCCTGATGACATTGTAGATACGCATGTGTGTGCTTGTTTACTTATTTTTTAATTCTATTTACTAGATCAAGTTACCAGAAGTCAACTTGAGCACTTTCACACAAAACTGGGACGACGGAAGCATGTTGAAGAGTTTGCTTCCTGTTCGATATTGTTCCACCAATCCTTGGTGCCTAGGGGCCACCCATTTCGAATCGATTCCAGATCGTAACCAGTTTCACCCTACTCCACTTTCGTAGCCTCTCTACGACGTTTATAAACCAAGTTTGTGTAACGGCCAATTGAAGCATTTTTTCCTGTGAAATATATGGCAGATTTGTTAACATCACCATTGCCTAGTGTAGTAGCTCTACTCAAAGCAGTGTAAAAAAGACCTGGATTGATTCCTTCCATACCTGAAGCACCTGGGTTGAGCACCATGCACTTAATAAGGAATCGGTCATCTCCTACTTCTCCTCCTTGAAATTTATGAAGTGTCCTCGCAAATGCAACCTGAAGAGGGACATATTTCATCTTGCAACAACCGTATTTACAGTATTTGTATTGACATGCAATAGGGACCACCATTGGATCTGTCGAGCACCAAACAGGTCCTCAGAAGTAGTCCATACGCACTAATACCATATCAGGCAAATCTGAATTCAAGGGACTTTGTCCAGGGCTGAACCTAATGTCAAGAACAGTACCGAGGGCACTATTGAATAATCCTTTTCTTGCCAGATGTTACAGTTGATGGCCACTTGTGCTCCTTTACACAAGGAAGCTGAAGCACTCAATCGGTCACGTGACTTGAGATGACCATGAGAAATGCGGTCTGTGTTGCTTTTCGTTGTAGCCTCCAGAGCGTAAACACAGTTCATCAACGGATTGGTCACAGACACCAAATTTTGCATTTGCTGTATATTGTGTTGTAGAACTTCGGCCTTTGTAGTATAAATACATATGGCATGATCACGAATATATTTCATGCGTTCGTCAGATATACAGTTGTTTTCAAGTTTCAAGTCCATGAGAAGGTGTGCTTGCGAATCGGTCAGTCCAGCAATTCCTGGTTCATCAGTACACCTTAGGCGCGATGTCATGTCTAATAAATCTGTTGCAGATGTTTGTATGCGGTGGAGATTGTCAAGTATATGGACACGTTCCGACAATTGCATGAACACCGTTTTGCCAGCTCGTTGAATCACAATCAAAAATGGATTGTAAAGGCCCCGCTCAGTGTATATATGACCTGCACCGTGTCCTATACCAAACGCAACGACAGAAGGAAGTTGATGATCATCACCCAGGAGTAGAACAACAGGGATACCACCCCAAGCTTTGGTAGAGTTAACACCCCCATGTGCATAGAGTCAGCAATTACGTTCACAAGCTCCTATGACATCCATGGAAAGTAGACCATGCTCATCGAAAATTAAAACAAGAACATGCATCAACTTTCGCAGAAGTTTTTGTCCCGTCTTCACTGATGGTAGGACTGCAGCGTCATCAACATCAACTGAAAAGTAACTGTGACAAGTTTTACCACCTATTCCATGAGCAGCACAACCGGTTGGAACACATGTGGCTGATAGTGTAATGTCAGTCATCAACTGTTTGACAACAGAGACAATGATTTTAATAAGATGACTTTTACCAGTTCCACCTGCCCCTTGGATAGTCAGCAGAAGTGGCTCGAATGAAATGGACGGATCTTCTAATGATTTTTCTGGAAATTCAATCCATTCTTTCAGCTTAGAAAGAACCAAGAAAACAATGTCAGATTGTTTTTTGTCATTGTTGAGGTCATTGAGGGAGAAAGGCAAGTCTGTACGAAGGTTATGTGGAAGTATCTTGACCTGGTCATTATCTTCCCAATCTGCTTTTGCGATATATATCCAATCACATCCAGAATTAGGTGTATCATAAGGATAATGCTGTGTTTCAAAATCATATTGCCCATCTTGACCGTGGTAAAAGGAATGCGTAAGAGAGTTAGACCGGACATTAGTAAATGCACGGATTTTCTCACGTGTTTCTTCATCGCACCTCTCATTAAGAAGAATATCATTCTTGCGAGATGAACGTTGCTGCCTGAAATGATGATCTCTTGTAGTATGTGTGCATGTATTTGACCCTAGTCCTCCGCAAATTTGAATCTCAAATAGTAATGATTGATGTTGAAGATATCTTTACCAATAGTTTCCATCCAATTGTCTACTCTGAGTTGAAAGAATTCTTTAATAATTGCGGCATATGAATCTATCAAAATATGCTTGGCTTTGATCTGTGCCTTGTCAGTGTCTCCATTGATCATAGTTTCAGCAAGAGATTCGTCTTCTGTTCCTTTACAATGCTGGTAGAGAAGCAATTGCAAATCAGGCCACCAGTACTCGGCACATGAAAATGTCATGAAAAGGGAAGGAGGCCCATGTTTTTGTTCAATATGGTATGTGACCCATGAGTCAACTACGTGTTTGTGCGATCACCACCATCCGTCAGAACCCCTCATACTACTAGTGAATTGCTGAATTTTCTTTACGAATGACAAATCTCCTCTGGCAATTGATAAGTGTGTGTGTAAAGCAATACTACAGTAGAAGGCAAGAGGCTGGATAACAGCCCAACTTGCGTCGTAGTTTACTTTAGTTGTTTGTTGAGTATGTATACTTATAAACCGTTCCGAGTGTCACATTGTCACACTCTGAATCCTTTGGACATGAATGACACCAATCCAAACTCTAACTAGTTGAGGGATAACCGTAACATAACGTCTATTCCGATACTCACCAATATACTTGATATTGTCACTCCTCTTTGATTGGAAAGTCTCGTACCACAGTACACTGGCTAGGGTTAAGGACCCTACTCTGTCCTCTCCAATGTTCTGCAAATTAATACTCCTTACCATAATGATTGTCCAGACAATTATTGCTATGCAAATGAAAGTCTGGGCGCCAATACAGATACTTGCAGTGTTCATGGAACTCGGATCGGGGGATCGGTTTTGTCATAATGTCGGAGAGATTCCACTGGCCTTTCAACCAGTAGGGCTCGACGACAACAGCTGCAATTGCTTCTCTGACCACATGGAAAGAGATAGCAACGTGCTTCTTCGAGAGATCTGCGGCGGGATTCTGTGCATTCTGAATCACGCTGAGATTATCCCCAAAAATCTTTGTTGGGCATGAACCATCACTAGGGACATTACATCCCAGGCAACGAATCATGTATTGTAGGCTCTGTGCCTCCTCTGTCGCCGTACGCAAAGCTGAAAATTCAGCGGCGTAGGTGCTAGAAGTGATAGAACCCTGACGTTTGCTCAACCATAAAACTGGAGTGCCGCCGACGAAAGCAATCAGCCCAGTTAGAGATCGGCGTGTCTTCTTGTCATGTGCGTGATCCGAATCAACTAGAATACTCGTTTCTAGGATTGGACCAAACGATGGCGGGTAATCCTGGATGAAATCAGGAATCTACCGCGTGCACAGGGTTTCAATCCCTAGGCCTTTACTAGACCGGAATAAGCCTTTACCAGACGGGAATAACTTTTACTTAAGGAATTGATTGATTTTTCTTGAAATTTGCAATGGTGGCTCAGAGGCCAGAAAGAGAAAAAGAAACCACACCTCACGTCTCAAAACTAACTCATCAATATAACGTATCAATACACTCTCTAGTTTACTTTAGTCTAATAGCTTCTGAAGTATTTTTTCAATTACACTTCTAACATTCTGATCATCATGCAGCTTGAAC
>Ga0209712_10003577_pt1 | contig 12557 bp, 14 predicted proteins | sample ArcOceMetagenome_FD_187443 | JGI IMG/M metagenome (GOLD analysis project Ga0209712, IMG submission 187443) | Marine eukaryotic phytoplankton communities from Arctic Ocean - Arctic Ocean - Greenland ARC118M Metagenome (SPAdes) (version 2) | ecosystem: Environmental > Aquatic > Marine > Oceanic...
ACAACAAAAGCTGAACATAATCATTTGAAATAGACACCTGTAATTTGAAATTTGTCGATGATGTTACGATGTTGCGTAAATTTAGTAGTAGCTGCCAGCACATCGCCAGGTACAGAATTGACAGCTGTGTGCTGGCAAAAAGACATGCAATGTAGTACCGGTACGCCCTCCCTACTATTTAATACAGATTGGTGAACACGGACGACATTGACGTCTGTTGGTTTCCGATATGACTCTTCTACATATTTGTTGCTAATGACTGCGATGTAGCAGCAGTGAGGAGGTACTACTACTACTAGGCAAGGAGAATAGTAGTAGTGTACTGGAGTTTCAAATTCTTGGTTCCTCGTCTAACTTATGCACGACGAGAGATTCAGTAATATGTTTTTGAATTCGATAAGGATCTTTTGTGTTTCGCAGCGGCCGAATGCACCTACTGTATAATGTGGACAATACTATGTAGTAGTACTAGCTAGGGAGATTTTGTTTGCATCCTTTTCCGGGATTCATTCGTCGAGTCACTATGATACCAATTTTTTTTTAAATTTTACATGTGAATACAGATAAGTAAAACGTTAAGTAATTAAAAGTTCAGATTTGCGTGAAGTACGAAGTACAACACGTGCTGTAACCCAGCAAAACCCTGCTCTTGAAGATCGATCTGACTGTAATGTAAGTACGTTGAACATGTAGGCTCGAAGATTTGAGCTCGAAGCTACCGTACGTAGGTACTACTGTACTATTTACTCATTGATTCCTCTACCTTGATTTAAGAATTATCACGTCAATCATATTCAGTTCTCTACGGTACTACTACTTACATAACAGCACTACGTAGCCGCTCCATCTAGCGCCAACATAATAGCAGGGGTCGCAAAGATCACACCAACCAATAAGAACCGATTGATTTACCTAGCCAGATAGACCTCCTCTTTGTTAAGACCTACTAACATAACCACTAGGCCGAAATCTGTTGTTGCCATGTTACAGCGGGTCTGTTTGAAGCCGAATTGGTCGCTGCGGCGGCAGCTCTTTGTGTCCTTCGGGGCAACAGCAACAATCTCAATTGGCATCGTCATGCTGATAGGTGCACTGACGGCGACACTATCAGGCCAAAGCGTCAAGATTGAAGCACGTAATAGCATAACAAAACAGACTAAAAACAACATCTTGGGAGCCACGAGTCGGTACGTCGCAGATACCATCACCAAGAAATTCTCAAATTTCGGTGGAGCAGCCTCCCTACTTGAAGAGACGACCCGTGATCGCTTCGTCGGGTACCCAGACATGCCGGGATACGCCACGGATGAACTTGTTCCGTTCTTCGATTCCGAAACAGGAAAAAATATGTACCCTCTCGACTCTCCACTCGTCCCTCTCGAATGGAATATCACTTCAAATGTTGACGTCGAAAATCAGCACGAGCACCTTCAAGATCGTTGGGAGTGGTATCTTCCTGAGGCCAAGGTTAGCACCGCATATGCCTCGTATTTCATGCAAGGCCAGTGTGACCCATCTGCTGCAAGTGACGACCCTACCTACTATGAAGGATGCACCGAGCTTCATAATGATATTGTCGTTGGGGGGGCTAGAAAGCCCACGGTGACAAATGAGCTCATCGCAAAGAAAGCGGCAGACCTCAGCTTCATTCTCAAGCCTTTGTACGAGAGCCACGAGGATATTAAGACAATTGGGATCTATTTCGTGAACGCCGGAGCAGGTTCGCACATAAGTTACCCATCCACAATTGCGGACGGGCGGCTCACTTATGAGTCGATCGGATGCGAATGGCTGCAGTCGAAAAATCCTCTCGGAATGGCACTCGCTACTTCTGATGAAATATCTCTTTGTGATAAAGGGAGCGGCAAAGGCCGCATCGTTAAACTCAGAGATTACAATGCATTAGAGCGAGACTGGTGCCGCAATCAGGCTCTAGCTCCAGGAACAACAGCCAGCGTAGGCCCATATCTTGATGGTGAGTATGTCAGTGGTATAATCGCTCTATCTACTTCACAGTGCTTGCTTGCCCCATTTTGTGTCTCACCTTCAATTGTGTTCTATGCATGTTTTCTTGTTTTTCTTATATTCCTCAGCGACTTCCAAAAATCTCTGGCTAATGACATTTGGTCGTGCTGTGTTCGATCGCGATACGAAAAGGTTCATTGCGTGCACATTGGTTGATGTTTCCATCAAGCGTATAAACGAAATTCTTCGAGGGGTTAAAGTCGGCGAAACGTCTAATATTGCCCTCGTTCGCTGGGAGGATGGAACTGTTGTTTCATCTTCTACTTGGAACACTGATGAAGCTACTGAGACATTGAATATTGAAGATGCCAACCTAAACATGGGAGTTGATGAGCAAGTGTTTGCCAAAATGAAGGGATTGGTAGATTTCACTAGGTATTGGGATCCATCCACCGTCAAGGAGGCATACGCCAACGAGATCTTTACCCACAATGGGAAACTCGTCATGATGAATCCTGTCCCCGTCCCACCCGATGATTATGACGAGGTCTACAGCCCTGAGTTTATGGTAATAATGTCGATAGAAGAGATGGAAGGTAAGTGTTTATGCCGCCAGGTTTTTGGTTTCCATTTGTTGTATGTTGTGTAATCTCCGCTAATTTTTTTGCATTTCCACATTGCACTTGATTCGCTCAGTTTTTTATGCAATTGATGCCATGGACAGCAAAGTTGATGATGTTGTCCATAATTTGATCAAGAATAATCTGATTGTTGGGTTTCTGGGAATTGCATGCGTGCTTATTATCATCTGGCTTGTCGCCAGAAGGTGAGTAAACAAGAGTGTAGATAAAATCGCAACTTTTGTGTAGTTTGACTGCCAAAGTTGCCACAATACTTCACAATGTTCTAAAACGCTATGGGGCATTTCCTCTTTCTCCTTTTCTCTTTCATAGCTTGACAAAACCTTTGAATTGGATGCAGAAGGTGGCTGGACAAATAATCGACAACGCCGGCGGTAATCTGGGATCTGGAATAAGTGCTATTGATGACAATGACCAAACTGCATGGTGCACCCCAAGGACAGAGCTGACGGTGCTTTTGGAAGAGTTTAAGAAGATGGTTCTGGGGTTTAGGTGAGTACAAAAATCACCTTGACCTGCTGGACAGGAGTATCGTTTGCACTTGAAAAACGTTTCTCAATTGCTTTCAATATTGTTTCCTCTTATTGTCTTATAGTGGAGAGGGCGCTTCCAAAGTGGCCAAACACCAGAACAATGAGGTGAAGAATAATTTCACTTGGCGAAATGAGTACGACACTCTCTACAGCACAGCAACATCGCGCATTCCGTCGTATTCGCCTGTGCCGTCCGCACCACCACTTAGCGATTTGCCACCACCACATGTGCCACATTTAGCTGACGTTGATCCTGAGAATCCTTTAGCAGAACCTCCATCGAACAAGAGGTTAGGGTTAGGGACATTTTCCAGTTCAGGCCCAGATGTGATCACTCTGTTAGAGCACAGCTCGGGCACTCGAGGATGTGTGAACCTTGGCACGAATTTGAAAGTCCACACTGCTGATACATTATTGAGAAAGGACGGTCCACCCCAGGTCATAAATCACAAACGCCTGATTTTATCGCCTATTTTTTGGTGGATCTCCGTTCTGATAGCTGTCCCTCTCCTTGCCACCATGATAACCATATGTGTGATCGTCACCAATGATATCACAACAGCTCTTCCAACTTGGCTTGAGGACGTTGAAGTGGCTTCAGTCGCTCTCGAAAGTGATGCGATTGCCACGACCGCCATTGCCAGAGCTGCATTTTCCGCCGAGGTGATGAAGCAGCCTGTTCGAGATCTTTATATATATGCTAGAGTTGCAGGATGGTTACTTTTTGGCGGCCTAATACGCTCATCCAGTTTTACGGAGATGACAACCGGTGCTTACGAGTGCAAGGACAAGGAGGTGAACACGTGTGACTATTTGTTGCTTGATGATCCTAGGACCCCTTGTAGTTGCGAGTGGGAAGATTCTCATGGCATCGATTGTCGCAACTATGTTCAAGATCCAAGGTACGAGCAAAGACGCTTTCATGCAGGGCTCAATCAAGACATTTCAGACGAAACAATAGGAACCCGTGAAAAACTCGCTTTCGTGAAACGTTCACCTGGCGATACGAGCTGGTGGCTACCTGGGCTCGAGGGCATGCCCGGCATTGAGAAGGGCTCCAACGTGTCTGGGTACTCTACCACCTATGACCGTGTGCGAGTCCTATCAGCAATGTCGGTAATCGAATTACCTCTGTATAATTACAAGTCGGGCACTGATAAACACTTAGGAACCTACATTGGGCTGAACACAGACGGCATGATGGTAGGATGGGCAGGGTGCGACTACACCCATGCGAATTACCCTCATTTCCAATCAACAGAAGAGAATCGTGCTGCCGACATTGCAAGCCATCTTTGCCCTCTGGATAACTATGGTTACGACTGCCGTTGTCGTGACTGGTACGCAACAGGGAAAGAAAAAGGGCAGACTCACATTACTCCCCCATATATCTTTGCCAGCTCAAACTTGCCGGCGAGCAGTGCTACCTTTCCTCTTGTGGATCCAGTAACCAAAGGCCACGTAGGGCAGGCCCTTCTTGACTTTCTTCCTGGTGATATTATGAAATCCCTCGAGTCGGGAAACACCATCATTGGTCAGGGAAAAGGAGGTTTCCCCATTGTTATCACACCAGAAACGGATGTGACCGGGGGCGACACTGTGGTAGGACCGGGATACCAAATCACCGATTCTGCTTCTATAACCGATGTGGTTCTACCGCACAATGATGTAGGGTCACCTCATCGATATGCATTTGAATCGGAGGTGGTTCAACAAATGAAAGACGGTGGTAATGGCACTGCACATTTCATGCGGAAGTCCAAAGACGGGAAGGACGAGATTGTATTCATTGCATATGCAAAGATATCAGTTACCACACTCTTGCCAATAGATCCGTCAGATTTCTCCAGAGGTAGCCTTGCATCAGATTCTCTCATTTATTCGCTCGGAATTGCAGTCCTAGAATCCGATCTTTCGCTTCCGTTTGCCAAGATCGAAGATAATGTGAGCCGCAAGATTGATGTTGCAATGATCGTTTTGATCGCGCTCATTTGCGTATCTGCAGTGTTGGTTGGATTTGTCACGTATGTAATGGCGGCCTCTATAGCACGTCCAATGGTGGTCTTAACAGACGTTGTCCAGCGCATCAATGACAAGACGCTGAAGGGTGATATGCCAGAAGTCAACAGAGGTTCTTTGGAAGTGTCTGATGTCCATGGTAAGTAAGCAGAAGCAAGGGCATTGTAGTTCTTGACCTCGTTCGCACCTGATTGGCTCACGCATGCGTCATTTTCGTTTCGTCTCACCGCATGTCTCATATCTACCCCATAACAGCATCTTTTACGAAGCTGTACACTGTCGTGAGGTTCTCCTGCGCAGCCTTCTTTGCCGGTGATTTGGAAAAAGCTCGGGTAATTCTTATCGAAGCCCTTCATCTTTTTCAGAGTATTGGAAATAACAAGGCACAAGGAATAGCGAACAATAATCTTGGAAACACTTACTTGGCGCTCTATGAGGAGACGGAAGACTGTGACTTGTATCGCACCGGAAAGGAGCACTTTGACGATGCCGTGGTAATCGCTACGCACGAACGTGCGCTGTGTAGGGCCGATGACAAGGTAGATTATACACGCCAACTTTCCAACCGGCACTTCAACCGTGGAATATTCGTGTGTACGATGTGTAAGAAAATGACTTCAGGAGAAGTCCGCTTAGATTCCGGACTACAAGACATTCTTGCTGCTAAGAACCTCGATGATGAGTTGGATCTGCTTGTCAACGGGTCTGATCTCTTGTTAGAGGTTGCAAGGTTCGAGAGGATTGTTGGAAGAGCGCACGGAATGATCTCCCTTGCGTCAAAATGCATTGAGGACGTATGGGGCATTGCTGGGCTGCTGGATCAACTCGAGAGTATGTTATTCAGAAACTGGGAGCATGAAGAGCACCCTCTTTTTGAGGAAATCAACCGTGTTGGTCGGCAGCAACAAATCTATGATCTGCACATTCGGCATGAAACAACCAAGGGAAAGACACTAGCGGCGGCCGAGTTTGCCGTTAAGATGTTGACGGATGATGAGTATATCATTGCTTCAGCATACGTCAATGCAGTGATTGCTCTCGCCAAGTTTTTCCAAGATCTAAATTCCGAGGAGCAGCAAAAGATTGGAAAAAGAAAGAAGAAACAGATATTGCGGGAGAGATTGAAGCAACGGCGAGAGAGTCAAGGGATGACAGAGGAGGATGGGGCAGATGTCACTGCTGATGCGAACGGTGTTATATCGAAGGAGCATTCGTCAATTGTGGGGGCAACTATGGGAGGAAAACGTAAAGAGCTCAAACATGCTAATGAGTTATGTGTACTCAAAGAACTGAAAGTCCTCCTCAAGGACAACAAAAACTTCACAAGCGTTTCGAACAAAAACATCATATTTTGCTTGGACTACAGGTAAGTTGAGGAACACACATGAGACTCAGCGCGCGTCTCATCCACACACTTTCCGTAACAAATTCATTCAATATTTATGTACGATCCAACTTACCACATTCTTTATTATAGTTACAGTATGAAAGGGGGAAGGATTCGCAGGTATGTTCATAGATATGTGATTCGGAGATAACTCCTTGATTCCCTGTGTACCCTTTTGCTTTTGTTGTGACTAACTTACGGTTCGCCCCCTGAATGATCTTCCCCCCTCAGAGCAAGCAAGAATTTGCTTCTAATCTACGATAATCACTGTTATCCGGACGATTTCGTCGGCTTTATTCGCTTCAACCACGAGATTGACTACAGACTCACCTTCAACCTTGAACGCAAGAAAGGTAATTCAGAAAGGCATCGGACTATTCTGAGAGGAGCGGTCGATGCCAAGGGTGGCACACGACTGTACAATGCAGTGGATTGTTGTGTTACCATGGCTAACATTGCAGGAGATGAAGCGAGCACCAATGATACCTGGATTGTTGCCCTAACTGATGGGGAATCTAGTGACAATTCGGATAGCGTCGTTCAGCGCATCCGTGCCATAAATCAAGAGCGTCTCTCACAAATTCATCTGATCCTTGTGGGATGCGAGGTGTCTAATATAGTGGTTGAAGCTTGCAAACGTGCGTGTACCGTGACTGATAAATCGATCTATATCGATGCCCGGGGAGGACTTGATCAGATGGATGAGGCCTTTGAGCATGTAGCTTCGATTATTAGCGGCAGTGCTGTCACCATGGAAACATTTTAAGATATGCATGCGAAATGTTGTTTCAATAGGTAATGTAACAATACTTAGTAAATGTTAGCATGCACACGTGCAATTAGAGCATCACCCGGGCGAAAAATAGGATCAAAGAAAGAGAAGAAGCAAGCACAAGACTTTTGGCCGTCTCAAAGAATACAGCCTCCAGAAGAATAACTCCATTTCTCCTGTGGAAGTGGACCAGAAATAACAAATAGACAACATCTTAAAAGGTGACAAAGAATGACAAAAACATCGAAAAAGGTCTGTGTCCTATAATTACGCTTAAAAATCCTCTCAGAAACCTTTTTGGCGGCAGTCTCTTATGAAGAATGAAATGTTCTCCCATTGCTTGAGTATGTTCTCTTCGTCCCGAATAACTGTGTCTTTTCTTTGATTAAATACATTCTGATCGTAACTATAGAAATGAACTTCTTCATCTTTCTGTAGATCGTTGTTTCCGTCCTCAGATATAATCATCATTGCGCCAACATTGCTTTATCTATACCGCATTCTTCAGCACTATCGCCGTCGGCGCCACTGAAAGATTCTTCATCAGAGTCTTCGGTTGCTTCACCCTTAAAGGTGGTTTCAGAACTTCCCTACAAAATATCATTAACAGCGTGAACATTGACAACATCCTCCACAATGCTCTCAGAGATAGCCTCGATAGAAAAATTGTTTACGACAGAGTCCCTGATAGTGTCCTCCTTCGAATCACCCACTATATCATCTTCAGCAGAATCCTTAATCACTCTTTTGACAGTGTTTTCAATATTGCTACCAATAGAATCCTGAAGTGATGTTTCTGAACTATCCTTTGAAGTTATAGAAATTGAATAACTCCCTCCCATATACAACATATCGGTTTCTAATTCATCTTTCTCGTGCATCGATAATAGAGACTTTTCGGCTCCTTAAACACTTCTGGCATCCCGCAACAATGTTTCAAGCTCCACGATCTTGCGAGAAAGGTGAGAAACATGATTTATTCGCTTTCTACTTTTCCGACAGTGCCAAAATCTCCTCTTGTAAGAGCTCGCTATTCACAACTAAACCAATGTTACAAGTTTCATCGGACGATTTCACCAGTTCGTTTTCAGTCACAATGATGTCTCCGGTATTACTATGCATTGAGTGCAACTCACTAAATTGATGCTTGAATAACTCATTTTCAGCAGTCACTTGAGACCCTATTTTCTGTTCTGCAACTGGTAGTTCTACACTGCTGGTTTCACAGTCCTCGTTCGGGATATACCGATTCTCCCCTAATAATGTGATACGTCTCGCTTGTCCTGAGGAAGGATTAGAAGTTAAATTTTAGCCATTTCCTGGTGAAGTCTCCTCAACTTGTCCTCCAGACGTTGGGCTGACAATTTCACTTCGAGATTCATTTATATTTGTGTCTTTACTGTCAATTCTCTTTGCTTCTTCTAGTAAGGCATGGACATCTGCACCTACAAACATCGACCACTCAATTTCATCCCACTTTTCTTCAATTACTTTGAGCTTCTTCATCAATGTGAGAATTTGATCTCGCATTGTGGACCTCCCTTAATGTCTTGATGATGAGAGATCGATCATCAAAGACTTATTTGATCATGGGTCTCGTCTTGACACCCAGGGCAACATTTCCAAATTCTAGAGTCTTCCGTGCCTGTTCCGTGTAAAGTCCAGATGGTGCGATGCAGCAAATTATATTTATTTTGGAATGATTCTTCAAATCATTTTGTAGAATCTTCGTCAAATTGGAATCTCTGTGGTTGAATGTGCAAAGGATTCAAGTTCTTTTCCCAGATGGCGATGAGCTTCTCGGCGAAGAGGACCTTGCTATCAATGATGAATCAATTGAAGATTACCTCAGCGTTTCTGATGAAGATATGGATAATATGGATAGCATTGTTGCTTCCAATTCATTTATTTCAGTTACCGCACCTGATGATAATGACAGGGCTACTTTGGTGTATTCCTGATTTCAGAGGAGACAGAGGAGTTTACTTCAGAAGAGCACCACAATGTTGCAACATTTGAAGATGTCCAGGAGTCATATTTCGTGACGACTGGTCCAGTCAATACAACTGCCCCATCCCCTCCTTTATCAGTACCCATGGTGAGCCAGAATCAGCCAGAGGTTGAAGTCGTTGACTCTGACGATGAAGATTCTGATCCAATATCTGTGCAATATTTGGAAGTAGACTTCAATCAGATTGCAAGCGATGTAAATGGTGTCTTTGACCCTGATGATAATCTCATCAGGGAAGAACTAGAGGCAATTCTTGACCATCCTTTCTGTGGAGGTGTCATGGACTTCAGAGTTAGATATTCAACTGATGAACTCGCATGGCATCCTCTCAAACTTGTAAAGGATGTAGATCCGCAAACCGTAGCCAAGTGTTAGTGAATGATCTAGGACCTATTTCAAATGGTAAACATCGTCGTTGGGCTCGAGCGTTCTTGCGCTCCCTCAAGCACACATTGTTTCGTCTTTGCCGATGTCATACATTCGGTTTCGAAGCGACGACTTACCATCTGTCCCTGAAGAAACACTGTTCTCGCCGTGCCACTAATGAGCACAAGGCAGCAGAATGCTGCATTCAGGAGAAGGCCACTGTGCCAAAAGGCAAACGTGCTTTCAAATATGGACTTGAAGTCCCTAAGAATTGGAAGGACATTTTGTGCATTTATGACACTGCAGGCAATCAGAATTGGCAAGACACTGTTGAGAAAGAGGTAGTCGCATTAGTATTGTAGATTGCACTTTGTGTACGAGATCAAATGTGATCTGCTTCACAAAGCGTGATTAGTCTGTAACGGTACACAAGTTGAGCCCGAGGGCTTGCAACTTGTGCTACCATTGTAAAAGGGATTTCAGTCAGACTTCTTGATCTTATTGCTGACACACAAGATCTAAAAGTTGTCTGTGGTGACATTGGTAATGCTTTTATTCAAGCATATACTAATGAAAAGATTTATACCAGGGTTGGTACTAGTGAGTTTGATGATCACGAAGGCAGCATTGCTCTTCTTGTAAGAGCATTGTACGGCTTTACCACGAGCGCTGAGCGTTTTACACTCTTCTCTCTGATTTTCTATGCTCAACGAAGTTCACTCCATCACGATTTGACTGCGGTGTATGGATGCAAATGCGTGACACCAATGAGGGCTCTGACTACATCTGCACTCACGTGGATGATTTCAAAGTCGTCGCCAAGGACCCAATGATGTAGATTGATAGAATTGCTGGAGTTTTTTTATCAAAGAACATGGACCACGTAAATACTATCTTGGCAATGATTACACGTTCCATGATGGCCCAGATATGTGGACCTACGGGTGCCAAACTTACTCCAAGGAAGCAGTCGATCGCATCAGGCACATCTACAGATGTCTTACAAAGCAAGGAACCCCATTACCAGCAACGGATTGCCATCCCAAGATGGACACATCCCCCCTACTGGGTCTAGATGATCACAAAATAAAGAAAATGGTTCTCCTAGACTAGGATCATGCTCATGACCAGAAGACCCACCGTTCACTCACTGGCTTGATTGCTTTTGTTGGAAGCACTTCAGTTCTTTGGATGAGCAAATAACAGGGATCTATTGCATCCAGTACCTATGCAGCCAAAGTGTTTCAGGTGCATAGTTTGAAAATGCTGTCCTTCAACGCCTCATCTGTCTTCACAGTAAATATTTTGTAAATCTTGTAAAGCTAAGTGTAGTCAAGCGGCGGTGTGGTACTGTAAAGAGACGACCGCCAACAACAAAAGCTGAACATAAAGCATTTGAAATTGAAATTGAAATTGATATTGATATTGATATTGATATTGTATACTTTTTCATAATAAGCGTTTCAGACACCTGTAATTTGAAATTTGTTGATGATGTTACGATGTTGCGTAAATTTAGTAGCTGCCAGCACATCGCCAGGTACAGAATTGACAGCTGTGTGCTGGAAAAAATACATTCAATGTAGTACGCCCTCCTCCCCACTACTAATAAAGATTGGCGAACGCGGACGATATTGACGTCTGTTGGTTTCCGATATGACTCTACATATTTTGTTGCTAATAACTGCGATCATGTAGCAGCAGTGAGGAGGTACAGCAGGTGGTCTTGTCGAACTGTCCCCCCTTCTTATTTTGGCCATGCCCCCCCACGCAGAGCTCAATAGCCAAACTATTGTCCCCCTAAATCTAAATGCTTCATTCCGCTAATTTGGTTGAATCAAAATTGAATCTTTATATTTCCACTATGTCCCCCCTAAATCTCAGTCTAATCAAAATATGTGTCCCCCCGGGGGGGGGGCATTTTGACAAGCACACCTTACTAAATAGTAGTGTATTGCAGGAGGAACATGGTTTGGAATTCTTGGTTCATCCAACTTATGCACGAGATATTCAGTAATATTCTTTTGAATTCAATAAGGATCTTTTGTGTTTCGCAGCTGCCGAATGCGGAAAATACTAGGGAGATTTTGTTTGCATCCTTTTCCGGGATTCGTCGAGTCACTACCAATTTTTTTAAATTACACGTACTGAATAGGTAGGAACACCAAGTATTGCGTGTTTTATGTAGAATTTTCACCAAAATGTCTTTATCTAAGTGTGATGTAAGCCAACAGATAACGGCCGTAGACGGACGTTATATGTTAGACATAGTTGTTGGCAAGCACATAGAGTTTATAATTTAAGTAAGAAGAGAATAGTACAGACTATTGCATGTATGATCCACACGCTTACGCTAGACTTAGCTTACGTGGATCTTAGATTGTTTATCAGACCCAATGTTTCTACGGTAAAGTGAAGCTATGAAACTAACTGTTATGAATCGATTGAAAGCCTGTTGTTTCTGCGTATGAGTGGTTTTCCGAGGGGAATGGAAACACCTACGATACTCGGAAAGTATCGTGTCCGATGGCTGGAAAGCTGGTTTAAACAATCCAAGATGAGAACACTACATCGTAACCAATGCCAATGGTTATGTCTCATCTTAAGCACTCAAGACCCAACTGGCATGAAGCCAGTGGTGCTAGGACAACAAAGAAAGAACTGATCATTCTCCCTGATCGTTTTGGTGATGATAAAGATGTGAACAAATGTTTGTTCAAGAGGCCTTGGGCGGACGAAATGGCTATTATAGTCCAGAGTTTAACCACAACGACAATCATATGATTTGAACAGACCAACAAGAAAAGGTCAATGTATGATCTAAATGTATTTTAGATCTGTGCGTGTCTGTGCACATGGGAAT
>Ga0209712_10003578_pt1 | contig 12552 bp, 11 predicted proteins | sample ArcOceMetagenome_FD_187443 | JGI IMG/M metagenome (GOLD analysis project Ga0209712, IMG submission 187443) | Marine eukaryotic phytoplankton communities from Arctic Ocean - Arctic Ocean - Greenland ARC118M Metagenome (SPAdes) (version 2) | ecosystem: Environmental > Aquatic > Marine > Oceanic...
CAAAGTGATCAAAGTGATCAAAGTGATCAAAGTGATCAAAGTGATCAAAGTGATCAAAGTGATCAAAGTGATCAAAAAGCCAAATGCCCGTTTAAAGGTAAATTGAAGCAAATGCGAAAAAACAAGGAACTGAATATCAAAGAATCTGGAAAATCGCCTAATGGTCGTGTCAAGCTACAGTTTTCTGACGATGCCCATTCTTACATTTTGATCAACAAGGAATGTACAAGGTGTGAAATCAATGGGCAAAAGCACAAGATTGAACAAAGAGAAGGCAAAGCCTGCAAAAAGCTCCTAAACAAGGAGCTAAGAAACGCAAAAAAAAAGAAACGCAAAAAAGAATCAGCAAACTTTGAACAATGAAACTTGATAGAAAAAGTGTAAAAATAAAGTCTGTATTATGATTCATTCGTGTACAGTGCATTCAGGCGTGGGTCGTCCTGAAGCTTACTTTCAAGCTTCTTTAGCTTGTCAAGAGATGAGTCTTCATGCTCCTGCAGCCTCCTCTCAAGGATTTTTGTTTTGAATGCAATCTCGCCACATAGTTTTTCGAACTCCTCTTCACTTCCGCTATTCTTGTCAAGTTTTTGTTGATAAGATGCCTGAATCTGGGTGAGCCTCTCTTGTTCCTCATTCAATCGGTTTTGAATTATATTCGCTCGTTCAAGCAGTCTTTCTTTCATTGTTGTCAGACAAGAGTCCCGTATATTTAACGCTTCGTCTCTCGAAATATTGTAAACATCTTCAACAAAAACTAAATATGGCGAGAGATAATCAACGTCCATTTGCGACGTTTCATTCCTCTCGCTCGTTCTTGGGGCTTTAGGTCTAGTAATGACTTTCTTATTGTCACTTTCACTGAACGTATCAATGCGGAGGGGTGCCTCGTCTCTCTTTCGAGCCCGAAGAAGATCCAAAATATCGCAATGAAGGTTGCGTACAGCTGTGAGCATTTCTTTTTCAGCTTTATTCAAGCGCTGGTGGTCTATTAGATCGTCATCATCTCTAACCGTTGTATTGTGGTCTCTCCTTTTGCTCTGGATGACTTTTTTCTTTTGGATGCCGCCATCAGGGTTGAAATATTGCGTTTCCAATACTTTCCCTTTGAGACATAGACTTCTCGAAGCAATATGTAAGCTTTGACCATTGCACTTTAGTGGCCTTTCATATTTCTCGCTTGATGAATAATGGATGATATGAAAGTGTTAGACTATTGCAAATGGAATTATACATCCCAGAGCTCGAAATTGCACACGTACATTATCTTAGTAACAATTGCATTCTGAGCTCCATCTCCAGAGGGGATTACCAAGCGTTTTTTCATTTTGGCTTTTATTTCTTCGACCCATACTAAATAAATAATGCGTTGGGAGAGGCGATCTCGGCGTTCCTCATAGGTATGAACTATTCTTTTGCCAAATTTTTCAGTGCTTGAGCTCAAGCTATCTGACCTCCCTTTTGAATGAAATTTGATCAACCTTACTTCCCCTGATAATGCAATCCATTCTTTGATCGAATACTGATTGAGAGGTGAATATAGCTCATGAAAACAGTGACTCTGGAGCAGTTTGACTCTCATACTTAGGCTATCTTTCCTCAACTTCCCAAAATACTCGACGCATTGAACAGGGCACAACATTTGCTTATCCTCAAACATGGTAACTCGTTTGTCGATGCCATGCTTCTGCGCGCCTTCAGAAAAAAGTTCCACTTTGTGCTTCTCGTACAAAACCACCCTCCGGCCTTCGCATGGGTACTTAAAATTGAACGAGTCTTCAGAAATGGTTAGTTGATGTACCCAAGAAGATGGAGGGTCAAAGGGCATTCTACATCCATCACCATTATTTTGGCAATTCTCTTTGTCCTTATTAAAAAATATAGCTTCCCATCCAACATCTACCGTAAGAGATACATTCTGAATATTATTCTTTCCTCTCGTATTCATCCAATAATTCTTACTGTTCCAGATTGCATGGATACTCTGATAAGGGCACGATGAAGGTAGAAAATGATGTCCAGTTGATGGTTCAATGTAATAATCAGTGGATCCTGTAGGACACCGCAGATTCGATTTGATCAGAATCCAACAATGTATTCGCTTTCCATGCAATGGATCAACTGCGCCAGACTCAATGTTATCCTTTGTGTCAACACATATTTGAGTATCTATAACCGTCCTATTTTTATGATCGCCGCCGCATGGTTTGTTTTCATCAATCATAGATCTTAATTCCTTCAATGTCTTTGTGATATTTCGTTGTTCTTCAGTTGTATGAGGCGATTCATTCTCATGAAATGAAGACTTTTGCACGGATCTATCTCTATCGCAAATCCACTTCGGTGCAGTGCCATAGACCACATACGCATCATAACCTGCTCCAGTTAGAAATGAAGCGAGAACTATAGAAAGATCAAAACAATCTCCGACACCCCACTTCAAAACCTGTGACGGAGAAGGTAGAAGCGTTGGAGGTTGGCATGGATCTTTAAGCGGTTCATAATCTAAATAATGCGCCACGAAATGACTGCACTCGGTTGAGTCGTGAATAGATGGATATGGCAAAAGAGTTGGTTTCAAAGTCGAGCAAACACATTTCGACACTCCAAATTCATTTTCGGCCATGATAAGAAGCCGATTATGAAATTGCGATTCAGGGTACTTTCCTTGAAATCGTCGCACAAAATCTGAAACGATTGCTTCGCAAATTTTCTCCGTTTCACTATTTGCCGTGTAAGTGTTTGCTGGTGGAACACGTTCTTCTTTGTTGCAATTCAGCTTTTGAGCACGTTGCCCTTTGCGCGATATTCTACCTTCCATTGTCACATTGTTGTAGGCAGAATCACCAGCATCATTCAGCTCGAACTTTATTGTCATTGCACATTGATGTGTTTGTCAATTTTCATTAGTCAAACATGATCAAAATCCTTTGGTCACGATTGTATTTTCCATTCAAAACTCGCTCCGTATTCATATATTTAATTGCGTTTCTTTTTAATTATTTTAAGGAAGGGGTGTCGTCTACGCGACAACATACTCTTACTCTTGAACTGCTAGCTTCATCAAATGCTCCATGAAAAATTGAAGCGAAACGTCATCTGTAAATACGGCAGCACCTGCCCCACCTTCAGTGTTATGCGAAACACTGGGATTTAGCTTCGCCATCAAGAATCTCGCTTCCGACTTGTGCTGATCACAAACAATGTATCTAGGAACGGGGAAACGAGAATCCATAATCATTTGTGCATCAGACTGTGGCGCCTCGAGCAAGCTACGGAAGGCAGCATGCTCCTCCTGGTCATGATACTTTGCCTCTCTCCATGCAGCAATCGTTTCTCCATGGAAAACAACGACGTGGAAAAATGTGTCGAGGAGGAGGATGGTATTCGGCTGTACTGACACAGAGTCCAAAAGTGCCGGCTGAGGGGGTCCATCGAAAGAGTAGGACAAGAGCGTTGGCTGGATCATGACTAAACTATTGGTCGTATTCTCCCGATTCAGAATGTAGCGATAGTATGCAGCCTCGTCGGGACTCGAATTGAAGAGCTGCAAAAACTGTGATCGACGAAGGTGGAACATGAACTGCGGGTACAAGCTGAATTGCGGAGTGAGACGGAATGAGGAGGGATCATCCGGCACATAATCAGCGAATTTGTTACACAGTCGAATCAGACTTCTGTCTACCCAGCGCATGACATCGGCAGCATCTTCACTCTCGGTACGAAAGACTGCAAGACGGGCAGAGAGGACAGCAGCTGCTTCCTGATCGAAACCGAATTTGATGGGTGAAATATCAGGTCCCATGGGCTGATGCTGCCCATTTTGTCCTTGCTGTGCTGCAGGAGGAGCATTCATATTATGCCAAGGACCGCAGAGTGTCGTAGCCCGAAGCCTAGTTTTTCCACTCGAATGCTGATATTTGGTCAAAAACTGGATGTACCGTCTCTTTCCCTCGGGAAGAGCGGTATTTGCAGGAACAGCCACTTCAAAGTAAACTGCAATGGTCGTTCCAGGATCAATTCCACCAATCCCCCATGCATTCGTTCCTCCCTTTCCAATCTCAATATCACTGACATTCGATCCTTGCTTATTCAAGGAAGTAACAGGACCAATTGCACCTTGAATCTTGCATTCACGAGAAGTACAAATTTCCATAGTCGCACCAAACGCCATGGACATCTTTCCCGCATCTCCGGGAGCATCATCCGGAATCCTCTTGAACACTCTCATGAGACTCTCCTTGAACACACTCTGCCCAAAAGAATCTCCCAGAACCATGAGCCCACCGGTAGCTTCCACAAGCTCCTGCATCTCCAACATTCCCACCTGATCCAAACTACACGCAAAAACATCCACCACATGCATGCTCACAGTCTGACTCGAACTCTTTTGCGACGAACTCTTGGAATTATTACCAGCATTCCTCTCATTACCAGCCAATTTGGCATAAAACTCACAAGCGGGTTTATGCATGGCTTCACTCCCCTTGGCCAAATCAGTATGACTCCTCATATCGCTCATTTTGTTCCTCGATACAATAGCTCCAGGACCGGACGTGCACGGTCCACCGGTAAAGAGCATGACTCTCGCTCCACGCCTGGGACAGGCTAGATCAAGAATAGCAGTGGCGACGGAGAGAGCACAGCCTGTACAGCGCGCCGGGCGGCGGTCAGAGGGTACCGGCCACGGATCCTTGGTAAGATCTTCCAAAATGGATTCCATAGCCAAAGAGCAGGTGGAAACTGGGAGAAGAAAGCGGTTGAGTATTTGAGTGCCGGGCGGTACATACCCTGCAGTCATCTGATGTCCTCCTGCCGGTGCCGATCCCATTGAACCAGGAGCCCCAGGCGGTCCAGGGGGAGCCGAGCCCGGTGGTCCCGGAGGAGCCCCGGGAGGATTACCAGGAGCACCTGATCGTTTAGGAGCATTCCTCAATCCGCACCCCAGCAATTCTTGGACTTTACCAGCATCGTACTCCTTGTTCCCGCGCAAGACATAATTTTTTTGCACCCCCTCAAATCCAAGCTCGTGGACCTGCACATTGGTTCCAAACGTGACCAAACCGACCAAACAATCCTCCGGCAAAAGATTCAGAGCCTGGGTAATACTATCCGCCAACTCAGTCAATTCCTCTGCATGACTGCAAATATCCACTACGAAAATAAACACGGGCGATCCAGCGTCCGGAATCCGCGTCGCTGGAAACTCATACTCGCAAGTGGTGAACTGTGGAATGAGCTCAGCGGGTAAATTCTGTTCGCTAATATTGTCAGCGTAATGGGGAGGGAAGTGGTTGCGGGAATTGCAAAAGGGGCAGACCCAGAGCTTGCTTCGAAAGTCTACTTGGCAATAGGGGTTGAGGACGGCATTGCAGGATACGGAGGAGCAGCGGACGGGTTCGTAGGGTAGTGCGGTGGGGGGTGCAGAGGAGGGTGGGAGTTGGGCGAGGGGAGTGTAGAGGGCGCCGATGGGGGCGATGATGCGGGTGGCTTCGAGCCGGGAGCTGGGCCAGGTGTGGAAGGAGAGGCGGACGCCGTGGGTTGCTTCGAGGGCAGTTACGTCCCAGGCTTGTTCTTGCATGGTGTGGTTATAAGTACTTGTCGAGAGTGGTTAAAGCCTGGCTGGACGTTGTTACACTAGTCTAGTTTTAGTGTAGCAGTCAGTAGTACCAGTAGGATCTTTGGTTGTTCATTGCGATGCGATGGTTGTCTTCCAATTGGATCGATGAACGGTTTTAGGGACCAATCCGACCGAAAAGACCAAACAATGCTGCAACGGCTAATTTTGTACAGTAGGGTTGGGAAATCCACTTTGATTTGGCTTTCGCGCGAAGAAATGTTCAATACTGAGCATTTTGAATTTTCTACCTGAGGGACACGAAATGTGAAACCAGCTCGTACTACACAAGTAGAGCCATCGGACAAATCCTACTGTAGTCTAAAATCGCTGTTCTGAACCCGTGTGGGTGTTGGAGATGTGGAAATGTTTTCCCGATTACGAGTAATCATCTTTAAAATAGTACATGGTGTACGAGTAGACTGTTTCTGAATTTGCACGATGAAAAGGGGCCAAATGAACCAACCAGCTACGCAGAAAACCACATAAATGGTAAAACCAACCTGTTCATGAAGTTTGTCATAAATTGTGTGCCCGAAATTTTCGTGTGGACCCTCAGAAGCAATAGGGAAAGCACCATCCTTTGCCTTACTTTTGAAAGCGCTGAAGATATTCCGGGCTTCGAGGACAGCTGCAAACGCGTTGATGAAAGTGATAGTAGCATACTGAATCAAGAGACTCTTTTCAGCCTTCACAGGATCCTGTCCATAAGTTTGAAGACCCCAAATTCCCATGCTAACTAGAGTAACGAACACAGGCAAACAAGAACATATATCTGAACAAGACACTACTATCGTGGAGGAGAGAAGCAGGCAAGGCATGGATACCTTCCACGATGGAAAACCAGAAGAAAGGAACACAGTACGTTTTCCTCCATTTCCTGTTGATGAGAGAGAGAATCATCATTGCAAGAATGGTGATTCCAAGGGACATGTGGACGAGAAGGAAATTTCATGCAGGAGTGCGTATCTTACTGGAGCGGTAACCCTGTGTACGACAAGAATTCACGGAATATTGTTAGCGCTCTACAGCAGGTGCACTTTTAATCATCACTTCTTTGAACTACACGTACAGTACGTGTAGCGAGGAGATTCATGAAATATTCCAACAACACATACCTCGAACCAATGCCCAAAGTTGATACTGAGTTCAATTACACGTTGACTGTAATGAGTATTATCAGCATTGCCCTGCATTGCCGAAACCAATGTAATAGGGCATTTTCAATAGGTTCCAGACCATTAAAAGCATTAGGAATGCGATTACCACCTTTGTTTTAGACATGGTGATAAAGTGTTTTGGGATGAGGTGAATGAATGTTATGACTACTGGACATCATCAAAGATCCTACGTAGCTGGCCGATGATTTATGAATTTTTGTTAAAGCACCCTGTAAATTGTTTCCCAGGCTGATGAGAAAAAAACATGCCAAACTCACTTTGAAAGTAAAAGTTAGCTTCACAAACCCGAGATGGTTACGTATATAGATAGGTGAGAAACTAAACTTTGCCAAAGTACCAGTGAATAAGTGTTGTGCCCACCCACTTTTGCGCATATTCGACCTGAAAGAATACTACGAATGAATATTCGTGAACTGACCCAAAATGTATTGAGAAAGGGTCGAATGAATCAATCACTAGAGTGTAGATATTTCAAAGTTTATTCAAATTCTTTGACTGCTCGAGAACGACAGGTAAAGTTTCAAGATCATGTCAAGCACAGAGACAGAGCTCAAACTGGAATCTGTCATTGGTTTCACCGGTACGTCGTGTAAGGACTTCCTTCTCCATGCCAACATTGTTTCAAACAGCATTCCCCAAAACTAAAACTGATTTTCATTCTCTTCTTTCAGGATCTGTATCGAGTGGGCTTCAATACACTCCATGCGGTCGATGCATTGTTTATCCTCTCGGATCGGTGGTCGTCTTGAAATCCGTCAACTCAAAGAATGTCTTATTCTTTGATGCTGGAATAGATAAGAAGGTATCATGCGTTGCCTTATCTAAAGATGGGAGATACTTGGCCACTGGTCATGAGGCAGAAGGAATGACCAAGGTTGAGGCAATTATATGGGATCTTGAGAGTGCCATTGATCACTGTACTAGTGAGCTTGGTGATGAATCATCGTCTGATAATTGCGCTCGTATACTTCATCGATTGTCCCAACATCATGGTAAGGTGCAATCTCTAGATTTTAGTTATGATGCATCTTACTTGATCACACTTGGTGGTCAAGATGATAACGATTTGGTTGTCTGGGATGTGCAAAATGGTAAAGCAATATGTGGAAGTCCAGCAGCTAATGATACAACCTATTGTGTCAAATGGCTCAACCAGAGGAATGATCGTTTTGTAAGTTGTGGAAATTATCACTTTCGTGTATGGCAAGTGTGCACTGCAACTCCCAAGCTTCATGCCGTCAATGCGAGTATGGGTTCCATCAGGCGCGTTATGAAGTGTCTCGGTATATCGGACGATGATAAATTTGGTTTTGCAGGAAGTAAGACTGGAGAAGTTCTCAAGTTCCGCATCGATAGAGATGAGATCAAGCAATTTGACGAGCCTGATGATTTACAACCTAGTTTAGAGGGTTACAACCAGGAGCGTTTGACAAAGGGAGTAAAGTCACTTACTTGCGTAATTAATCCACTGACGGGAAATACAAATGTAATCGCTGGGGCTGGTAATGGCACCATACAGTTATTGAACCCAAAACTCCAACTCATTCATTCTCATCGCGCGGAGCTCGATGGAGGTGTTACCAGCATATCTTTAGATCCAACCACCTCAAAGACCTTTATTGTAGGTACAGAATTTTCCCAAAGGTATAGCATTGACATTACAACATTTACCCCTGAACTTCGAGGAAGCTGTCATTACGCAGAAATTTTCGATGTGAAGTTCCCCCGTGGTTGCTCGAATCTTTTTGCTACAGCGTCGTATGAGGACATACGGGTATGGGATTCGAAACACATGCAAGAGTTGCTAAGGATTAGAGTCCCAAACATATCATGTCGAGCCATTGATATCACGCCTTCTGGTTCAAGCATTGTATCAGCTTGGTCAGACGGAAAGATACGTTCATTCTTTCCGGAGACTGGCAAGTCAAAATTTGTCATTCCTGACGCTCATCCAGACGAGGTGACTGCACTCACGACCTGCAACGATGATGACACAAAATATGACTGGAGGCTTGTAAGTGGAGGGAAAGAGGGAGGTATTAGAGTCTGGATTGTGACGCAATCGCATCAAAGGTTGTTGCACTCAATGAAGGAACATAGAGGGTCGGTGAATGCCTTGGTCTGTAATAAAGACGGCTCAAAGGTAGTTTCTGCTTCTTCTGATGGAAGCTGTATCGTTTGGGATTTAGACAAGGGCATTCGTATCCACGCTCTGTTTGAAAATACGGTATTCAAAGATATGGTATTCCACCCCGACGAGTCCCAGTACTTGACCTGTGGAACGAATAAACTATCATACTGGGATGCGTATGATGCCGGTGCTATCCGGGTCGTTGATATAGGTGATGCCGCAATGACTTGCTTGGATATTCGGTCCGACGGTGAAATGTTTGTATCAGGAAGCTCAGACAAGAGAGTCGAAATTTGGAATTATGACGAGGGAGTGGTGAATAAAAAAGGGAACGTTCGTCACAGCGGAGTAATCAACAGTGTTGCCCTTTCTCCAGACGAAACGCGCCTGGTTTCAGTTGATACCGAAGGTGGGATTTTCATTTGGCGCATTTCCTAAAGCTAGGAAATAGATTATAATTGTAAGGTCGCTTCGCTCGTAATCGCAGTTCTTGTAATGAAATATTTATTTTATGTACTGTAGAATCAATGCTCATAAATGTTTTTCCACCCCCATTTATGCTTGCATGCGGTCAGTTTTTTCCGTTTAAAAAACCATACATATAACTAGTGTAGCAACGTCGGCATTTGAAGCTTTACCTTCACGGACAATGTCTTCGGCAGCTTTACGGACCGAGTCAAACGTTTTGATGAATTCACCGGAATCATTGCCGATCTTTAGGATTCTCTTTTCAAAGAAAACTTGCTTCAATCGAGTGCCATCTACCAATTTTGCATCTTCAGTACTCCTCATTTTCTCCATTTTGATGCCCCCCCCCGTGACAACAGTGCGTTCAATGGCTTCATTCTTGGTCTTGAATGATTCAATGATATTGCCTTCTGAATCCATCCAGTCATATCTTGACTTTTTAGACTTACACACATTTCTGGACACTTTCTTTTCCTTCTCAGCCTTCATGGCAGCATGAGCAGCGGATGCAGCTGTACTTTCCTTCTCCTTGATAATTTCAGATCACTCCCTTCCGGTTCTATACTGACGCTTATCGGACAACTCAGATCTTTTGGCCAAACGAGTCTCCCCTATTATGTGTGTAACATTTGCCCATGGGATAAGTGATGGAAACCGTACCATCTCTTTTCAAATGGTCTCTCTCATGAATGGCTCATCAATGTATGGACGTGGTTGCTATAGTTTCTTCAAGATATTGGGATCATAGAGTGATGCTAGATACCCGAGGCAGATATCAGGGCTAAACAATTCCTTTACTGAAAGGTTTCGAGCATATTTGGCGGCGTTGGACCTCTTCGTCAAGAGCATCGTTCGAGCCATTGATGTTGGTAAACTTCCTGTCAATAACAAAATCTTAAAAATTAATATACACCATGATACTTCTTAGACTCTTCATTTGCCCTCACCTTCGTACAAAACAAAAACGGCTGGAAACTTTTGAAGCAAGCGCGGGTATTTCTTAAACTTTAATACCCGCTGGTGGAACCACCAGACTCATCGTCAGTACTGGAGCACACTATTTCATTAGCCAAATCTGCCACAGTTCTGTTTGCATTGATTCCTGATATGTTTTCAAGTTTTCTTTCTTCTAGTTGACTTTCCCAAACCACCAAGAATTCGTCGTAAGAAATCTTGTGATCTTGTTTGATATCGACCTCATCAATCACTTGGTCGATGTATTCCTTTGGTACGTCATTTCCAAGAATTTCACGCAGGTTCTAAAATTATTCTGTTAGATGTGCTACATGAAACACGACAATTAAGAATCCGCCAACGTACTCACCTGAAACGAAATGAAACCAGAATCATCACTATCTAACCGGTCAAAGGCTTCAGCGATTCGTTCCTCGGTCACCAAACCAGTCGACTCAATAGTAGCGGCTAAGAACTCGGTATATTTGATAGTCCCAGTTCCATCCAAATCGACGCTTTGGAACAAATATTCAATGTAATCATCGTTGAATCCATACTGCTTCATACTCTCTTTGAAGGGAGGATATGTGATCGTTCCATTTTTGTCATGGTCGTACCTCTTGAATGCCTTTCGTAAAACTCCGATTTCATCGCTTGATGATTTATGCGCAATAACCATCAAACCCAACTTTTGCAGCATTGGATGGTTCGAAAAATTCTCAATAGAATTAGCAACCGCTTCCATGTCAGCATCGGTTGCTGTGCGTACTGACGCATACATCCTCTTATTGAGCCAGATATCCTGTTTTGCTTCTTCTGCGGATGGTCTACTTTCTGGGTCGTATTGAAGCAAGTCGCCGACAAAATTCCTTCCCTGGACTGAGACCTGTGCCCAACGTCTCCCTTTGAAATCATAGTCGCACTGCATAATTTTTTCCAAAATCTCTCGTCTCTTTCTTCCATAAAATGGCATCTGGCTGCTAAGCAGCATGAATGCAAGAACGCCGATAGCCCAAACATCTGCTTTGTTGTTATATTCACCTTCTAGTACTTGAGGAGACATTGTATAAACTGTTCCGACTCCTTCACTCAATTTTTGATCGGGTAAATACTTTTTACTCAGACCAAAATCAATAATTTTGATCTCAGCTTTCGGACGACTATTGCAAAAAAGGATGTTCTCGTATTTGAGGTCCCTATGAACAATACCATGATCATGCATATAGGCGACCGCACTTGTAATACTGCTGACAATTCGCGCTGCTTGATCTTCCGTATAAGGATCGCGTGAATACAAATCACCGCCACTGCATAATTCCAGAACCATGTAAATATTTTTCTTATGATCGTAAGTTTCAATCAAACGCGCGATGTGAGCATGATCCAATTTCCTCATGAGCGCAATTTCATTCTAGATAAGGGTATGTGACCGGAAGAATGTTAGCTTGGTTTCTGATGTCATAGTCGTAATGAAAGATATGCTGTGTTCGCCTTCTGATGTTTCCTTACCTTCAATTCTTTCACGAAACTCAGATCATTGACTCGGCTCAAATGGATCGATTTTAGTGCATAGTACGGTTCATAATCTCCCTCACTCCGTTTCTCATCCAAAAAAGTATTGATGCGTATGTGATTGGGTTGGTGTCTTGACATGTTTAGGGCAAACTCTTTAATATTATGCATGGATGACCAGAGAGAGTGAGTACTTTGACCAACGTGCTGCGATGCATCTACAGACGAATCTACAGGCAAATATTTTGTCTCCTCGTCGAGCCCAGTGCAACTTTGAAACCATTGACCAATCGTTGGCAATTTACAAATTTTGATTGCAAATGGATGGACATGGTGCATCTCAAGTCTCTTTTCTGTGGATAAGTTTTTTACTCTGGCAGAACCTCCAACGGTATCCTTGCGTTTCTTTACCATTTGCACAGTTCCCTGCAAATGAGATCCAACAGCGATTAAAAAAGGGATAAGAATTGGACATTTAGAAGATTAGAAGATTCAGGTATTCACAAAATCAACCCATCGCTACCACAAGATCTCAAAAGCGCCTTACTTCTACGAGTCAATTGTATTATACATACAGTACACGTACCATTGATCCAGTACCTAGCAATTTCGCAATATCGTAAACTTCATAGGGATCGCGGTTCTTTATTGACCTCATCATGTTCTTGCCAAGTTGGAGAGTGGGTACTGGT
>Ga0209712_10003579_pt1 | contig 12552 bp, 10 predicted proteins | sample ArcOceMetagenome_FD_187443 | JGI IMG/M metagenome (GOLD analysis project Ga0209712, IMG submission 187443) | Marine eukaryotic phytoplankton communities from Arctic Ocean - Arctic Ocean - Greenland ARC118M Metagenome (SPAdes) (version 2) | ecosystem: Environmental > Aquatic > Marine > Oceanic...
CATGTCTTTTTCCTTCTTATGAGCAGATTTTGGAATCAGCCGCGAAGGAAAGCCCTATCTTTACGAGATCAACGAGTTTCCATTTGTGAACACAGACGAGAATACTCCGGTAGGAAGAATGTTGAATGACGCGTATCGCGATCTTTTTAAAATGATTGGTATCGCAGAGAAGCCTCTAGTCCCTGCAGCCCGTGCCGAGTACGAGCGAAAGCATAAAGGAGGCTGGGTCTTGCTAGAAACGGAGGGCTCCTAGTAATTAAAAATTAAAAATGTTCGAGTGATGTCAAATTACTTTTGTCCTCTGGCTCTTTCACGTCACAGAACGATCACCGGCCTGTTCTTAATACATCAACATATAGTCATAAAATCATGTTTAGAGGTGCCTTAGATTTCTCCTCTGGGCAAACAACATGGTCGGTTGTTGAGTGATCATCACATTTTTGACGCAGGCCAACTGGAGAATGGAGCCCAGGAACATACTCTGGAAGAACTTCACCAATATCGACGACATAATGCTGATGATAGTATCACCATCCCTGCTGTTGATATCCAACATCAGGATGGCTTTGCAATATGCTTACTCATCAAAGATGACACGGAGAGACTTGCAGAATGGCTTGCTTACCATTGGTTCACACCCCCACTCCAATACCTTGTTGTCATTGCCGCCGAGCGAACAAAGTACAACAAACCCCAAGCCGATCTTGGATATGTGGAGAGAAGAGACTGGGATGGACATCACACTATGGAACGATCCTGATTACAGACATGTCGCAAATCCTAAACTCAACCCGAAACAAAAACATCGTCGTCGGCAGAGACAGTTCTATGGCTATGCAGAGTGCATGCAGCATCACAAGGCTAAGAATTATTCCTGGGGGGTCGCGTTGATTATACAGACAAATTCATCGCCAGTAATGATGGATACTGCCAGAATAGCAATGGCACCCAAATTCTTCCCATTCTTCGAAAGATCAAACATTGAACATTGCCTGATTGCCTCAGTGCAAACCAAAACCAAGACAATCTGCAACACTACCAATTGTACTAGATGAAAATGCCATCTAGTGTCAAGAATTGTCTTTTCTGCTGTAGAAGATGATCCGCAGATTGCACAAAAGGCAAACGTCGAGGACGCCAAATCGGCAAAGTTTGATCCAATGAAATCCAGCACCCTGCGCTTGTAGTACCACCATTCGGATCCAAACGATGTTAAGAAGTTCAATAAGTTTGGCAAAGTTCTTGTTGAAAGTAACGGTTGTTTAGCAGTTAAACCGAAGAATGTCAAACTGTCGTACGCCGAAATGGTAAAGGTCACAGCAGCCGTAGAAATGCAGGATCACCTCATCGGCAACGGTGGAGACCCCACCACTGATCTAATTCAAGTAGACATTAAAAAGAAATAATCCCGTTATTGATTAGTCTGTTTACACTCTACATTCTTTAGACCAGATTCTTCCTCACTCAACATCCAAAGGATATCCAACATAAAGAGTACGAAAGAGGATTTATCTCCAACATTATTTCTTTTTAAAATTGAAGATTAATAATACCATCAACACTATCACACGTCCTGAAGTCCATGGCAATTGTTGACATCGTTGCCAAACTTGCCAAACTTCAAATTGAGCAGAACTACCTAATCCGAAAACTGTCTAACAAGACTAAATTCGTTGAGGACAAGACACCCGCACCCAAACCAGTGAACAGCAAGATACTCGTAGGAGATCACGTTATACTACTGACTGGCGGCATCTTGTGTAACAAAGGTGACAAAGGTTTAGTAACAAAGGTCACAGATTCAACAGTGCATTTCACCGTACTACGCAACAAACATAATACATATAAGAAGCATAAAAACGTTCGCAAAGTACAGCAAGAATGAGCACCGGAACAGTACCACCTACTGCGCCTCCAGCAGGCAGGCGGCAATCGAACCAGCAAAGCAACAGGTCGGCTTCACAATTCGTCCCAAAGATCCCTGGTATTGAAACTCTTGGTACCATCACTGAACAAAGGGGACATGACTTTGCAAAGTTCATAAAGTCCATACATCATCATGCGCTCACCACATTCCGTCATTCAAAGGACATTTCTAGCGCAATTCTTGATTTTAAAGACCCACTTGCCGATTTGAGGATGAACATGCTATCATTGTCTCAGATCAAAACTCAAAACAATCTGAACCCTACACCTCCCACAGCAAATGAATCCGATTCCGACGCATACCTCAGAGAAGCAGAGAATGCAGACCGCAGAGACGAAGTAAAACTGCTCTATGGGGTTTCAACTCAAATTCTTTGCAGAACGCGAGAAAGATCTATCTCAGAATCTGACCATCCTATGGGCCACCATCATGGGCCAATGTACACCTGCTGAGCAGGATTATATGTCCAAGTCATCCACCTTCGACAGCATATGGTTGTTGCAATCCTTACAGAAGATCACTGCCGGAGTGAATAAAACAACAAACAAGTATTATTCCGCATTCAAAGCCAACAAGAAGTTCTACAGCACTCATCAGAACACAAATGAACGCATCGACGAGTTCTACAATCGTTTTGAGAATGCAAAGGATTTGGTTATCTTATTCAAAGCCAACGTCGTTGACGTTGATGCCCTTCTCGTCAACGAGCAGCTTACCCAGTCCGCAGCAACAAAAGAAACAACCGTGCAGAAGTATCTTGCTGTTGCCCTAATCATGAATGCAAATAAAGTCAAGTATGAATCGCTTTGGAACAAGTTAGAGAATGATCTCCTTGTCGGTACAGATTCATATCCAAAGACTATTGGAGCTGCTACTCATTTGCTAACCAACTGGAAAGTACCTGTAGTTCCGAATGCTCGTCCCACCAACAACAATCAAGATAGGAGGTCCGGAACACCCGGTGGAGCACCACCAAACGTCAATTTCCTCAGCACTGAATGGGCTGCTTTAGTACCATTGCCCGCCAACAAAGACTTCTCAGCATTGGCAGGTTTTGATACAACACGTCCTACCTTAGCACCTTCCAGGAAGCCACCACACAACATGAGCGCCGCCATTGAATGCGCCAAGTGCAAACAACACGGTCACTATGCAACAGCTTGTCCCTTCAACATCCCAGCCGCAGCACCTCAGCACTTCCAATTCGTCCGCCCACCAGTACAGCTGAATCAAACTCAACTCAAAAGTATCCTAGTCCCTGGTAGTATCATCGTTGACTCAGGATCCACCTTCAATTGTTTCCGTGAACGAGATCTCATCTCGCACATTCAACCTTGTGAGCCTTTCAACACCTTCTCAAACGATGGTGGCATGACTTATAAGCACAAAGGAACGTTGTCTGCTTTCAATGAACTCACCTGTTACTACAACCCTGAGTGTCTTGTCAACATTATCTCACTTGATCTCCTACAAGCAAAATACCACACTACATTTGATTCTGAACAGAAGAACGCTTTCACGGTGGAGGTCTCCGACACGCTCACCATTACATTTGAAGGCTTCGGGAGCGGGTTGTATTTTGTTAATCTAAACAAATCCGTTACTGCTTATCCATTTTCTCTTTTAAATACTGTAAAAGAAAACAAACAGTTCTACAGTAAGCGTGAAATTGAAGGAGTGGAGGCGGCCTGTGCACAGCAGGGCCAAATTGGATGGCCTTCTGATCAGGAGTACCACGAAATCATCAGAGACAACTTGTTGATAAATAGCAAGTCAACTCTGGATGATCTTCGTCGGGCTGAACACATTTACGGCGGTCCCGCAGTAGACCTACTCAAAGGTAAAACCGTTTACAAGTGCATCTATAGCACGCATTCCACTTCCACCAATCATTCTCAAGGCGCATCCATCGGACGACCTTGACATCGATTTTATGTATGTCCAAGGCGCACCATACCTTCTCATGAAGTCCAACAAGATTAAGTTTCACGCAACACAAACTTTTAATCGCATTAGCACACGCAAGAAGAAAACACAACGTACTACGTACAAACGAGGACCCCAAGACATCATCAATGGTATAGAAAAGGTCCTTACCATTTTCAGAAATCGCGGCTTCAAAGTAGTCCTCATCAATGCTGATAACGAGTTTACAAAACTGGAACACAAAGTATCTGCACATGTCGAAATTTGTGCAGCCAGGCAGCATATCCCACGCATAGAGCGAGGAATCTGATTCATGAAAGAGCGAACACGATGTTTCTGGGTCTCCCTACCATTCAAAAAGGTCCCAAAGATCATGGTTGATGAATGCATCACCATGGTAACATCTTGCTTGAATGACTTTCCCAGTAAAAATGGCATCTCCACCACCATGAGCCCTGCTAGTATTGTGTTAGGCCGAGGGAAGATTGATGGCAACAATCTTAAAGCCACTTTCGGAAGATATTATGAAGTATACTCCGGCACTGATAACACAAATAAGGAGCGACGCACTAGTGCAATATGTCTCCGTCCATCAAACAGCCAAGGCGGGTACTACTTCATGAACATTGAAACAGGCAAGAAAATTCACGGTAACCGATTCACTGAGCTATCAATGCCACAACATATCATTGATAGAGTACACGCACTAGCAACTGCAGAATACGCACCAGATCTTGACAACGATGGGTGTCCCATCTTCGAATGGGAACTAGGAGCGCCGGTCAACAACAACAACGACGAAATCCCCCAAAACACCCAACCAGTACAATCAGCATCTGACGACGAATCCGAAGAAGGAGATAATAGTGATGATGATGATAGTGATGATGATGTTGATGATGAAGATGATGACGACAATGATGATGATGAAATTAACATCAAAGATGAAGATGAATCCATCAGTTCTAGCAATCAGTCTGAAAATGTTGACGATGAATATGTCAACGATGACGAATCGATCTCTGACAATACAGAAATAAGGAGCGATGATGAATCAATCGCAGAAGCAAGAAGCGATGATGACTCGATCGCAGACGATAGCACGGTATCCGTCGATGAATTAAGGAGCGAGATAGATTAGGAGCGAGATAGATTCGTTGTTGAAGGCAAAAGGAACAGAACCGCAACGACGCAGCCCAAAGTAGGCTTGTTAGGTGGAAAGAAATATTATGTCAACATGCTGAATATCGGACATGACGCCTTTACAAGATTTGAAGAAGTAAAGCTTGGTCTCTACTCAACGGCAGTAGGCATCTGCTTCAATCAAATGACTGCAAAGAAAGGCATTGAACTCTTCGGGGAGAAAGCAGTAGCAGCAGTGTTCAAGGAGTACAAGCAACTAGATGATCTCAACGTACTTGGCAGATTGGACCCAGATTCTCTGACCGACGATCAGAAACACAATGCACTCAGAGCAGTCAACCTCATCAAGATCAAACGTGATGGAAAATGTAAAGGACGTGCATGTGCAGACGGAAGTTCACAAAGGTACTATGTACCAAGGGACGAAGCATCCTCTCCCACGCTATCTTTGGAAGCACTCATAGCGATTCTCCTAATCAACGCGTATGAAGAATGCGATACTGCAATATTCGATGTACCTGGAGCCTACCTACATGCTAAAATGCCAGAGGATAAGTTTGCAATCCTCAAAATTGTAGGAGAGTTCGTCAATATCATGTGTGCAGTAAACCCTGAATACAAAGACGACGTGCGTTTCGAAAATGGAAAGAAGGTCTTGTACATACGCATCCTAGCAGCATTATATGGAATGATTGAGTCTGCTTTGTTGTGGTACACCTTGTACACAGAGGTCCTTCACAAGGAAGGCTTCGAACTCAACCCATACAACAGATGTGTCGCCAACAAGATCATCAACGGTAAGCAATGCACCATCGGATGGTATGTCGACGACAATATTCTATCACATGTTGAAACAGCAGTTGTTACCAGCGTGATTGCCAAGATTGAAAAATACTTTCCCGGTCTAGTAGTGGAACGTGGAAAGGACCTGAATTTCCTGGGCATGGAAATCGGTTTTCTCGGAAAGGGAAAGTTGAAGTTAGGCCTCGTACAGTACATTTGTGGAATGATAGAGGAGCTTGAAGAAGCGCTCCTACCATATGGCGAGAACCTTGATCGTGACTACCCTCACCCAGCAGCGAAATGGCTATTCACAGTGAAACCGGAAACAGAAGTGTTAGCTGAAGCGAAAGCCGATATCTTCAGGAAGTTCATAGCCAAACTTCTTTGGGTTATGAAGCGTGGAAGACCAGATGCCGAGCCCACAGTAGCGTTTCTAAGCACTAGGGTTAAATCACCTGACAAAGACGACTGGCATAAGTTCAAACGTCTAATGTGTTGGATAAAGAAGACTAAAACCGACGTCAGAATCATCAGTGCAGACGATTTATTGAATATGATCGTAATGATCGACTCTGCACATGCAGTACACAATGACATGAGAGGCCACACGGGTGGTATCACATCTTTTGGAACCGGTATCATAGACCAAAAGTCCAGCAAACAAAAAATGAACACTCGTAGTTCCACTGAAACTGATCATGTTGGTACCAGTGAATACCTTCCCAAGCCTGTTTTCTTTGAACTTTTTATGGGAGCACAAGGATACAAACCACACACAATTCTAGCCAAAGACAACGAATCTGAAATCAGAATGCTGGTAAATGGAAAAGCGTCTTGTATTTCAAACTCAAAGCACGTGGCAATCAAATATTTTTGGTGCACAGATCGCATCAAGAAAGGAAAAATATCCGTCCGTCACTGTCCTACTGAGAAGATGTTGGCAGACTATATGTCAAAGCCACTACAAGGAAAACTGTTCATCTTATTTAGACATGTGCTCATGGGATGGCAACATATCTCAACTTTGTTTGACATCTTCAGTTCAACGGAGAAGCGTGTTGAAAGTAACGGTTGTTTAGCAGTTAAACCGAAGAATGTCAAACTGTCGTACGCCGAAATGGTAAAGGTCACAGCAGCCGTAGAAATGCAGGATCACCTCATCGGCAACGGTGGAGACCCCACCACTGATCTAATTCAAGTAGACATTAAAAAGAAATAATCCCGTTACTGATTAGTCTGCTTACACTCTACATTCTTTAGACCAGATTCTTCCTCACTCAACATCCAAAGGATATCCAACGTCTCAACGACATCAGATAAAGAGTACGAAAGAGGATTTATCTCCAACAATTGTCAGTGAATTCCATTGTTTCATTCAACAGTGGGCGCCCGTGTAGTAGGTGTATCCTCTCATAAATATATCGATCATCTTTCTTACTAGATTTGTAATGAAAATAGAATCCCATGATGCAATAATGCATCAGAGCTGATGCGCGGTATACATCTGTTTTAACCATTTTATGTCTTTGCATGTTGATTTGAACTCAGTAGCGCTAGTAACGGTGTCCAAGCCAGTGATAGTACTGTGTTTTGTAAAAATAATCGAAGTGCTTCTGCTTCAACCAGTTCTCGTTCCAATACCAAAAAGGCAGATTGGACTACATGACGTTTTTGTCAAGCTGTTAAGTAAATCAACTTCAAGCTCATCATGTTCATTGTATCCATTCCGTCCTTTAAATAGTCATTTTATTTCAGTTTTCGACACTATTCAAAATAAACGTTATTGCATAGTGTTCTCAAGAAAAATGTATTTCTAACACTTTCATTATGGAATCCTTTTTTCTGAAAAGTCATCATGTTTCTGCTCATCTTATGCAAAATTTACGATTGCTTTCTGACATCATGCTTCCTTTCCATAAAATTTCATTTCCCAATATTCGCCTCTACTTGTGATGCGAACAATAAATCACACTTATTCTTCACAATGAACTATCTCACAGATACTGATCCTTCTGATATTCCTCCAGAGATTAACCGTGTGATTGCATTAAGGCATCTTGCTCATGCCGCCACTGTTTTGCCTGGTTTAAATCAACCACTTATTGATGTTGCAAAATCAATCAACATTGAATCTCTAATGCTTATGCAACAACATGGATCCCATATTAGCGTTAGTCAACGTAAGTGACCGTGTTATTTCTCTCTGTTTTGGAAACACAATGCTAATCACCTCTATGCTAAATAGGAAAACGTTCAAGTTCCTATAGCACTCCTGTTCACCAAGCCCTGCGAATAACAAATGGGGGTGATGATGGCGATACTAGTTCTGTTACTGAGTCCTGCCATATGAATAGAAAAGATTCCAGCATAGATCACTCTTTACTTAGAGGCAGGCGTAAGAATCCGTCACACGAATCGGTTCAGTTCTAAAGGAATGAAGGCTCATCTAATGTGTGGAACAAGACTTCGTCAAGTGATTCTTTTGACAAAAGTATAATGCATGGAGTGAACGATTCTTCTCTAACCGGAGATCTGTGTAAGGGTCCGTCAGATGATCATTTGACAGGTAATGTGACTCAGGGTCAATCCATTCACACTGGGTTTGATATTGACTCTTCTGTGCACAATTTGTCATCAGATCAAATATCTGTCACCCATTCACTACTTGAATTTCCGGATGATGATATGGTACCAGTGGCAATTAATCATGTTCCGTTATTTAGTCCAGAGCTTCCCCCATGTCACAACATCGTTGATCTTAAAGGCTACCTCTCGGCCCAATACAATCCACCCTTGCCAGTCAATGGATTATCACAGGATCCTATGTTCCATGATATTGTTTCCGTCGCTTTCGAACAGTGCCAGGAAAAGGAATGTACTTTCAAGAACCAATCTCTTCTTGTTCTTGATACCGACAGTGTCGATGCCTGTCCACTCCCTGAGACAATCCGGTCACTCATGATTGTTGAACGTACACCCAAGCATTGGCAGCTATATGTTGGGAACAATTTCGGATCTCGCCCACATATGTCAATTCCAACTGTCTGCAGTGAGGCAATTGTTCGAACTGTGTTTAAGAATAGAGTTGCGGTTTTCTCATTTATTTCCAAAGAAGTCGCCACGTTTTCATCTGAAGAAGACGCGTTTCACTACTGTCAAGTTCCTCCTTCAATGATTTTGCCAGAGATGAAACAATGTGCTATAGATTACACAAAAATCATTGCAAGACGCAAAGGTCCAGCAACAAGACCTTCATCAGGATTCAAACGTGGAATGGTAAAAACATGGAGTTTGGGTTTGCAAACTCAGAATGGACACTGTCAGTACAAGGCACGGTATTGCATGTTACCCCAATCAAAACCCATCTTGAGCGAGCGTAAGAATAATGTGCCGTCCTCATTTGATAAGGAGATTGTAATTGAATATGGAGCTCATGTATCTCAGCTATGCAAGGATCTACTTCATCTTGATCCTTTCCTTCTATCTCAATCAGAATCATCAGTATATGTCAGAGAACGCTGTGAACTGCGACGTGAGTTCATTGACAATCTTGGTCCCCATCATAAAATAGTTGACAAGTTTGGCATCACTCCAGCTTCGTTTTACGAAAACTGTACAGGTAGAGAGAATTGTTTCTTAGGTTTACACAGGGACAAGGATAATTGTCCACTGTATGATCGAACATTTTCCTGTACAGCAAACCTTGACCAAGTAGAGGTTTTTGCAGGATGCAATGATCACATGTATGATAAGCATGTTTTTAATGTAAGCGAAGATGGAATGATTTCAATGAACATGCTGCAATATACCCGCAGTACTGCCAATGGTTTTCCTCGCGGATGCCAAATAAGAAGCGATTATTTAGAATGCAACGAGTCCTGTGACCTAACAAAGTTGTACGCAAGGGTCTTATCTCTCACCGGCTGTGCTGTTGATTACCAAGGACATCTGTGGGAACATCCCTGTCCATTCCAGGAAAGGGCACTGCAACTCTGACAAGCAAGTATTTTGACAAACAAGGACTGCTACAAGACAATGGAAAACTTCACTCCATCTACTGCCATGGTGTTGAAGTCATGTGCATCCTTTGACAAATATGGTTACTACGCTATCTATGAGCATGTGAACATTTGTTCTTTCTATGCTCACAAATTTCTAACAAACAAAGTTGACGCAATCTGTCTCTGTTTCTTTTTTGGATTACTTCAGAACGGAACTTTTGTTCTTGCAAAGGTATGGGAGGCAATGATTATCAACAAGGAGGTCGAGCTTGATAAACTACGGCAAGGTAGACCACGAATTGAGCACATATTTCTTGAGAGACTGCTTCAAACAGAAAGGAATCTGCACCTAAAAGGTATGCATGCTTATGAGGAAAGAGATTGGAGAAGACAATCTATATCTCCCTGTGATCAAGAATATTATATCCAAAAAGACAGGAGCGTGTCCTGCTCCTCGTTTTCAGTATGACTGTGGTGTGAGCAAAGTACGCCATCATTGCGCAGAGGTTTTTCAATATCTAAAAGCCCTGATTGCTGATGTTGGGAAAGGTACCAATAATCCAGAGCAGTTTTTGGCTGGAGTTACGAACTTGTATTCTGCAGGACCAATTCACGCCAATCAATTTCTTCATGCATGTTGTCTCAGTGGTTTGGTACCTCTGTCATGGATGAAATGTATCCGCATAGCACCTAAGAGCGCTCCAGCTGAGCTTATCCAGTTGTTTAATGGAATTACTGGCAATGATAATCAATTTTTCCAAGGCCTGCTATCCAGGTTGCATCATCTAGGATTCAAGAAATTGACACTGTTCTTCCTTGACAATGTTCTCTGCGAACTTAACCGCATTACCAAGACTAGTAAGGTTGGTGAATTCTCAGTTAAAGAGATCATGTCTGATGAATTCATAGAGCGTATTAGACAGAATACAGTTGCTAGACACCCTGATCTATATTTTGAGGACAAGAGTTTGGGACAATTCCAACATCTGTTCAGAGTGGTGGATGATGATCTATTCATCCGAGATTCTAGAGAACCAAACAACTCATTCCATTCTCCAATGTGTAAGGTAACTTACAGCTATGCAAGTGATGACAGTCTACTGATAACAATTGCGAGAAGTTGTGTGAAGGATCTATTCCTAAATGGCGAAGACAATGAATGTGCTAATGGACACGATGATGAATCCCTAGTAAGCTCAGAGGATAGTGACACAAGCATGGGCGACCCAACATATATAAATGGAGATGAGACTCCAGAAGATCGCTCGCAAGAGCTGGTCCCCAGTTCAAAGGAAAATGATGCTAACAACGACCCTCTTAGAATCATGGTAAAGATGTCAAGATCATCCTCCGGAACTGTGATGGCTAGTGCTACTTGAAATAACAAAGTAACTGAGTACCTATCTATTTCGTTACATGATACTACATCCTAAAAGATGAGTATTATTGATCGACCAATAACCAATGAATGCTTCTTGAGTTTATCTAACATAGGGATTTGCTGCCACAAAATTGTGGTGTTCATGCCATTTGTCCCTTGGCTTAATTTCAATCCAATAGTTGTTGGGTGATAAGGTGTCATCCGTGAAATCAGGGAAGACAAACACCCCACTGTGTATTGTCCGGACAGGAATGAAACGTAACTGTCTCTCATGTTCCCAAAACGTACATAATTTCAAATCCTCCAGCGTACTATTACCATTTATGTGCACTTGTAAATTCTTACAAAAGAATATCACAAGGTGGCAATCTGGACAATGTTATATGATAACATGCAATACACAATGGGTGCAATCAAGATGGCCAAAGGCGTCAGACGACACACGCAAACGCCTCTAGATTTGGTCGTTATGGAAATACAATCCAAACCGCTCCCCGCTCAACACTGGGAACAACTCTCCAAAGTCGGAATCCAAAAATGCATCGTCACATCCATTCCACCACCTGATGTGCAGAAAACAAGGCATGATCTCCGAGAAAAATTCGGGGTCCTGCACGTATGGGCCATGACAGTTTATGATACCATACTATTCATCGATGCAGATACATTCGTCAACAATAGTCTAGACCCATTGATCCACATGGACCTACAAGGAAAGACCATTGGGGTCACCAAGGATATTCGTGCCAGAAAATGGGTTGACACGTTTAACTCTGGAGTCTTACTCTTGCACCCCGATGAAGCAGAATATGACCGTCTCATCAAACTATTGCGCAGCGGTTTGGTGTTTGAATATATACTTTCTGATCAGGGGTTCTTGAATGAGGTGTACAAGAATGATTGGCATGAAATTGGATTTGTCAATAATGCGAACCTTGCTTTGTACAGGTTTCAGAAGGATTTCTGGGATCAGCACAAGCTCGAGGATATTAATATCATTCATTATACCATGCAGAAACCATGGAGGTGTCAACCGAATGGACCCTATGGGCCGATTTGTAAGCTTTGGATTGAGGCAGAGTAGTACTACGGTATCATACTCGTTACACACAAGGGTGATAATAATTAATGCACCTTCCTACTTACACGACATGATGTATCATACTTTTACATGTTTAGTAGTGTGGCACGGCATACCATTCAGATGAGTGTACTGTGTACTTGTAAATTCTTACAAATCAATATGACAAGCTCTTTGTAGCTATTTTAAATGTCTCATACTTTGCAACGACTTTTTAAAAACTTGACGCTTCCCCTTTTAAAAGAGGAAGCGTCAAGTTGTTCCTACTTCTCACTTTGCAACTTGTAAATTCTTAGAAGAAGAACTATCA
>Ga0209712_10003580_pt1 | contig 12548 bp, 6 predicted proteins | sample ArcOceMetagenome_FD_187443 | JGI IMG/M metagenome (GOLD analysis project Ga0209712, IMG submission 187443) | Marine eukaryotic phytoplankton communities from Arctic Ocean - Arctic Ocean - Greenland ARC118M Metagenome (SPAdes) (version 2) | ecosystem: Environmental > Aquatic > Marine > Oceanic...
AAGGTTGAAATTAAGACTCAAAATATATTGAACGAAGGATTTTATTACGAATTATTATATATTATTGGATTAGCCGAAAAGGGTAGAGGTGGCAATAAGATTTTGGCGAGATGTGAAGAGCCGAACTCAGGTTCATTGATTGAAAATATAATCACGAAACTACGAACAGAAGACGTTTTGTATCATCTTTATTATCCAAAAGATTATGGAGAAACGGAGAATGAGCAGTATTTTAATGTTGCACTGGAATTGGCGATTACGTGGTTGAATCGGATTTTTTTCCTCAAAGTATTGGAAGCAAAATTGATGAATTATAATGCAGATGATTCGGATAAAGATGCTTTTCGGTTTTTGGATTCTGATAAAGTTGACGAATTTGATACGATAAATACGCTGTTTTTTGAAGTGTTGGCACTGCCTGAAAAAGATAGAGACAAGCATATTTCAAAGCAATTCGGACGAATTCCTTATTTGAATTCCTCGTTGTTTGAAGTAACGAGTCTGGAGCGACAAGCTCTACGGATTTCTAATCTGAAAGATAGTACAAAGTTGGTAAGTTTTGGAATGGCGACTTCAGAAGGTGATGCAACATTAACATTAACGTATTTATTAAGATTTTTGGATCGTTATGATTTTGGAATTGAGGCGAGTGAAACGATTATTAAAACGGAAACGAAACCTTTTATTAGTACAGCTCAACTGGGTTTGGTTTTTGAAAAATTAATTGGAAATAAATTACCATCGAATGTGACGCATACGGAGATTACGAATTTTATGAGTCGGGAAACATTGCGAAAAGTAGTGTTAGATAAGTTTCGAGATGAAATTGATGGATTTGGTTGGATGATTGATAATTTTGAGTCGCTGATAGAAAACTGTCGAAAATTATATGAATCAGAAGATTTGGCGAAAGCTAATTATTTAATTAATTCGATTACGATTTGTGATCCGGCTGTCGGTTCTGGACGATTTTTGATTGCTTGTTTAAACGAATTATTATACATTAAATCGGAACTTGGAATCCTATGTGATGTGAATGGAAATTCACTACGAGCACAAATCAAATTAAAAATTGAAAGAGATGAATTGGTAATTTATAATTCGTTTAATGTTCCTTTTGAGTACAAAATGAGTTTCGAAACGGGTTTACGGAAACTAAATCCGGAGTTACAACGAGTTCAAGAAGCGATATTTTATGAGAAAAAGCAGTTGATTGAACATTCGCTTTTTGGGGTGGATACGAATCAAAATGCGGTGCGAATTTGTCGGCTTCGACTTTGGATGGAATTATTGAAAAATACATTTTATCGACAACGAAGAAATACGCAATTGGAAACGTTGCCGAATATTGATATTAATATTAAAAAGGGAAATTCGTTGATTTCTCGCTTTCCGTTAGATACGGACTTGAATGCTGTTTTTAAGAAAACGGAATATAGTGTTGAGGAATATAAACGAACGGTCAAGGCATATAAAACGGAAGAAGAGAAATCGAAGAAACGGTTGCTATCACGATATTTAGAAGATATTAAATCAGAGTTTCAGGTTACTTTTAATAAGCGAGAAAAAGAGAAAATTGCGAAGGTTCGAGGGAAAAAAGATTCTTTGGAATTACAGATTCGATATAATCGAAACTTGGGCTACGAGCCAAGAGAGCAAGAGTTGGAGGAACTCGAAAAGTTGAATGCGGCATTGGAAAGAAAAGAAACTAAACGAGAAGAAATTTTGGAATCAGATATTCACAATGAAGCGTTTGAATGGCGTTTTGAGTTTCCGGAAGTCCTGGATGAAAATGGAAATTATGTTGGTTTTGATATCGTAATCAGTCATCCGCCACATCAACGAATTCAGAATATTGAGAAGTCTTTCCGATTGATAAAACCTGATTATGAAACATTTATGGCTTCTGGGAATCTATATGAATTATTTTATGAATTGAGTTTTAAGATAATGAAGCATCATGGTTTCGGAACTTTATTTACGTCTAATACTTGGCGAAGAACACAAAATGGTGAAAAGCTTCGTCAATTTATGGAACAAAAATCTAATCCACTGCTTTTTGTAGATTTCGTAAAGTCAGAAATATTTGGAAAATCTGCTAAAAAGATGAGCATTTTTCAATTCCAAAAAATATTTAATGAAAATGGTTTGGAGTGTTTTGAATATGTAAATGATGTGAAAGTAAAAGTTGAGAATCGTGAGTAATTAAGTGAGTCAATGACTTCGAGTCATCGACTCACTGGCTACACAAATTATTTGCCTTCTTTTTTTAATATCCCAAACGTTTCATTTCCATTTCTAATTCTTTAATATAAATGCAATCTTCATAGTTATATAAATAATCCGTATCTGTTCCTTTCGCTATATTAGAGCAATAGAAACAAACAGCGTAGAACTCAATAATTTTGCCTTTTGACCAAATCAGAATTCCTAATCCTGGAGAGAAGCACATTCCTGTACGATATTTTTTATATTCGATCGGGAGCGTTTGATTCCCTGACTTATCAATTGTCCAAATAGTATCTTTCATTGGAAGATTGCAATATAAAATGTCCAATAAAAAACCAATAGAATCAGGAGGAAATGTCTGGTAGGTTTCCCATTTTGCAGTTGGATGAAAACGACCTTTGGAATCTAAAATTCTTTTGGTTTGAACCGGTAAAGGCATATCTCTGTCTTTATTGTAATTGGGAAAATCTTTTGTGAAGTCATTTTCCTTATTTTGCTGGGAAATTGTACTTTTTGTATTTGATTGTTTTGAATCGTCATTTGAAGTACTTAAATAATATGGATTGGTTTTTTTTGCGAAGAGCCATCGTACTTAATTAAACTAACAGAATCAATATTAACTTTCGTTTGCCCAAACGATAAAACTGGTAACAAAAGGAAAATTATGGTCAGGGTTTTCATAGAAGTTGATAGTTTTGGAAATTATAAGATGAAAGGCATTTTTAAAATGCCTTTCATCTATAGAAACTAATATTTAATAATCTTTCGACTTACAACCTTTTCATCCATACGAATTTGTAAAAAGTAAATTCCTGATGGTAAATCGCTAATATCCATTGTTGTTTTTTGAGTACCAAAAGTCTGATTGTTCATATTTAAAACTGATTGACCAATCGCATCAAATAACTGGAAGTTGACAGTAGAAATATTATCGATATTTAATTCAATATTTAAGATATCATAAGTTGGATTTGGATAAACTTTGATTCTTGAATTGATATTTTTAATCCCATTTGTGGAAACCGGAAAGTTTAGAATCGTGACTTCTTTCATCATTGCATCGCTACATCCTGTATTATTCGTTGCTTGTAAATAGACTTCATAAACGCCTGGTTGCGTATAAGTATGTGTTGGATTTTGTTGAATAGAAGTATTTCCATTTCCAAAATCCCAAAACCAAGAAGTAGCACTTTGAGTAGAGTCTATGAAACTGATTTGACCGTTCGTTAAGCTCAAATCCAAAGAATCTACAGTAGAAGAAAAATTCGTTTCTATTGTTCCTGCTCCAACGGTAGCTGTTGCAGAAACTCGCCCACACGGACTTCCATATTCTACTTTCCAATCATAAAAGAATGGATAACGGCTCGGATTTAGACTTGAACCGGTGATAGATAAGACATCTGGAATTGTATAAGGATAATTTGCACCGCTACTACTGATATTGTAATTAGAAACTAAATCAACGCCTAATTGTAAATCTTCTCCACTATGAATTTTCCAATTTAGTGTAATTATAGATTCTCCCGTTTGAGTAATACTAAATAGCTTTTGAGCTAAAGTATTCCCATTTTGATCTCTTAAGACTATTTTTCTTCCACCGGTCGAAGTCGTATAGACTTTGACAGATTTTAAGATAAAAGAAGAATAGCAGTCGAATTCTAAATAGGTACTCAAGCTATTTGATTGATATCCTGTACCAATACTATTATCCGCAGCTCCAACAGCTGTTTGTTGAATTACATCTGCAAAATAAGTTTCATCATTCATCAATGAAGGAATTGTAAAACTATTACCAACACCGGTATGATTACCAGTTGAAGCCTCTTCGTACCAACGAATCTCACTATTTGGAGCAGGATGAGAAGCATATAATAATGCTTCAGAATTCAAACACGTTGTCGTATTTTGAACCGTAACGCTTTGTACCGCAGTTAATAAAAATGATTTAGATAATTTATCATTAATAGTACGTTCGTCTGGCAAACCATTGATTAATTCTGGAGTGATTTCAAAAGCATATTGACCGGCATTTAATATTATTGGATCAGTTTGAATAAATATTGTATCACCTTGTGCGGCTATTCCTGACCACTGAATGGTGTCGGTTAAGCCATTTGAAAAAGTGTAACGAATAATGGCATTATAAATCGTATCCGTTCCAAGATTTACAAATTGAGCTGTTGGTGCAATTGTTAAACTTGATTCACAAAGAACATCAGGTAAATCTAAATTTTGTGTAGATAAATCTCTATTCGAGTACGGATTTGCAGGAATATGACCTTGATTAAGTAAATATTGGTAAGCTGCAAAAACATCAATTGCACCCATTCCGTAAACATTATCTTCGCCTGAAACACCTAAATCAGTAGCGGAAAAATATAATGCTAATTTTATTTGACGACCAGTAAGTGTTGGAAATGCTTGTTTTAATAACAAAACAGCACCGGAAACATGTGGAGCTGCCATCGAAGTTCCTGATTTAAAAGAATAGGTTCCATTCAAATCTGCAGAACGAATATTCGAACCGGGAGCAGAAACTTCAGGTTTAATTAAATAAGAACCAGTATCGCCACAAGTAGAAGGGCCACGACTTGAAAAAGAAGAAATAGACTGATTTGTTCCATTGACACTTAATGCTCCGACACAAAAAACACTGACTAAATCATTATTTACATTTTTGGGAGGAGTTATCGTTGAAACTGTTGGCCCGTTATTTCCCGCTGAGAAAATTACAGCAATGCCGACAGCTTCTACTGCATCGAATAGGTTTTGATACATTCCTCCGCATTGTGAATTACTTGCAGAAGGATCCTGCCAAGAGTTACAAATTACAGTTGGCATATCATCAATCGTGGTAGAATCACCATCTGGATCGATTGCCCATTGAAACGAAGCCATATTATCTGTTGAGCCACCACCACAAATTGCTTTTGAACCCATCCAAGTCGCATCAAATGCTACACCGATTGTATCGTTATGTAGTCGGTCAAGTCCAAGCATTGTTCCTATTGTGTGCGTTCCATGGCCATTACAGTCACTTGGTATATTCGTCCCATCATTATAATCAAACCAAGTTTCGGCACTTGGTGAAAATAAACCTTCATATTTATAATCAAATGCAGGATGATTCGGTTCTACACCAGTATCAATACTTAAAGCTTTCGTACCAAAACCAGTATATCCTAAAGCCCACATTGCTGGAGCATTAATTGCTGCCAAACCGGGTTCTATTCCGTTTATTGCCATGATTCCTTCTGTCTTATCCTCACCAATTTCAGTAGTGAATTCATCTAACTCCAAAAATCCATTTAAATCTAAATAAGCGATTTCAGCATAATTTGATAATACTGGTATTAAACTTATGTTGACTCGAACCTTTATCAAATTGACAATCCAGTACTGCTCGATGGAAGCGTTATCGATAGACGGATAACGGCGTAATTGATCTATGATATAAGGTTGTGTTGTTGCTGATTTTTGTTTTAATAATCGAATTACGGTCTCCGTTCTCTCCGGTATGGATGTATTATTTTTATCAAATTGTTTTCGCAATGCTTCCGCATCAACTCTATCGGATAGTAATATGGAAATTTCTTTCCATTCGTTCGGGTTAGCCGCATAAGCATATTGGAGTCGTTCACTAACTTTAGAATTGTCACCGATCATTTTCGGTTGGGAATTGGCAAACGTAATTGTAAAAAGTGTGATGATTAGTAAGGCATATTTCAGCTTCATATTTAGTTATTTTATTTTTTTGTTACTTGGTTTTTTTACGCGTTAAAGTATTGAAAAAGCCAAATAGACTTAAACTCGATATGCTCAAGGAATAGTCTGTTATTAAGACCTTTTCAATACGCTCAACTTAAAATCAAAAATACCAATCGAAAACATGAATTCGAAGTCGCAACTACATTTTGATGTGGTTGTCTCTCTAAAATACAATTATGAAATGATTTGGCATTTTTTTTGTTCAGTAAAGGTAACTATTGAAATTATAAAAGGAAGGTAACTATTTAGGATAAGAGCATACAGTACAGTAAAAGGGGTAATTCGAGTTGAGTAAATATTGAAGGAAAAGAGTTTAATTTTAAGAAAGTTGGAACGCCCTTTTTTTACAAAAGGACGTCACCAAACAAATCAACAACAACTATTTTTATTTTATAGAGGTAACGTATTTATTTATCCGTTACTTCCTATTTATTTCGAAGTGAGGATTCTATATTTGAATTTTAGTGTTCGGTATAATCAAATATCTTAAGGAAAGACAAATATGTGCAATTATCTTGAAGATAGGTCTTTTGAAATAATATTGTGTGACAGGACTTTTTGATAAAATTAAAATAGCACATATGTATAAAGCTTTATAAAAGATACATTTATGCCATTTGTGACAGATATTAAATATCGTATTTACGATATAAAAAAAAACGCTATGGCAGCGTAATTTTTTTGCTTTGTTTAAAATTTTCCCCTTTTATTAAGATAAAATATTTCCCAGGAGGGAAATCACTTTTTTTGATTGTTCTGAAAATAATCTCATTGACAGTCATTTCCTGGTTCAATAAGACTTTAGTTAAATTACCTTCCGTATCATATAATTCGATTGTAACTTTTTGTTCTTCCCGAAGTCTCAACCGAATTTTTTTAACTTCATCTTCATCAATAATATTTAAGATGTGAATATCATCTTTTTTAGAAACGGTTACGGCTTTGATTTCGCTATAAATCTCTTCACCATTTATCTCTTGCTTTAGTCTATAAAAATTAATTCCTGCTTCAAATTCTCTTGCTTCGAAAGTATAACGAGAATTCTCGAACCCAATAGGATTTTCAACTCGACCAATCTCTTGATACATTTCGTTGTCCACAGAATGTTCGATAACAAACGTTCCTAGTTTTTTACTAATCTTCCAAGTTAAATTAATGAAGCTTTGTCCTTCGATATATTTTCCATCGAAACTTGCTAAACCAATAGCAGCTGGTGAACTATTTTCGGTTATTGCAGCATTAGGATGATAGATTGCTTCCATTTTGTAATCTCCTGCTTTTGTAACGTCGCCTTCTTTTTGTGCAAAAGATTGTATTGTGATTGCTATTAAAATAATTACAAGTAAATATGTGTTTTTCATAACATTAATCTATTTTACTTTGAATATCCGTTCTCGCATTTGTAATTCTATTTTTATTAAATCGCTTTTTTAATTTACATAAGTAAAAGTCTTTATAATTAACCCTTATTACAATGATGATTTTTTATTATACGTGACATGACTGAATATGTTCTATGAAATTAAATAGACAACAAGTATAGATATATTATCAATAATATAACGTATTAAACTTTCTTTTTCTGAAAAAAGTTACCATAAAATACATATATTTTATAGAAAAAGTGTGATAAATGAGGAATGACAATAAACAGTTATCCGTCTAAAATTCTAAAAAGACTGTTATATTTAACTTGTTTTAGTAGCTCCTATATAATATTATTTGACTCAAAAAAGTTGATATTTCTTTTGTTTGCAGGATACTGAAATAAATATAGGGTAACGAAAGACTTTGTTTATTAGTAATTAATAATCTATAATTTTAGGCGTGTAATCTAGTAAATTAATTATACACGTCATTAATCGATTATTACGTATTGGTAATTAACTATATGTATAAAACAGAGGGTATTTATTAGAAAAGTGTTGAAGTGTGTATTTAGAATTAGAAGTAATCTTAGTGAATTTCACATCATAAAAATTAGAAACTAAGTAATTGTGACGGTTTCTTATTCCCCTTTTATAGAAAAGGAATGGAATATTTTTAAACAATATTTATTTATATCTATTTTTAAATCTTTACTTTTGAGGCATTTTTCAAAAATGCTGATTTTGCAATCATTGAAAATAGTTTAATTAAGTATGATAACTATAATAATAGGAACAAATAGAACAAAGAGTGAAGCTGGCAATTTTGGGAAACAATATTATAATGAATTGGTCAGACAAGGAGAAGATGTCAATCTTTTGCACTTAAAAGATATCTCACCAAACCTTTATCATGCAGAAATGTATGATGAACCGATTCAGAAAGGATTATTGGAGGTACAAGAAAAATTCATGTTACCAGCGAAAAAATTTATTTTCATTATTCCAGAATACAATGGCGGAATGCCTGGGGCGGTGAAACTATTTATTGATGCACTTTCGATTCATGAGCGTAACGCAACGTTTAGTCAGAAAAAAGCAGCGATAGTTGGCGTTGCTGCTGGTCGTGCGGGGAACCTTCGAGGAATGGAGCATTTGACGGGAATTCTAAATTATCTGAATACAACCGTCCTTCCGAATCGACAACCATATTCTTCTATTTATAAATTAGTAGATAAGTCGGGAAAAATCACAGATGAGGCGACATTAAAGCTAATAGAACAACATGTAGAACAAATTATAAAATTTTAACATGTCTTTAAGTTACACTAGAGAATAATAGCGTCTTTAATATCGTATTCTAAGCAAAAAGTGCAAAGAGTTTAACAAATGTATGGTTTTAACCTTTTGTGAAAAAAATATTACCATAATCATACATAGATATTAATAGACAAAACCGTTATTTGTAGGCGAATTATCAAATGATGAAAATTCTTTTGGTGAATCTATTGTAAAAACACACAATTCACTGATAATTTAATTTTAATTTTAATAAAACAAACAATGAAGAAAGTATCAAAATTAGCGATTGCAGTAGTTATGATGATGGGATTATTTGCGGGAACAGCAATGGCTCAAACGACAATTGCTTATGTAGAATCAGATGTATTAATTCAAGATATGGCTGATTATAAAAAAGCAAATATCGATTTGGAAACTTATGCTAAGCAGTTAGAGGCGCAATTAAAACAAGAACAGGAAAAATTCCAAGCAGAATATCAAACAGTTGTTGATTCTGTTCAAAGAGGTATTATTACGCCTCTTCAACAAAAGCAAGCGGAGGCAAGATTAGCAACAAAACAACAAAAACTAGAAGTAATCAGCCGTGACGCTCAAAACAAAGTACTTGCAAAAGAAAACGAATTATTTAAGCCAATTAACGAAAAATTCAGTACTGCATTAAAAGCAGTTGCTGCTGAAAATGGTTACACTTATATCGTTGATAAAAAAGTATTTTTATACTTTGAAGGTGGAATTGATGCGACTGAAAAAGTTAAAGCTAAATTATTACAGCCGTAATTTTTGATGATGACTGAAAATCGAGGAATGATAAATATTTAATCGGTTTTTCTAAAAAGTGATAGTTCATCTCGATGAGCTGTCACTTTTTTCGTATAAATATAATACGTATACATATTTAAAATGCTGATTTTTTTTCCTATTCTCAATAGGAAAAATTGAAAATCCGTTAAATAATAATCACCTTAACTTGACGAATTTTTAACTTTACGTCCAAATTACTAAACCTAAAAGCTACTTAAACTTCACAACGTGCTTCAAATACTTATCAAACGAAATTTCCTTAAAGCGCTCATTTTTAGATTTCAATTCGTAGAATAATTTATCCATGTTATTTAAGGTTTGTTGTTTGTTGTTATAATTCAACATGGCATTCATTTCACTTTTTGACGAAGCTGTTTCGATTTGTCGCATCACTTTATCCAATAACTCATTATTATTACCGAAAGTCGTACTATTAATCGCTTCTATTTTTGACTTAATATTTGCACTAAATGTTTTAGATTCTGCGGCAATCGTTTCGTGCAAAGCATTATATTTTTCCTCAACACCTTTCACTTCTGCTTCGTAAGCATCCTTATTGATACTTAATAAATCAATCGCCATATCTATTTTTTCATTAGCTTTCGCCAATTCTTCTTTATAGGTATTTAGAATTAGTGTTTTTTCCGTTTCAATATTATCACTTTGACTTAATTTATTTGCTGCTTGATAATATTCTAATTTGATCGTTTCAATCTTTTTAAGCAAACGACTATCGTCATATCTTGAGCTTAATTTTGCTTCTTCTTCCCTTGTTAATTCATTTCCGCTTCCTAATTCAGCGCTCAAACTTATCAACCATTCTTTCAATTCCACACCACGTTCAGGCGTCATAAAAGGTACTTTCTCAAATTTTTGGGCATTCATTTTTTTGACCTTTCCTTCTGCATTTACATCTATAAAATCAGCAGCCGAACGAATGCCACTTCTTTCTAAATAATCGCAAATTACACCAATCAAAGGACCATTATCAGAAAAAATAGTTTTAGCATTTGCACGAATTCCATATTTCCGTAAGCCTTCACCGACTTTGATTAAACTCATTTTTTTGATTCGAGTCACTTCTGCGTTCTTACGTTCCTTTAATTCCTTGATATCCAACTCTACTCCTTGAATTTTATCATTAAAAGTCTTTTTTAAAGCTACTTTTTCTACTATTTTGTGTTTCTCCGCTTCCTGCTGAATATTCGTCATTCGCTGACGATACTTGAATTCAATTCGCTTCTTTAAAGATGCTTTTTCTTTTTGTAACCATTCCAATTGCTCATCAACGGGTATTCTAGAAAGGCGTTTAAAATGATCATACGTTGCTCCGAAAAAATGCTTTTGAAGTGCTTGTGTTCCAGAAATTTCTTCTTTCAATAATTTTCTCGCTTTCTTATCTTGATTCGCCAAAAACTGACGTAAATCTTGAATATACTTTTCTATTTCTTTCTTTTCAAAAATTAAATTTTCCTTCTGATTTTTCTCAAAATTGCCCGTTAATTGCTTCTGTTTTTTCGGTAAACGAGCAATTTTTGCTTTCATATGTAATAATTCTGTATTCGTTTCCTTACGCTCAGAACGTAATTTTTTTAATTGAGTTGAAACCAAATTTTGCTGTTTATGCTCCGGTAATTCCCGATAATACGCATACAACATTCCCATGCTTGTCGCAAAAAAAGTAGCCAATTGAATGATACCACTAAATGTAAATGATATTCCAAAAACAAACATCCAAATGAAAAATAAGCTAACTGCTCCGCCCGTAATTCCTCTCGGAATCAGCATTGGAGAAGAAAAAGTCGATGCAGGAATCGTTGGCAATTTCGGTGGCGGCACACTTGGCAAAATCTGTGAAGTATTTGTCACCAAATGAAGCGGTTTGCTGTACGTTATTTTTCCAATATTTGCCGATCGAGACGGTAACTTTCTATCAATCGACAACCTCGGAGCAGGAGCAATCGCCCAACACCATTCATCTGCATCCGGACGAACTTCCGGATTATCATGTCCTTCTTCAAAAGTCCGAATAAACAAACCTTGAATCGCAGGATTGACCGCATTGAATTTTCGATGTGGCGGCGGAATCACTTTAAAATGTGGCGCTTTCAAATTCGAATGAACAAATAAACCAGCTTCAATCTTCTGATGCAAGCTCGTTAATTTCTCATAAGGTGGCTTAGAACTCGCAGCGTAAGGATGAATTCCAAATAATAATTTATAGAAAATAATCGACAAACTAAATAAATCCCAACTTTCGTAAATGGGTTGTTTTCCGGGTTGTACATTTTTTGTGTAATACTCTGGCGGCGTATATTCTGGAGTCGTCACAGTCGCCGGAAAAAGTACCGTATTACCATCAATGACTTCCACCGAATCCATATCCACAATAGAAATCAAACCATTCGGCTGAATGATGATATTATCCGTTTTCAAATCCACCAAAACATAATGATCGGTTTCATGAACTTGATAAACCGCAGCAGCAATATTGTAACAAATCTTCAATCGCAATTGCATCGCTTCTGCTTTCGAAAAATCAAATCGCCCCCAACGAGCCAACAAATTCCGTCGGATTCGAGGCATACTCAATATCTCCAGCTTTTCCCCTTTCGCAAACGGCATCAAAAATCCCGCAAAACCACTTCGTTCAAAAACCATCCCTTGCGGCCAAATTACCGAATAATGGTCTTGCTGAACATAGTCAATCGGTGGATTCGTAATCATATATTCCACCTTTTCTTGACGTGCGTTCGTTCGTTTATCTTGGTGATATAACTTCACCACAAACCTCGAATATTTCGCAGGTTTGCGAATACGATATAGGTTTCCCTCACCGCCGCTCGCAAAAGGCTCGGTATCCACTAATAATTCAACGTGATCTCTTTTATAAAAGACTTTTTTCATATTGGAAGTCAGTTACTGAATACTTTCGTTTTTTATAAACAAAAAAATTACCGTTTCACAATTCGTTTTGTCACCACTCCACTTTCCGTTATCAATCGAATCAAATAGATTTGATTGGGTAAATCCGATAGATTCAGTGTTGTATTTACTTGGTTTTGAACCACTTTTTGTTCT
>Ga0209712_10003586_pt1 | contig 12534 bp, 5 predicted proteins | sample ArcOceMetagenome_FD_187443 | JGI IMG/M metagenome (GOLD analysis project Ga0209712, IMG submission 187443) | Marine eukaryotic phytoplankton communities from Arctic Ocean - Arctic Ocean - Greenland ARC118M Metagenome (SPAdes) (version 2) | ecosystem: Environmental > Aquatic > Marine > Oceanic...
AGAATGTTTTAACTCATTTTTGATATGGTACTCTACTTTTCCGCCCATACCTTGGTAGAGAATAGTATCCTTGTTTAATGCGGCACAATGGATATAAAAGTCTTGCTTTTTCATACCAAAGTGTAATCCTAGGAATAGAGAATCATTGCGTTCACCACTTTTCAGTGCGTCTCTTTCCAATTTTTCATAAAGCGTTTTTGGCGCTTTATCATTTTCGCAATTCACCATTCCGAACGCTAAAATTATAACTGCGAGTAGTAAAAATGTATATTTCATTAAAAAAATGTGTTGATGTGTTATCGTGTTGATGTGTTGATGTTTGGTACAATATCAACACATCAACACGATAACACTAAAACCCTACAACTTGTAATTGATTATTGTTTTTTGCTATAAATATTCGATTTCCAATACGTTGAAAATCTCGAATTTCACCCTTAACGAAAAATCCAGAATTCGTTGTTTTTATACTTTTGAAACGCCCCTTTCCATTTCCTTTCAAAAACAAACCATGCGAACCATCATAACTTCCAACTTCCGGCTTTGCTCGATGAAAATTTCCACCTAACAAAATATCTTGATTGCCATCCTTATCAAAATCAAAAATTTCAATCGCATAAACCGGTGCGAACTGTGCTTCAATTGGCAAAGCTTGGAACTTGAATTTTCCATTATTATTGATGAAAATACCAGTTTGCATCTGATTGGATTCTAAAACCACGGAATTTGCTAACTGCTCTTTTGTGAAAATATCGTTGATTGTTTGTAATTTATAATCTTCAAATTTTAAATATCGCTTTTTCAAACTCGGCAATGACATGACCAAATCTTGTCGCAATGCAAATGGATAAGTGGTGTCCGTATTAAAAGCGCAAAGAATCTGTTCCGCCATCCTATTTTGGTCAAAGTCATTGATAAACATCGTGACGGGATAATCTTCATAAGCTTTGAATCGAGTATTTAAACCATGATTTCCAACTACAAAATCCATATCGCCATCGCCATCTAAATCAGCAATTTCAATTGCATTCCACCAACCATTGGAATTAGGAATTAGGAATTTAGGATTAGAAATAAACTTTCCGTTTTTATTTTCAAGAATCGTAATCGGCATCCAATCCCCAACGATGATTAAATCTGCATCATTATCATGATCAATATCTTCCCAACGAGCATCGGTTATCATTCCAATTCCCGTCAAATTCGGGGCAATTTTATCAGTCACATTGGTAAAGAATCCTTTTCCGTTATTTTCTAATAAATAACCATTTGTTGGAACGCCATATAAACCTTGACGCAATCTCAAACCAACAAATAAATCCATATCGCCATCTGAATCAAAGTCATTTGCCTTTACGCAAGAAGAACTTTCAAAGCGGTCATTTGGCAAAACCTGCGGACTAACTTTGAAATTTCCACGTCCGTCATTGAAATATAAACGGTCTTTCAAACCACTTGAAGCACTCGATAATTCATTCGTTCCACTTGCGACATACAAGTCAAAATCTCCATCTCCATCTGCATCAAAAAACTCGGCTCCAACATCTTCTCCTTCCTTATTTTTTTCAAAATCTGGAATTGATTTTGCAACAAAATTATTTCCTTTTTGAATAAATATTTGACCACTTTGACCCCTTGCTCCACCAATATAAAAATCTTCTTTTCCGTCCCCATTTACATCTGCGACAGCGAGTTTTGGTCCTTCCGTAGAAATCATGTGATAGATTAATCGCTCTTTATTGAAATCCGAATAATCATTTTCAATATGCGTAAACGGTAAATCGGTTACGGCTGAAAACACTTTACTTTTTGCTTTCGCAAAATGGTAGTTTGTGGCGTTGCTTTTTGCTTGTTGTAGAATCAAAGTCTGATTCGTTGCCACATTTGCCATAACCGTATAAGTATCATTCATCCAACGAATGACAACCGTATCCACCGTTTTATATTGGCTTAAGCCAAAATGTAATTTGTAATCTACCGAAGATTGAAAACCACGATGTGGGGCTAATTCTTGATAAAAAATCTGTCCATCATGAATGATACTTACCTGTGTTCCAATACCGAATGAATTCATGCCTTTCGCCTCAAATTCAAAGCTCAAAAATCGATTTTCAGGATGAAGTGTTTCTGCATTGTTACGATAAATGCTTGCTGGCATATTGACATTATTTACCACCAAATCTAAATCGCCATCGTTATCTAAATCTGCGTAAGCCGAACCATTTGAGAAAGTCGGTTCGCCTAATCCCCATTCTTCCGCTTTGTTTTCAAAATTTAAATTTCCATCATTGACAAATAAATAATTCGGTAAAGGATTTGAAGGAATTGCATCCATCATTTTGGTAATAACCTGCTTATTTCCCTTTCTAATTTCTTGATTCATCTTAACGGGATTGAAGAAATTGACATAATCTTGGTTCATTAAATCCTTGTAAATTCCATTTGCTACAAAGATTTCCTTCAATCCATTATTATCAAAATCTGCCATTAAAGCGCCCCAGCTCCAATCCGTTGCATGAACATTTGCCAATCGCCCAATTTCATCAAATTCCACTTTTGGAATAGAATCTGAATAATCGGTAACTCCAGTGTTGAGTTGTAACACATTACGGACAAACTGATGGTGATAACCATTTTTTACCATTCGCTGGTAGGTTTCCCAGGAATCAAAAGTCATTGTTGTTTTGAGTCGAGCTTCGTCCCGAGGCATCATATCCGTTACGAAAATCTCCGGAAAGCCATCATTCGTTAAATCCGCCATATCCGCTCCCATTGAGCTTTTGCTCAATTCTCGAATATGACTTGGTAAACCTTCTTTGAAGGTACCATCGTGTTGATTGATATATAAATAATCACGTTCAAAAAAGTCATTGGAAACAAAAATATCTTGCCATCCATCCCGATTTATGTCACCAATCGTGACACCTAAACCAAAGCCAATCGCACTTGTATAGATCCCGGCTTCTTGACTTACGTCAACGAATTTTTTGCCATTTTCATTTCGGTATAATTTATTTCCACCCAATGAATCCGGTCGCTCTCTTAGTCCATCGACTAAGTCATAATTCCCCACAGAACGCAAAGAATTATTCAATAGATAACAATCTAAATCACCATCTTTATCGTAATCAAAAAAGGCTGCATGAGAAGATAATCCTAAATCATTAATACCATATTCTTTGGCTTTTTCCGTAAAAGTCACCAAGCCATTTTCGTCTGCTCCATTGTTAATAAACAGTTCGTTATTACGGTTTTCTCCTTCCGGATTTCCGGATTTGCAAACATAAATATCTAACCATCCGTCACCATTTACATCGACCATACTCGCACCAGACGACCAGACATTACGGGAAGCGACATGGGCACTTTTCGTAATGTCTTTAAATTGGAGTTCGCCTTGATTCAGGTAGAGTTTATTATCTTTTTGATTGCCACAAAAGTAGATATCTGCGAAGCCATCATTATTCACATCACCAACGGCGACACCGCCACCATTATAGAAATTTTTGTATAAATAGGCGTTGAAAGATTCGGTGTGTTTTAAGTCATTGCTAAAGGTAATTCCTGTTTGATCTGAAGGAATCGAGGAGAATAATTTGTCAGAATTAACGTCATTACTTTGGCAAGCAACGATTAAAATCGAGCAGATAAAAAATATATAATTTGGTTTCAACATTTTGGTTTTGATAAAGTAATTATCCGTAAAATCGATGTGCAAATTTACAAAATTTATAACGTTTAGTGAAGTATAAATTAGGATAAAGAGAAGGGTCAAACACTCCAAAAGCCTTTGATTCTTTGTATATTTCTTAAATAAGAAAGCAAGCACCTCCGAAGAAGTAACTTGCTTTCTTTTTATTAAAAAACCTTATGAAACTAAGTTAAATCTTAGTAACCAGGATTTTGTACTAAATTCGGATTTGCACCCATTTGTTCCGCAGGGATAGGGAAAATCTCTAAGTTTGCGTTTGAATGTGCATCTTTAAAGTTCCAAGCTTCACCCCATTTTCCATGACGGACTAAATCAGGGCGACGAGTACCTTCAAAGAATAACTCACGACCACGCTCCGCCAATAAATCATCCATAGACATTGTACCAAAATCACTCATACCCGCACGTAAACGTACTTGATTCGTTAATGTCAACGCCGCAGCATCGTTACCTAAACGTTTTTCACATTCAGCAGCATCTAACAAGATACCGGAATAACGAAATAATACGAAGTCATTACTCATGTTAGCGGTTGCACCTGCAGCAAACTCATATTTACCAATACGAGCACCTGCTTGACGGAATGCAGCTGGCTCTAATTCATTTAGAGCAGGCATAAATGTCAAGTCAGCACCATCTGGATCTGCTGGTTCAGCCGAACCATCTTGTAAACGAGCACCTGCAGCATCATACTGTGCACCTGCCACGAAGTTACCTCTTACTGTTTGATCACCCGACACACCTTTACGTTTATCTGTATCATCATAAGAATTATAGAAGTCAGATAAAGAACAGTATCCATTCCAAGGCTGTTCCGTTAAACCGAACGTAGCTTGACTTGAATAATGTAAAGTCATGTGAGCAAGGTTAAAACCTTGAGCTTGTGACTGATCATAAGGTACAACTAAGATATTCTCATTAGAACCAGAGTTTTCTTCATCAAAGTTTACGAAGTAATCAGACTCTAAGCTGTATAAGTTAGCGTTGATAATTTCGTTAGCACCATCTAACGCTGCTTGATATTGAGCATTACCAGTATAAACCTCTGCATTCAAATACAAACGAACCTGTAATGCTTTACCTGCCCAGTAATTGAAACGAGCATAAGTAGATGCATCTTTAGATTGTGTTAATAAAGGTACATTAGTTTCTAATTCAGATTGAATAAAATCATACACCTCTTGACGAGAATTATTAGTAGGATTTTGAGGTGCATCAGAGAAAGAAGTTACTAAAGGTACGTTACCATAAAGGTCCAATAACCAGTAGTAAAAGTATGCACGTAAAGTTTTCACTTCTGCAGTAAATGCAGCAGCATCTTCCGCAGCAACTTTACCATCTGCAACTAAAGCTTCAAATAGCTCAATTACACGGTTACAGTTAGAAATACCACCGTAAAGGTTTACCCAGCCATTTTTTACAGACTCTTCTGAATCTGTATATTCATGACGGTGTACACGTAACCATTGACCACCATCGAACCAATCCGCACCACGGTGAGGAATAGCCGCCTCATCAGTAGATACTTCATTTAAAGAGTAGTAACTATTGTGATTACCAACACCGTATAAGCTGGTGTAAGTTGCACCAAGAGCAGAAATAAACTGCGCTTCGGTTGTAGGGAAGTTATCAGCAGTTAGCTCTGAAAAAACTTCCTCTTCCAAGTCTGTACAAGCAGTAAAAACTACTACTAACAAGCTTAAAATCAAATATTTATTCCAAGTTTTCATAATATATATTTTATGATTTAATAATCTAACACGATTAGATTATTAGATTTTTCTAAATCGCTTAAATCTATTCAAATTTAAGAGTACTGTGAACCTTCTAAAATAAAATGATTTTCTTAGAAATCTAAGTTTAAACCAAAAGTGATAGAACGAGTCGTGAAGTACTGACTACGACGGTCAATACCTGGCGCAAGCGGATCATTTCTGAATGAACTATTACCATTATCAGTGGCACCTGTATCGTTATAACGAGGTTGAGGATCAGCACCTGTATAGTTGGTAACCCATAATAAGTTACGACCAGTCAAGTAAATACGAGCAGCTGTTACACCACTTCCCTCTGGAGCTGTGAAACGGTATCCTACTGTCAAATTATCCAATACCATGTAAGAAGCATCTTCTACATAGTGTGAAGAGAACTGAGAAGCAGCCGTTAAGTTTTGATCGTAATAATCCGTTTTAACGATATTTTCCATCGTTCTTGAGTTTGTATTAGGCTCATAGAAAGTACGGTACATATTCGCTAAATCATGTCCAAAGTCACCACGTAAGAAGAAACTTAAATCAAAATCATTATAAGTAAATCCGTTAGCGAAACCTAAAGAGAAAGATGGTAAACCATTACCAATAACAGATTTGTCAGGAGAGTTTCCTGGAGACGCATCAACTGTACCGTCACCATCAATATCTGCAAAGATGAAATTACCATTATCATCAACACCTTCATAAGTTAATCCCCAAATTTGACCGACAGGCTGACCAGCAATCACTGCAATCATAGGATCATTATTCAAGCCAGGAGCACCTGGAGATGTTTCGAAATCAAATGCAGGAGCATCAGATGAGAAGAATACATATTGAGATCCTTCTGGAGCTTCTACTTTGTTCAATACTGTATTGTAAGTACCGAAAGTCAAGGTTGGACTCCATGTAAATGATTTATCATCACTTTCCATATTGTAGCTTAATGTCAATTCAACACCAGCATTTTGTAATTCAACATCATCTAAGTTTGCCCAGGTTCTATCTGCTTGATTAGTAGATGCATCTACGGCAACATTATATAATAAATCAGATGTTACACGATTATAATAATCGAATGTACCTGTTAATTTATAATTTAATAAAGCAAAATCGATACCTGCGTTAAACTCACCTTTCGTTTCCCAACGTAAATCAGGATTTGAATTTTGAGCAGGACTGTAAGCAGGCACATAACCACCATTATAGTAGAATGCACTGTTTGTACCAAAACGTAATTGTGATAAATAACTTTGTCCTGGTAAAGAACCAGTTACGCCATATCCAACCCGTAATTTCAAGTTATCAACTGCTTCTGCGTCAAATAAGTTAGATAAAGTAACACCTGCACTTGCAGCTGGGAAGTTACCCCATTTGTTACCTGTACCAAAACGAGAAGAACCTTCACGACGTATTGACGCACTTAAGAAGTAAGTGTCATCCATATTGTAATTTAAACGACCAAAGAAACCGATTACACGGTTACTATTTTTGCCACCATAAACAGTCGCTAAACCATTAGGAATATCTTGAGCCGTTCCAATAGCATTGAACCCTAAATCGTTAGTAATGAAATCACCAGCTTCGATACCGAAGTTTTCATAGAAGTTTTCATTAAAAGAATAACCTGCCAATAAACTAAAGCTTGAACTACCAATCTCTTTGTTATAATTAGCGGTCAACTCAAATAAATTAGACGTAATGTCTTCTGAACTTCTATTCGCTAAACCATTTCTACCTACACCTCTGAAGTAAGCATCATTTCTATAAAATTGTCCATAAACGTTGTTTTGCTTTTGTCTTGACACAAATGCAGCAACATCTAAACCGTCCATAATATTATAATTAGCTTTACCACTAATCAATAATGTTTTCAAGTTACCAAGGTTTGTACCTTGATTAGCAATAGCAGCAGGATTGAAATAATCAAAATTTACTGCTTGATAGTAACCACCCCATGTATCACTATTTATATTATTTGCATCAAAGTTTACAGGTGCAGTAGGATTATATAGTGTTGCATAGCGTAAAGATTCTGTAAAACCGAAGCTTGCATCTTTATCTGTAGCAGCAACTGTCAAATTGAAAGTCAATTTATCATTTAATGCTTTCTGAGACAAGTTCAAACGACCGTTTAATTGTTGGAAACCACTTCCCAACATTACACCTTGTGCATCACGGTAATTGAAAGATGCACGGTAAGTTGTCTTACCCATTCCACCCGAAAGAGAAACATTGTGTACGTGTGTTAAACCCGGACGAGTCACTTCGTCTAACCAGTTAGTAGAAGCCCCTCTATCGTCCGCAGTAATGCTTGGATTTAAACTTCTAAACTCAGTGGCATCTGTAGTCGAAATTGTTCTATCAACAGTTTCATTTGTGATGTAACCATTGTAAGTAACAGTTGTTTTTCCAGCACGTCCTTTTTTAGTGGTAATTAAGATAACCCCTGCAGAAGCACGAGTACCATAAATCGCAGCCGCAGAACCATCTTTTAAGACATCAATTGACTCAATATCATTAGGGTCAACTGAGTTTAATGTACCACCAATCACACCATCAATAACTATTAAAGGTTGTGTATTAGCACCAAAAGAAGACAATCCACGTAAACGAATAGTTGATGAACCATTCGGGTCACCACCTGGTGTTGTGATTGATAAACCGGCAACTTTCCCTTGTACTAATTGTATAGGGTCTTGAACGTTACCTTGGTTAAAATCTTCTGATTTTACAGAAGTTACGGCACTTGTAACTTCTTTACGTGTTTGAGTACCGTAACCTATCACGACAACTTCGTCAATGAGGGCTACATCATCACTCATTTCTAAATCTATTACATTAGACGCACTCAAAGCAACTTCTTGAGTCGCATAGCCAATGTAAGAGAATAATAAGGCGTCAGAACCTTCTGGTACGTTGATTGAATACTTACCATCAAGGTCAGTAGTCGTACCAATAGTCGTTCCTTTAACCTGTACGGTTGCACTAATTACAGCGTCGCCACGATCATCTGTAACGGTACCAGTAATTGTGCGTTGTGCCATTGCATAGCTTGAAAAGCCTAGCATCAACGCTAGCAACAGGCACTTTGACAACAAATTGTTAATCTTGATTCTCATAAAAATTAATTTGGTCCAGGTAAAAAATATACCATAATAAAAAATAAAAAATGCCTTTAATTTAAAAAGCACTATTATGAATATGTCACTGTTAATAGTGACTTATCATCAATGAGGGGAAGCTATGTTCTATAGTTAAATGACTATTAACACATTTTTAGTATAAAATAACTCTTGAGTGTAGTTTTACCAAATTTAATTTGTTTGAATTCTCTGGCTTTGAAGAAGTATAAGACTTTTGAAAATTCACAAAATATAGTAATACCAAAGTTTTTTTTCAATCTTGGGAATCAAAATTTTTAGATTGAAATTTATTAGTATTATTAATTTAATTTGGTTAAAACTCTTTTTGATTGTATTATTTTTTGTGTGTTACGATAACACTAAGACAAAAGTATACAATTTTTCTAACTTTTTGATAAAATACACTCATAACTTTCAAATAATGATGAGGATATTTGATAATTAATTAACTATTTAACATATTATCCTAATGTTAAATTTTTATATAAAAATAATGATTGAATACGCATGTTAATCTACATAGAAAAACAATAAGAAAAGACTGAATTATTTTCTTTTTCATAGAAATGAATTTCTTTTTGTAAAAGATTTCAATCACTAAAAATATGCTGTAATGCAAGAAATACAAACGCTCATAGATAAGGCGAAAGCTATCTTAAATCATAACTTCACAGGTGAGTTTACAAAACCTGCACCTTCTCTTTATCCACATCAATGGAATTGGGATGCTGGTTTTATCGCAATTGGTTACGCACATTTCGATACACAACGGGCTTTGGACGAATTGAATATTTTGTTTAAAGGACAGTGGCGAACTGGAATGTTGCCACAAATCGTTTTTCGGAAAGAACCAAACGCCAAATACTTTCCTGGTGCAGATTTTTGGCAATCAAATCTTTCTCCAAATGCTCCGAAAGATACGGCCACATCAGGAATAACGATGCCGCCAGTTCATGGTTTTGCATTACATCGAATTATGGAATTGGCAGAAAATATGGAAGCCATAAAACCTCAAATTCAGAATCTATATAATAAGGTGTATCGACTACACGAGTATTTATATAATTATCGGGATCCGAATCAAGAAGGCTTGCCTTACATTCGTCATCCGTGGGCTTCCGGCACAGATAATTCGCCGACTTGGGACGGAATCATCAATCGGATTGATTTTGATAATTTGGAAATATCCAATTACGAACGACAAGATTTAAATAGTGAAAACGTCAATTTTAGACCTACGAAGCGTGATTATGATTTTTATGTCCATCTTTTGGATATTTATAAAAAGCATCGTTACGATGATAAAGCCATTGAGGAAGAATGTCCATTTTTAGTTCAAGATCCATTGTTCATCGGTATTTTGAATCAGTCGAATGAGTGTTTGATTAAAATTGGAAATTATTTAAAGGAAGATGTGTCGCAGTTGGAAAGTTGGTTAAAACAGACGAAAAAGTCAATGAATGAAAAACTGTGGGACGAAAATCGAGGTGTTTATAATTCTTACGATTTGCGTAATAATGAAATCATTCCAACTTACACTTCTTCGGCTTTAATGCCAATATTCGGTAATATTTCAACGAAAAGACAAGCTGCAAAAATTGTAGAAACACTAAAAAGTGAACGGTTCAGCGGGACGTCAGAAAACCCTGCTCGGTGGTGTTCTACATATGATTTGACTCGTTCGGATTTGAATCCTCAAAAATATTGGCGTGGACCAATTTGGATAAACATGAATTGGCTTTTGTACAACGGTTTGAAGCAATACGGTTATTTAGTGGAAGCGGAACAAGTCAAGAATGATGCGTTGCATTATTTAGAAAACTATGGTTTTATTGAATATTTTAATCCGTTCAAAAAGCAGGAAGGAAGAGTTGGATACGGAACGGACAATTTTTCGTGGTCGGCAGCTTTGTGTATTGATTTTTTGAATGAATAGACTCTTAAACCAGGCGAACCAAAAATTAGTGTTCTCCAATCAAAACAATCAAAATCAAAACTAATATGAATACTTTAGATCTTATTATTATTATCGTTTACGCTGCGTCGATGCTCGGTTTAGGTTACTTTTTTAAAGAGCAAAAGAGTACGGAAGATTATTTTTTAGGTGGAAAAAGTTTCGGTTGGTTCGAACTTGGACTTTCCACGATGGCTTCCCAACTTTCGGCCGTTAGTTTTATTTCCGCAGCAGCTTTTGTTGGCTTACGTCCTGGCGGCGGAATGCAATGGTTGACCTTTGAATTTGCAGTTCCATTGGCGATGATTTTCTTAATTATAGTACTGATTCCACCTTTGTACAAGTCTGGTGTGGTGAGTATTTATGCTTTTTTGGAAAAGCGTTTTGGACGTTCGACACGAGTTTTAGTGAGTCTGGTTTTTCAATTTAGTCGAGCGTTTGCCACGGGAATTATGATTTATACGATGGCATTAGTTTTGGCAGCTGTGATGGATATTCCAATGTGGCAAACAATATTAGTAACTGGAATCATTACGATTATTTATTCTTATCAAGGTGGTATGAAAGCGGTCGTTTGGGGAGATACGATTCAAATGTTTATTCTTTTTGGCGGAATCGTGATTTGTATCTTTTATGGTTTGAATGAGTTGGGTGGCTGGAGTGAATTCGTTGGACAGCTTGATCGTGATCGGTTGAATGTGATGGATATGAATTGGGGATTATCGAAAGGAGAAGAATTTGGTGTCTTGCCGATGATTTTGGGTGGATTTTTCTTATACACTTCTTATTATGGCTGTGACCAAAGTCAAGCGCAGCGATCTCTCTCAGGTAAAAGCTTGAAGGAAGTTCAACGTGCTTTATTGTTTAATGGTTTATTCCGTTTTCCGGTGACTCTGACGTATTGTATTATGGGTTTGGTAGTTGGAACTTTGGCATTTTCGGATGCAGAATTCATGGCAAAAATTCCTGCGGAACGTCCGGATTTTATGATTCCAGTTTTTATTGTTGAAAAATTACCACATGGAATTATTGGTTTGTTGCTTGTCGCAATATTAGCAGCGGCAATGTCGTCACTGAGTTCTGCGATTAATTCGTTGAGTGCGGCAACGGTTGAGGATTTATTGAATAATTCCGATACAGAAATTAGCGAGGAGAAGAAGTTGAAACAATCCAAAATGATGACTTTATTTTGGGGCGTTGTTTGTTTAGGTTTGGCGTTTGTAGCCGGTGATATCGCAAAAACCGTGATTGAAGCGATTAATAAAGTCGGTTCTGCATTCTATGGACCAATTTTAACGACTTTCGTATTGGCAATTTTTTCTAAAAAAATCACAACAACGGGTATTAATATTGGTATTTTATCTGGTGTTGCGTTTAATGTTTTCTTATGGTTGGGAACGGATGTATTTTGGATTTGGATGAATTTAACTGGAGTGTTGGTCACTTTAATCGTTGCGTTTTTGGTGAGTTATTTAGTGGCAGATAAATCTTTAACAACGTTTGCGAATAGGAGTGAGTTCGTCGAAAACCCTAAAAATGTTCGAACAGAAATCGTATTATTGTTAGGCTTTTTTGTTTTGTTATTAGTAATTAGTGCAAGTTTGGGAAATCTTTTTTAAGCCTATGTTTAAATAGATATTGATTCTAATGGTTGGTATCATCATGGTTATTTTATTTTCAAGAAATAAACTTGTTAAGGCAAAAACTAAAAAAACCGTGTCGATTTCAAAAATCGACACGGTTTAATAAATTAGACTTGTTAGCCTACTAAAATCAATATTTTGATGAATTCACAAATGTCTAATATTTCAAGTCTAAAGTTGAGTCTTTGCGAAATTCCGATTTTATTCGGGGCGAAGCAGTCTAATATCTTAACATCTCAATTGATTATTAATTATTCCTATTCACTTCTCGCCAAGTTCCATTTCCATTAGAAATTAGCGTTAAAGAGCTATTCGCCACCGCTGTAAA
>Ga0209712_10003588_pt1 | contig 12529 bp, 10 predicted proteins | sample ArcOceMetagenome_FD_187443 | JGI IMG/M metagenome (GOLD analysis project Ga0209712, IMG submission 187443) | Marine eukaryotic phytoplankton communities from Arctic Ocean - Arctic Ocean - Greenland ARC118M Metagenome (SPAdes) (version 2) | ecosystem: Environmental > Aquatic > Marine > Oceanic...
GAAATTATAAAAAAAAAAGAGAAGATTAATTTTCATATTCTTCCTTGTTTGGTTCTTTAATTTGATCCTGTTGTTTGCCAAATTGTTGTAATTTTTGTTTTCTATAATTTTGAAGTTCTTTTCTTGAATCTTCTTTAGGCTCTTCTTCTTCTTCCTCTACTACTAATACTACTTCTTCTTTTGAAAAGTCATTTAAAACGATAGGTTTCTTAATAAAGAAAGGCTCTTGTCGATTATTTGCCATTTTAATAACCCTACCTTGTGCTTTAGCTTCTAGATCTAATATTACACCAAAGATGATTGCAACTAAAAGAGCTCCAATTACAGAAAATTGACCAAAAGAATAGAACAATATAATACTAGAAAATAGCCATAAAGCCATTCCTTTACTCACGTAATGGTTTTCAGAAATAATTGAAAATTTATCAGATAAAAAATATTCAAAAGAAGTAAGTTCTTTATTTAAATTCTTTTTTGTAGGATATAAATTATTTTTTAAGTTTAGAGATAATAATTTAGTTTCTAAATTTTTCTTTTGATTTGAATTAAAATCTCTTTGTTGAAGATCTAAAAGTATTGTAATAAATTTAGCGTAAATTTTTGACTCAGTCCTATCTTCAGTATTATTTTTTAATTTGTAAAAAATAATTAAGGCTTCATCGACTTTCATATTTTGGTAGTAATTAATGATGATAAAAAATATAATTTATAATTAGGACTAATATCTTGTTCAAACATTAACAAATCTTTTAAGAATATAAGCTAAGATATAAAAAAAAACATTGATAGTCTGTGTCTATTTAATCTATTTCATTTTTTATAATTGTATTTAGCAAGAAGGAAGCATAAATAAATTTAGTGGTTTCGTCAAAAACTTACTTTTAAAACTAGAAACCGAGTAAGGGTCGTATTATAAAGTGGAAGTAAATTTATGTTTTTAGATTCTTTGACTTTAAAATTTTGTTAAACAAAAGTTTCATTTGTTATTTTTTTGTAACTTTACATTTAATATGAAGCAAGTATTCTCTAAAGTAATGTCAATATTAATGGCCTTTGTAGTGCTATTGTCTACAATGTCGTTTACTATTAATATGCATTATTGTGGCGATACTTTGGTAGAAACTGCAGTTTTTCAAAAAGCAAAAGGTTGCGGAATGGAAATGCAAAAAAAACCTTTAACTGAAGCTTGCGTTGTTGTAAAAAAGAACTGTTGTAAGGATGAGCAATTACTAATTGATGGTTTAGATGAATTACAAACGCAAGTTGATGCTATTTCTTTTGAACAGCAAGTAGTTATAGCCTCATTTTTATATACTTATAATAACCTTTTTGAAGGTTTAGATGAAAATGCAACTTCCCATAGAGCATACAAACCACCGCTCGTTATAAAAGAACTCTACAAGATTGACGAGACGTATTTAATTTAGTTTTTAAACAATAGATGACGTTGTCCTATAGCTGAAATGTTATAAGGATGATTTGTTGTATTCGATGTTTTTTTTACGTCAATGTCTAACTGTTTAATAATCAAATCTAATGCTAAATAAAAGCATCAAATTTTTAATAGAAAATAAACTAGTAGCAGTTTTACTTCTCGTCCTTTTTATGGGGTGGGGAACGGTAAATGCACCTTTTAATTGGGATACAGGATTCTTACCAAACAATCCTGTATCGGTAGATGCCATTCCTGATATTGGAGAAAACCAACAAATTGTTTATACAAAATGGGAGGGTCGCTCACCACAAGATATTGAAGACCAAATTACGTATCCGTTAACTACTTCTTTACTTGGTATTCCGGGTGTAAAAACGATTCGTAGTTCATCTATGTTTGGCTTTTCAAGTATTTATATCATTTTTGAAGAAGATATAGAGTTTTATTGGAGCCGGAGTCGCATCCTCGAAAAATTAAACTCATTACAAAGTGGTTTACTTCCTGAAGGCGTAAATCCTTCTTTGGGGCCAGACGCAACGGGTTTAGGACAAATTTTTTGGTATACGTTAGAAGGTCGAGACGAAAAAGGAAACGTAACTGGTGGTTGGGATTTACAAGAATTACGAAGCATTCAAGACTACTACGTAAAATATGCTTTGTCGTCTGCAAGTGGTGTTTCTGAAGTTGCTTCAATTGGTGGATATGTTCAAGAATACCAAGTAGATGTTAACCCAGAATTGATGCGTCAATATAATATTGGTTTGAATCAGGTTGTTAAAGCGGTTAAGGAAAGTAATAAAGACATCGGTGCACAAACATTAGAAATAAACCAGGCAGAATATTTAGTGCGTGGCTTAGGTTATGTGAAATCCATTTCAGATATAGAAAATGCGGTTGTTGCTTCCGAAGATTATACGTCAATTAAAATTAAAGACATTGGAAAAGTATCATTAGGCCCTGCAACACGTCGTGGAATTTTAGATAAAGAAGGTGCTGAAGTTGTTGGAGGAGTTGTTGTCGCAAGATATGGAGCTAACCCAATGGAAGTCATTACCAAGGTTAAAGAAAAAATCAATGAATTAAGCGCTGGTTTGCCTTCAAAGGTATTAGCAGATGGCAGCACTTCTCAAGTTACCATTATTCCTTTTTATGATAGAACGGAATTGATTCAAGAAACTTTAGGTACGTTAAATGAAGCTTTATCTTTAGAAATTTTAATAACGATTTTGGTGATTATCATTATGGTATTTAATCTTCGAGCTTCAATTTTAATTTCAGGATTATTACCTGTTGCCGTCTTAATGGTATTTATTGCTATGAAATTCTTTAATGTAGACGCAAACATTGTGGCGCTTTCTGGTATTGCAATAGCGATTGGAACCATGGTTGATGTTGGCGTCATACTCTCAGAAAATATTATACGCCATCTAGATGAAGCCGACAATGTCATTTCAATAGAGAGTGGAACGAACGACGAGGAATCTCATAAAAAACTTCCGATTAATCAAGTTGTTTACAATGCAACCGCAGAAGTTTCTAGCGCTATCGTAACGGCAGTTATGACCACTATTATCAGTTTTATTCCTGTATTTACGATGATTGGTGCTGAGGGAAAATTATTTAGACCCTTAGCTTTTACCAAAACCTTTGCGTTAACAGCGTCTTTAATTGTTGCTTTATTTCTAATTCCGCCTTTTGCAGCCTATTTATTTAGAAGGAAAAGCATTAAGAAAAGCTTTAACTATGCTTTAAATATTGTTTTAATAGGATTAGGCTTGGCAACAATTCTATCTGGTTATTGGTTAGGAATCATCGTAATTTCTTTTGGTGTTTCTGGCATATTAAAGCTTCAAGAAAAAATTACTGAAAAGCGCGCTAACCTGTTTAATATTATTATTTCTTCGTTAGCTATTGTATTTCTTTTAGCTGAATATTGGAGACCATTAGGGGTTGATAAAAGTATCTTTTGGAACCTCATTTTTGTAAGTATTATTTGTTTTGGATTATTGGGTGTTTTTATATTATTCAGAAACTATTATACACGTATTTTAAGGTGGTGTTTGGATAATAAGATTTTGTTTTTGTCTTTGCCAACAGCCATTGTTATTGCTGGTGTTTTCATTATGAAAAACACCGGAAAAGAGTTTATGCCGTCATTAAATGAAGGTTCATTTTTATTAATGCCAACCTCAATGCCACATTCTGGTGTCGCAGAAACTAAACGTGTATTACAGCAATTAGATATGGCTGTAGCTAGCATTCCAGAAATTAAATCCGTTGTAGGTAAAGCAGGTCGAACAGAATCAGCATTAGACCCAGCTCCATTATCGATGTACGAGAATATGATTCAATATAAGTCTGAATACATGTTGAATAAAAATGGCGAACGCCAGCGTTACAGAGTCAATGATGATGACTTATTTGAATTAAAAGATGGACGTTTTATAGCAAACCCTAATACGACAGAAAATGCGATTTTGAGTACTATTCAAAATTCTCAACTCATTCCAGATAATGATGGCGAGTTCTACCGTAATTGGCGACCTGAAATACAATCGCCAGACGATATTTGGAATGAAATAGTTAGAGTTACCAAGTTGCCAGGTGTAACCTCTGCACCCAAATTACAACCTATTGAAACTAGATTGGTAATGCTTCAAACAGGAATGCGTGCACCAATGGGAATCAAAGTAAAAGGACAAGATTTAAAGCAAATCGAAGCATTTGGAGTACAATTAGAAGGCATTCTAAAACAAGCAGAAGGTGTTAAAAAGGAAGCCGTTTTTGCAGATAGAATTGTAGGTAAACCGTATTTGTTAATTGATATAGATAGAGTGGAAATTGCACGATATGGTATTTCAATACAAGATGTACAAGATGTTTTAAAAATTGCAGTTGGCGGTATGGTATTAACGCAAACTGTTGAAGGTAGAGAGCGTTATGGAATTCGAGTACGTTACCCAAGAGAGTTAAGAGCAAATCCAAGCGATTTAAATAACATCTATATTCCTGTTGGGAAAGGCAATCAAGTACCTTTAAGTGAGTTGGCAACGATTCGATATGAACAAGGCCCACAAGTTATTAAAAGTGAAGACACCTTTTTAGTAGGTTATGTATTGTTTGATAAATTAGATGGTTTTGCAGAAGTAAGTGTTGTTGAAAATGCACAAGCTTTAATTCAGCAAAAAATTGATTCTGGTGATTTAATTGTGCCAAAAGGTATTAATTACAAATTTACAGGAACGTATGAAAATCAGTTAAGAGCAGAAGAAACATTATCTGTTGTTGTGCCTTTAGCATTGGCTATTATCTTTCTGATATTGTATTTTCAATTCCGTTCTATAACAACATCCTTAATGGTGTTTACTGGTATTGCTGTAGCATTTGCTGGTGGATTTATTATGATTTGGCTATATGGACAAGATTGGTTTTTGAACTTCAATTTCTTCGGAGAAAATTTACGTGATTTATTCCAAATGCATCCCATTAATTTAAGTGTTGCAGTTTGGGTTGGGTTTATTGCTCTTTTTGGAATTGCAACTGATGATGGAGTTGTCATGGCAACCTATTTAACGCAAACTTTTGATAGAAATACACCAGGAAATAAAAAAGAAATTAGAGCCTCTATTGTTGAAGCAGGAGAAAAACGAATTCGTCCTTGTTTAATGACCACTGCCACAACCATTTTAGCATTGTTACCTGTTTTAACATCAACAGGCCGCGGAAGTGATATTATGATTCCTATGGCGATACCAAGTTTTGGAGGAATGCTAATCGCTTTAATCACTTTATTTGTTGTACCAGTATTATATAGCTGGAAAAAAGAATATCAACTTAAAAGAGCATCAAAATGAAACTTATAAAAATGAATTTAAAAGCAGTCTTGATTCTTTGTTCTTTGTTCTTTTTTCTTAAAGGAAATTCGCAACAATTAGAAATATTTATGAACGAAGCTTTATCAAACAATCCAGAAATTCAAAAATTTGAATTACAATACAGTATTGTTTCTGAAAAGGTAAATGAAGTTCATACAGTGCCTAATACAGAATTTGGAGTTGGTTATTTTGTAAGCGAACCCGAAACACGAACAGGAGCGCAACGTTTTAAGGTATCTGTGAAACAAATGATCCCTTGGTTTGGTAGTATTACAGCAAGAGAAGGCTATGTAAGTTCATTAGCGGATGCTAAATATGAAGATATTACAATTGCCAAAAGAAAACTAATGGCTTCTGTTTCGCAATCGTATTATAACCTGTATGCATACAAAGCAAAACAAAAAGTATTCGTAGAAAATATTGAATTATTAAAAACCTACGAAACTTTAGCATTAACTTCTGTAGAAGTTGGTAAAGCATCAGTCGTAGATGTGTTACGATTACAAATGCGTCAAAATGAAATACAACAATTATTAGATGTTTCGATGCAACAATTTATAGCAGAACAGACCACTTTTAATAAACTTTTAAATCGTGATAAAGATATTAAAGTTAATGTGATTTCAGAGTTGTTAATTCCTTCAGAATCTTTTGAAGTCAATTCCGGAAACTTAGAATTACACCCTGAGTTACTAAAATTTGATAAGCTTTATTATTCAGTAGAACAATCTGAATTATTGAACCAAAAAGAGAGCAATCCTATGATTGGTTTTGGGTTGGATTATATAAATGTTGAGAAGCGTCCAAATTTAGATTTTAGCGACAATGGTAAGGATGTAATAATGCCTATGGTTTCAATATCAATTCCAATTTTCAACAACAAATACAAATCTAAAACGAAACAAAACGAGTTACAACAACAAGAGATTTTATCTCGAAAACAGGAACGTTTTAATACTTTAGAAACACTTTTAGACAAAGCAATAAACGATAGAATCTCTGCAAGAATAAGTTATGTAACTCAGACTAAAAATTTAAAGCAAGCCAAAGATGCAGAGGGTATTTTAATAAAAAGTTATGAAACCGGAACGATAAATTTTAATGACGTTTTGGATATTCAGGAATTGCAATTAAAGTTTCAATTAAACAAAGTAGAATCGGTGAAAACCTACTACATGCAAACGACTATTATTAACTATTTAACAAATTAATATCTTTTAAAATAACAACATAAAATATGAAAGCATTAAAACGAATTACAATTTTATCGTTATTGATTTTTGTAACGAATCAAATTTACAGTCAAAATATAACTACAGAGATAGAAAAGAAAGCGGTATTGAAAGTTATGAAATCTTATAAAAATGCCATTCAAAATTTAACAACAGATGGCACATTTGAACTATTCACACAAGATGCTACCGTTTTTGAGCAAGGTAAGGTAGAAGGAACCTATGAAGAGTATATAAATCATCATTTAGGACCGGAATTAGGACACTTTAAAAGCTTTACATTTTCAGATTACAACATCGATATTACTGTCAATTTACCTTATGCTTATACGACAGAAAATTATTTATATACAATAGTTTTAAAAGGAGATGAATCAAAAGGAAAGAAAGAACGTACCATTAAGAGTAAAGGTGTCGCTACTTCAATTCTTAAAAAGGTAAACGGTGTGTTTGAAATTGTTCACACCCATAGTTCTTTTAAAAAGTTAAAGAAATAGAACAAATTGTATCCTAATTAAAAAAGGAACTTTTACCTAAGAATAATTCGTAAGCGTTTAATTTTAAACTGATATAAAATGAAACACACATATACAATAGAAGGCATGACTTGCGGTGGTTGCAAAGTATCCGTAGAAAAATATTTAAACGAAATAGAACACGTTACCAATGTTGCTATTCATCTTGAAAGCGGAGAAGCAGATGTGACAATGGATAAACATATTACAACTGACCTGTTGCAAAAAGCATTGCCAGAAAAATATACCTTATCTAAAAAAACAGCAGAAAAAGTGTTTGTTTCTTCTAGTATTTCATCGACACCAAAGGAAGAAGAAGAGAGCAAACTGCAACAGTTAAAACCTTTGTTGCTCATTATCTTTTATATCGCTTCGGCGAGCATATTACTTCATTATAAAGATTGGAGTTGGAACGAGTTTATGCTCGATTTTATGGGTTTATTTTATATCGTATTTAGTTTCTTTAAAATGTTAGACTTAAAAGGATTTCCAGCATCTTTTAATATGTATGATCCAATTGCAAAAAAAGTTCCTTTTTATGGAAAAATATACCCATTTATAGAAACTGGATTAGGGTTGATGTTCTTAATGCGTTTTGAAATAGACATTGCTTTAATAGTAACACTAGTTATCTTAGGAATAACCACTATTGGAGTCACAAAAACACTTTTAGATAAAAAATCAATTCGTTGTGCTTGCTTAGGTACTGCACTTAAATTACCTATGACTGAAGCCACCTTCATAGAGAATGCTATTATGATTGTAATGGCTGTATTAATGCTTTTAAACATATTTTAAATTAATAGATTATGAGAAAATTACTTACAATACTTTGCTTCGCTATTTTAGTTGTTGGTTGTAAAAATCAAACCAAAAGTGAAAAGAAAGAAATGCACATCCAGCATGAAACAAAACAGCAAGTAAAATCAACCAAAAAGAAGGTTTTAAGTCCGCATGAAACTGCAATGACAATGATTGGAGATGCTCATATTCATATCGATTATTCATCACCAGGAGTTAGGAGCAGAATCATATTTGGAGGATTGTTAGCCTATGACATGGTTTGGCAAGCAGGTGCTCATAAGGCAACTTGGTTAGAAACAAATAAAGATTTAATAATAGATGGTAAAACACTTGTTGCAGGAAAATATGGATTTTTTACAATTCCGTCAAAAGACGAATGGACAATTATTTTTAACACCAATTGGGATCAACATGGAAAAGACGAGTATGATTCAAAAGATGATGTCTTACGATTTAAAGTGAAACCGATTATTTCTGAAACGACAACAGAACATTTAGTATATAAAATAAAAAAGACTCATGAGAATGAAGGTACAATTTCATTGGCTTGGGAAAAGGTGTTTATTAACTTCAATTTTAAAGTAAATAAAGATGAAGAAATATAGATTTTATTTAGGAACATTGCTCGTTGGTTTATTTTTAGGTTGGTTCCTTTTTGGAAATTTAGCCAAAGACAACCCAGGACATAATCATGCTGAAACAGTTGAAAAAAATCAAAAGTGGACGTGCTCTATGCATCCACAAATTATGCAACCAGAAGCAGGAGATTGTCCTATTTGTGGGATGGATTTAATTCCTGCAGAAACGAGTGCTGATGGTTTAATGGCAGATCAATTTAAGTTAACAGAAAATGCTTTGGCTTTAGCTAATATTCAAACTTCAATTGTTGGTAATCGAAATCAAAAAGACAATTTTGTAAAATTATCTGGTAAAATTGTTGAGAATGAAGAATCTAATGCTGTTCAAGTAAGTTATTTCTCAGGAAGAATTGAGAAATTAAATATAAGTTTTACTGGAGAAAAAATTAATAAAGGGCAACTTTTAGCAACGATCTATTCACCAGAATTATATGCTGCTCAACAAGAACTTATCACTGCTGCTAATTTAAAAGAAACACAGCCTACATTATATAAAGCAGTAAAGAATAAATTAAAACTTTGGAAACTAAATGAAAAACAAATAAACCAAATTGAAAAATCTAGTAAAGTAATAGAAAATTTCCCTGTTTATGCTACAGTTTCTGGTACAGTTTCTGCAAAATTAGTAGAACAAGGAGATTATATAAAACAAGGGCAACCTCTCTTAAAAATTGCAAAACTAAATACAGTTTGGGGTAATTTTGATGTGTATGAAAATCAAATAAACAACTTTAAAAAAGGGCAAGAAGTTATTGTAACAACAAACGCTTATGCAAATGAAGAGTTTAAGGGTAACGTAGATTTTATAGACCCAGTTTTAAATACAAAAACAAGAACAGTAACATTAAGAGTTGTTTTAAATAATAAGAATAACAAGTTTAAACCAGGAATGTTTGTTGAAGGAAAAATTAAAGGAATCTCTTCAAGCAAAGAACAAGTAGTAGCTATCCCGTCTTCAGCTATTTTATGGACTGGTAGACGCTCTGTAGTGTATCTGAAAGCAAATCCTAATGAACCTGTTTTTGAAATGCAAGAAATCACATTAGGCAATAAAGTTGGTGATAATTATGAGATATTAGAAGGCTTAAATAATGGAGATGAAATTGTAACAAATGGTGTCTTCACAATTGATGCTGCAGCCCAATTACAAGGTAAAAAGTCGATGATGAATAAAGAAGGTGGTAAAACAACTACTGGTCACGAAGGACATCTTGGAATGAAAGAGACTGCTTTAGTAAACAATGAGAATCATTCCAGTATGAATGAAAGAATAAAAGTTTCAAAGGACTTTCAAAATCAATTAAAAGCAGTTTTTAATGATTATATAAAATTGAAAGACGCATTAGTTAAAGATGATTCAAATAACGTAGTAGGACAATCAAAAAAGCTATTAGATAATTTATCTAAAGTTGATATGAAATTGTTAAGTGATACTAAAGCACATAATCATTGGATGTCATTAGAAAAAGAAATAAAAGCATCTGCATTTTCAATTTTAAAAACGTCAAATATCAAAGAACAAAGAAACCATTTCAAACATTTATCTTCGCATTTAATAAATGTACTTCAGTTATTTGGTGTAAATGAGAAAGTCTTTGTAGAGTTTTGCCCAATGGCAGATAATAATAAAGGTGCCTATTGGTTGAGTAAAGAAGAAAAAGTCATCAATCCTTATTTTGGTGAAGCAATGCTAACCTGTGGAGAAGTAAAACAAGTAATAGAGTAATAATAATTAAATTTTAATACAATGAAGAAAATAATTTTAAGTGTCGCTATACTAGCAGCGATGGTATTTACAAGCTGTAAGAATGAAGCTAAAAAAGAAACAAAAACGGTAACTACTGAAGTGTCTAAAGACATTGCAATGACAGGACTGTCTTTTGGAGTAAGAGGTAATTGCGGAATGTGTAAAAGCACTATCGAAAAAGCAGCTAATGGTGTTGAAGGTGTAGGAACTGCAACTTGGGATGTAGATAAAAAGAAAATTGATGTTTCTTTTGATGCGACTAAAACAGATGCAATGGCAATTCATAATGCAATTGCAGGGTCTGGTTATGATACCGAAAAAGTTTCAGGAAGTGAAGAAGCTTACGAAGGTTTGCCAGGTTGTTGTAAATACGACCACGAAATGACAATGAATCAAGGTGGTGAAATGAAAGAGGAAGATCATTCAAATCACGAACATTAGAACCCATAATTTAAGAGCCCTTTTAGGGCTCTTTTTTAATTCCCTAATAAATTTAGACCAGTTTTTTTATACTTCAAAAATTGGCTCGTTTTTGTGTGGTTTCTTCTTTTTGATATAAGCTACAGATAAAAAGCTTACAATTCAAAATTATCTCCTTCATTTGCAAAACGAAAACCTAACTTTTCAATTTCTTTTCTCTGTTTGCTATTTTTTTGAAGTGCAGGATTTGTATGATTAAAATGGATGAAAATAACTTTGTTTTTAGTGGCTAAACTTTCGTTTTTAAACAAAGCGATCGTTTCTTGTATAAATGGATGAGGTACTTCAGACATGGCTCTTTTTATTTCATGCTGATCTAAAAAAGTGGCATCTAAAAAAGCATAATCTACCTTTTTAACTTCTTCAATAATATTTTTATTCCATGTTTTCCATTTATCAATATCAGGAATAAACAATGCGGTTTTTTTCGTTCCTTCAATTTTATATCCCACAGTTTCAGAAAATTCATCTCTATGTGGAACTATAAAAGGAGTCACTTTTAGCTGCTGATTCAAAATCATGGTAGAATCGTGCTGTATGTTTTTAAGAGCAATATTTTTTAAATCTATTAACTGATTCCAAGGTCCGTTATTGGTTAAAAAGCTTTTCATTTTTGGCATTGCAAAAACAGGAATGTTTTTTTTCCCATAAGCTTCTCGTCCAAAATACATTAAGCCTGTATAGTGACCAATATGAGCATGTGTTAAAAATATACCGTCAATAATGCTTGTTTTTTTAAGATGATTTTGTTCTAAATCGGCTAATTGTGTATGTAGGTCAGGAGTCGCTTCAAACAACCATTTTTGTTGATTCTCTAGATCGACTAAACCTAAAGAAACGACACTTTTTCTTTCTTCTTTTCCATTGTAAAAATTAGCACAACATATTTTCTGACACCCAATGTGAGGGAATCCTCCATCTTGCGCAATTCCTAAAATGGTAATGTATTGATTGCAAGTTGTTTTTTTAGTTTCAATTTCAGGATTACAAGAAAACAATAAGATTGAAATAAGAAGAAGTGTACACAGGTTTTTCATCAAAAAGTATATTTTTTTTAAATCTACAAAAAAAGCATCAATTTAATAATTGATGCTTTTTAAATATTTTAATACTGTTTACAAACTAGATAAAAACTCTCCATCCGTAAGGGTCTTCTACTTTGTTTGTTTGTATATCTGTTATTCGTTTTTTTAATTGAGCAGCAAAAGGATTGTCTAATTCTGGCAAATCATAATCATTTTCTTGATATCCAAAACCTGCTATTGGCGATATTACTGCAGCGGTACCAGTTCCAAACATCTCTTTTAACGTTCCGCCTTTAGCAGCCTCTACAACTTCTCCAACAGAAATTTTTCTAACCTCTGTGTTGATTCCTTGATCTTTTGCTATTTGCAAAATACTTTTACGCGTAATACCATCTAAAATACGATCGCTCGTTGGGCTCGTAATTAAAGTATCATTTATTCTGATAAAAATATTCATTGCACCCGCTTCTTCAATAAATTGGTGGGTATTGTCATCTGTCCAGATTACTTGATTGTATCCTTTTTCTATCGCTAATTGAGTTGGATAAAATTGGGCAGCATAATTACCTCCAGCTTTTGCAAAACCAACGCCACCATTTGCAGCACGTGCAAATTTTTCTTCAATTAAAACTTTTACTTTACCAGCAAAATAAGCACCAGAAGGAGCTGTACAAATGATAAACTTATAAGCATCTGCAGGTGAAGCATGAAAACCATTACCTGAAGCAAACATAAAAGGTCTTATATATAAAGAGCTACCTTCATTTCTTGGAATCCA
>Ga0209712_10003592_pt1 | contig 12521 bp, 10 predicted proteins | sample ArcOceMetagenome_FD_187443 | JGI IMG/M metagenome (GOLD analysis project Ga0209712, IMG submission 187443) | Marine eukaryotic phytoplankton communities from Arctic Ocean - Arctic Ocean - Greenland ARC118M Metagenome (SPAdes) (version 2) | ecosystem: Environmental > Aquatic > Marine > Oceanic...
TAGGGTTAGTACTTTTGCGGTTGAAAGCTTAACATTTGGAAAAAATATGATTGAAGCGGGGTTGCGGTTTGATTTAGAAACCAATGATGTTCGAGGTAGGGAAATTAATCAAGATATTTTTAGAGACCACTATACCTTCACTAATTTTACTGGATCATTGGGCTACGTTCGGCAACTTTCTGAAAATAGCACTTTTAGAACAAATATAGGAACTGCATGGCGCACCCCAAATATGGAAGAACTGTTTAGTTTTGGACAGCATGGATTTAAAACAACCTTTGGCTTGCTAAGATTCACAGATACTAATGGGAAATTGAGTACCGATGAAGTGATCCCTTTAAATAAAAGTAATGTGAATCCAGAAAGGGGCTATAAATTCATCAATGAATTTCAAACGAATAAAAATGGAAATATCCATGGCATAACAGTGTATTCACATTTTATAGAAAATTATGTTTTTGATCGACCTATTGGAGTTTTCGGAACGATACGTGGCCCCATGCCTGCATTTATTTTCGATCAGGTAGATGCGCTTTTCATTGGCGCAGATTACAGTTGGAAAAAAGAATGGACCGATAAAGTTTCGAGTGTTTTTGGAGCCAGCTATTTATGGTCCAGAAATGTAGGTGATAATGCTCCCTTAATCAACCAACCACCGATTTCGACAACTATTGAACTGAAATGGAACCAAGGTAAAGTAGGGTTCTTTGATTCCTCTAGATGGTCTATTCGCCCTAGTTATACCTTTCGACAATTTCAAGCGCCACGCACAATTACACCCCAAAGCTTGGTCGATGGGTCTGTGGAGCTAACAACAAACTCTGAAATATTTGACTTTGCAGCTCCAACTGATGACTACTTTCTATTTGATCTATCATGGACCTTTAGATGGAAAAACCTTAATGGAGGTATCACCGTTCAAAACCTATTTAACACCAGGTATCGAGACTACCTCAACGAAATGCGCTATTTCGCCCACGAATCTGGTAGAAATTTACTTTTTACAATGAAATATACGCTTAAAACAAATGCTAAAAATGAATAAAAAAAAGCTACTTAGGTATAAGTCTATACCTAACAGAGGGCCTTAAATTATAAAGATTTCTATAGATAGTACTATTTAATAAAAATAAAACAAGTAAACAAGTATACAATTAAACAAGTATACAATTAAACAATTAAACAAAGAAAGATGAAAACAATGAATCCATTTAAAAATTTGCAATTATTAGCAATTTTATTTTCAGTTATTACCATTATTGGTTGTAGTAATAATGATGATGATGCACCGGAAAAAGAAAACGAAGTAGAAGTATTTACAGATGTTACCCTTATTTTTACGAATACAGCTGATATCAGCGACGTGGTAAGAGCTTCTGCTCAAGATCCTGACGGCACAGGTATACAAGAATTACAGATCTTAAATGCTATTACACTTGCTGCAGATACTGAATATACATTAACCTATGAAATTCTAAATGCACTAGATCCAGCAGACGTTGAAAATATTGGTGATGAAATCCTTGAAGAGGACAATGAACATCAGTTCTTCTATAGTTTCACGGAAGGTGCCTTTACGAATCCTACTGGAAACGGGAATATAGATACCGCTGCAGACCCAATAAATTACAACGATCAGGATGAAAATGGTAATCCGGTTGGTTTGTCTAGCACTTGGACAACTTCTAGTACAGCATCTTCTGCAGCATCATTTACCGTTAGGTTACAGCACCAGCCAGATGTAAAAACAGCTACTTCGGGTTCTAATGATGGTGATACTGATTTTGCGTTGACCTTTGCCTTGACTATTCAATAATTAATTTTTGTGTTATTTCTCCCAGCTTGTTTGTTGTGAACTAGCCTGGGAGATTTTTTATGGTATAGGAGGATAGCATGGCTTGCTCTGTTAAATAGTGCCCAAATACGCTATTCCTCTAATTGATATTTTATGTACTATAATGTGCTGCGTTATGTTCTTTTGCTTTTGTAAAAATCGAGATGATTACTTCAAGTTTTTCTTCTCAAATCTTCTTTAAAAAGGTAATGAAACCCTTCAGGGTACACAAGCACCCATTTATAAAATAAGAAAGGAGCGCGTACATACGCTTTTTACGAAACGGCGCTAGGAGTGAAGTGGGAATGTGTATGGAATGATAAAATAATAACAAAATTTATTTTATATATTTGTGTATATACTACATATAATGAATGAGCAATTTATTAAACTTTCAGTGGACGCAGTTGTCTTTGGATATGAAGAAGGTACTATTTCAATATTACTTATAAGAAGAAAATATCAACCATTTAAAGGAGAATGGGCTATTCCAGGTGGATTTATTTTAAACAATGAATCACTAGAAGAAGCTGTAGAAAGAGAACTTAAAGAAGAAACTGGAATTAAGATTAATTATCTTGAACAACTATACACTTTTGGAAAACCAGATAGAGATCCAAGAGGTAGAGTAGTTTCAATAGCTTATTTCGGATTAGTAAGGCCTAATGCTTTTAAAATATTTGCTTCTACAGACGCAGCTGAAGTGCAATGGTTTGATATTAATGAGTTACCCAAGCTTTCATTTGATCATAAAGAAATTCTTGATATAGCTATAAAAAGATTACAAGGAAAAATCACCTATGAGCCTATTGGTTTTGAGTTGTTAGATAAAAAATTCCCTTTTTCAGATTTAGAAAAATTGTATACAACTCTATTAGGAAGAGAAATTGATAGGCGTAACTTCAGAAAAAAAATAGTAGGCCTTAATATACTTGATGAACTTGATGAAAAAGTATCAAAAGGTTTAGGAAGACCAGCAAATTTATTCCAGTTTAATCAAAAAAGATACTTCGAACTTAAAAATGAAGGTATCATATTTGAAATATAATTACTTCTTTTTTAGTTAATTGATTTATTTGTGTAAATAAAACGCAAAATATATTTGGGGAAGTTATTTTTCTAATTTATATTTGTGTCATAATTACGCAAATACAAAAATTATGAATGGATTATTATTAACTGACGGATATAAAACTGGACACCACCAACAATATCCAAAAGGAACAGAACAAGTATATTCTAATTGGACACCAAGAAGTAATAAATATGCACCTAAAGGATGTGATAAAGTAGTTTCGTTTGGTCAACAATATGTAATTAAATGGTTGCATGATTTTTTTAATAATAACTTCTTTTCAAAAAATAAGGAAGAGATTTGTAACGAAATACAAGAAGAGCTTTCACTTTATCTGGGAACAGAATATGATGTCTCACATTATGAGAAGTTACACGACTTGCAGTATTTACCTATTAAAGTAAAATCTTTACAAGAAGGTGTTGAAGTGCCAATGAGAATACCAATGCTAACAGTTGTAAATACGGATAAAGACTTTTATTGGGTAACAAATTTTCTAGAAACTATTTTGTCTACAATGTTATGGCAACCGATGACTTCTGCTTCAATTGCAATTTTATATAAACGTATCTTTAAAAAATGGGCTTTGTTAACCGATAGCGATAATGTAGCATTTATTGATTTTCAAGGACATGATTTTTCTATGAGAGGAATGGGAGGATTACAAAGTGCTTTATCTTCAGGAATGGGACATGCAAGTGTTTTTTTAGGTTCAGATACACTTCCTGTTATTAGTGGATTACGAAAGTATTACAATGCAAAAGGATTTGTAGTGGGTTCAGTAAACGCAACAGAGCATTCTGTAATGTGTGCAGGGACAAAAGATGATGAAATCGGTACATTTAGAGAATTAATGAAAACATATCCAACAGGAATATTATCTGTTGTTAGTGATACATGGGATTTATGGAAAGTTCTTACAGACTACTTACCAAAATTAAAAGATGAGGTATTATCGAGAGATGGTAAATTAGTTATCCGTCCAGATAGTGGCGATCCTGCAGCTATTATTTGTGGTGAAAATAGAAATTTAGGAGGGAATACACCTAAAGATAAAGGAGTTGTAGAATTGCTTTGGGATATTTTTGGAGGAACAATAAATAAACAAGGATTTAAAGTTTTAGACCAACATATAGGAGCAATATATGGCGACAGTATTACAACTGAAAGAGCAGAAGAAATTTGCCAAAGATTGTATGACAAAGGTTTTGCATCTACAAATGTTGTTTTAGGGATTGGTTCTTTTACATATCAATTTAAAACTAGAGATACTTTTGGGTTTGCAATGAAAGCAACTTCTGTAATAGTAAATGGCGAAAGAAGAGAAATTTTTAAAGACCCAATTACTGATGATGGAGTAAAGAAATCTGCAAAAGGGTTGGTAAAAGTAGTGCTAGAAAATGGAGTGTATACTTTGGTTGACCAAGTTTCGGACGTTGAAGAAGAACAAGGGGAGTTAAAAGTTATATACAAAAACGGAGCGTTTTTCAATGCTATAACTTTAGAAGAGATTAGAGAACAAATTAATCAAAACATTTAGAAATGAAATATAGTAATAAATGGGTTGAAGAAATAGTTGAAAAAGAGAATGTGAAATTCCTGTTTTTCTGGGGTCATCAAGCTTTAAAAAATGGGGAAACAGGGAAATCATGTTTCAGTCAATGGTTTGAAATCAATTTTAAATATGAAGAAAATAATTATCCAACAGCAGAACATTGGATGATGGCTGAAAAAGCAAGATTATTTAACGATAAAGAAATTTTACTTCAAGTATTAAAAAGTAATTCAGCTGGAGAAGTGAAAAAATTAGGTAGACAGATTAAGAACTTTGATGAGCAAATTTGGAATGATCACAAATTTGAAATTGTTAGAAAAGGAAACTTTCTTAAGTTTGATCAAAATAAGGACTTAAAGGAGTTTCTTTTAAATACTAATAATAGAATACTTGCAGAGGCAAGTCCTGTTGATGCAATTTGGGGCATTGGAATGGCTTCAGATAATGTTAATGTAGAAAATCCATCTAAATGGGAAGGAGAAAATTTATTAGGATATGCCTTGATGGAAGTACGAGATTTATTAAAAATAAATAGTTAAAAAGCTTACAGATGAAATACGAAATAAAGAAATTTAAAGATGGACAGGTCGCTGCTAAAATAATAGAAATAGGGAATTTACATATTAAAATTAGAGGAAATACCTATGAAGATTTATTCAGAATAGCTGCGGTAAAAGAAGCTTGGGATTCAGAAAATAGCATGCATAAAAATGCAGTAGCTACCTTAACTATTATGTGTTTAATTGGTCAGCGATCTGATAGACGTTTTAATACAGGGGAATCTTTTGATTTAAAAGTAATAACGAACTTTATTAATTCCTTAAATTTTGATCGTGTAGAAATATTACATCCACATAGTTCAGTAACTTTAGCATTAATTAATAATTCGGTTGCGTTAAAGAATTTTGAATATGTAAAGAAAGCGTATACTGAAATTGGAAAACCAACTTTAATTAGCCCAGATGCTGGAGCATATAAAACAACTCATGAAATTGCCGAAAAATTAAATGCAGATTTGATTCCTTCAAATAAAGTAAGAATCAATGGCGCTCCTATCATTAGTATACAAGGTGATGTAAAAGGGAAGAAATGTTTAATTGTTGATGATTTAGCTGATGGAGGTAGGACGTTTAAACTTCTTGCTGATGCGCTAAATAAACAAGGGGCAGTGAATGTGTTTTTATATGTTACGCACGCACAATTTAATTATGGATTTGATGAGTTGAAAGAATCAATTGATCATATTTATTGTACAAATAGTTATAAAGATATTGATGATAAATATGTTACTCAATTTGAAGTAATATAATTTCACATAAAATTTAACTCATAAATGTAAACATTATATTAAATATAATATCAATGCTAAACTTGACCTCATATAAATTTGGCTAGACAATAGGTGAGTGAAACGTGATATTTTAGGCTATGCGAATGCAATTATCCTGAGGATGCCTGTATCTAGCTAAAAATGTACTTATGTACATTTTTTTAACGCCAAAGAGTCTAAAATATAGCGAATGCACCGTGATTGTTTCTCCAGCGTGGCAAGCCATCAAACTCTAAAAAGGTCCTCAAGACCTTTTCTTAACGAGCTTGAGTATGTGAGCGTTGATAACCAGTAAAGCTGGGTACAAGCTTTTTTGTTTAGTTCACGCGTTATTATTTTATTAGAGTTAATGAATCTCCTAAAATCGATTTATTTTTTTCAAGAAAAAAAGATAATAATTAACTCTTAATACTAACAATTTCTAATTCCAATTCTAGATTTCATCATACTCTAAAAACCAGAAAATGTTATACAAACGCTATATTAGATCAAGTGTATAGATTATTTATAACTACTGATCCTATCGATGATTAATTTTAAATAGCGCTCAATTAAAACAACTTAAATTTTATGCTCTTGTGGAAAGTTTACGAAAATGATATTAGAAAAAAATAGTGAAGGATTATTATAGAATTACAAAGTTTTATACAAACTAAAATTTTAGCTTTTCTGCGGCTGCAAGCGTTGGAAAATTGTGTTTAAAAAAATTACTGCGCAGCATAATTATTTTTAATAAAACAATCGAGCCTTTTTTGTAAGAGGCAATTTAACATAATGTCCAATTATAACTTCAAATTTTAAGGTTCTAAAATTTCTTAGAATAACGTATTTAAAAAATAGTATTGAATAATACTAAATACGAGATTCTACTAAATTGTAATTGACACTTTTTACCAAATTGTAAAACACCCCCAAACGAATGTTTATTGTGCTTACTAGACTTTGAGGTATATTTTACATACTATAATTATTGGGACACAGCAATATATATGAAGCTTGTTCTAAATAGCTTTTAATTAAGAATCATCCAAAGGATAATTCTTAATTAAAAATGTACTACAATGTGCTACGTTATGTTACTTTGGGTTAAAGCCAGGTTCTTTCTTCAATTTTTCTTTTATTTCCTAATGCTAAAATATTTTTTTAAAATATAATAAAACCTGCTAAAATTCACGGGTACTTATTTATCAAATAGGAAAGAATCGTGTAAATACCTTTTTTATAAAAGGATGCTAGGAGCGAAGTGAAATGTTTGTGGAATTACAATAAATAGTACACAAGTCAATTTTTAATATTTTACTATTTATTTTCGGGAAATGGTGAAACTTAAAAAATTTTAACTTAAAATTACAATGGAATACGTCTATTTATTCTAAAATATAGAATCATAATACATAGATGATACGCGAATTATATTATATAGATATAGTGTGTGCAAATAGTATAAAAATAGGAAAACGTTATGCTATTATTGTACATGAAATATCGCCTGTTCTCCATTTTTATTCTAGATTTAACTGACTCTGATAAAAAGCTTTTCTATTCTACTCTTTTTTCATTCTAAAATTTCTTTAAAAAATGTAATGAAATTCGCTCTACTCGATGCGACCATAGGAGCGAAGTGCAAGAAAGCATAGAATGACTATAAAGTTAAAAGTATGCTCATTTAGACGGTTTTAATGAAAAGATATTCCAATAAAGTTTAATCGAATACCGCATGAAAAAAAAGATAAATCCAAACTATATTTCTAATATTTTTATAAATAGATCCTTTATAGCTTTGAAATATACCCAGATTTAAAACAACAGTGTTATAACAATCAAGTCGAATTTATATCCAATATAAAAATAAAGTAGTAATTAAGTTTTAATTTAATCACCATCATTATCTGTGAAGGTAACGGTTATAGATAAAGCACTAGCAACATCTACTTTTAATAAAATAATTAAATCTTTAATATTTTGGTGCAATTCGTTTACAACAGAATTATTATTTTCTATCGCATATTTTAAGGTCGTATTTGATAAGGATGCTATATTATTTTCTGCAGATGAAAAGGCGTTTGTAATGGCAATATTTATATCTTCAGTAGTGGTTATAGTGCTTATATAATCATCTAATCCTTCCATATTTCCGTAATAAACAGCTTTTACAGTCGCAATATTTTCTTTGATAATTTGTAAAGAAATTTCGCTTTTATAAGCCTGTAATAATAAAGAATTTACATTTGCGGAATTTTCTAAACCAGCGGCTTCACCTATTTTAAATCGCACAATATTTTCTAATAAAACATTTATTTGGTTTACAATTAAATTAATACTTCCATTAATACCAGTAGTCGAATTATTTATAAAAGAAGTACTGTAATTTTTCCATTGCTCATCTAAAGAAGAAGATTTTATAAGTAAGTTTTCGCAAAGAGCTAGAAGAAAATCTATTCTACGTTGATCAGAAAAACGGGCTACAGTTGCCGTTAAATCAGCATCAAATAATAAGTATTCAATAGCACTTAACCCCCGAGATTTTGTTGGTAAACCATTTATTACACTTTGTTCAATATTCTCTGTAGAAGCAATAAATTCTTCTATTTTAGCTTCATTTGCTCCCCAACTGTAAATAGCCACAAATACAGCAGAAGTTTCTATATCCCCTAAATTACTCATTTCGGTTTTAGAAAATGAAATAGCAGTATTTTTCCATAAATTTCTTAATAGTAGGACGTTTTCTTCGTCTGTATTTAAATCGAAGTTTGTAGCTGCTTCTTGTAAGTTTTTTACATCTAAAAAAAATGCATCTGTAGCAGGTATGACAATATTATTTACGAAATATCGATGATAATTCAGCAGATCAAAAGCTTCGTTTTCTATACTGTTTTCACTTGTGCATGCTAAAAAGATAGTAAAACAGACTATTAAAATACGTATTGTTATTTTTTTTATCATGTTATAAGGAATTTAAAAAGGCAAGTACATCTTGTCTTTCTTTCTTTGTTAATTTTTCGTAATTTTTTTTCGAATTTTCAGCTTCACCACCATGCCATAAAATAGCTTCCTCTATATTTCTAGCTCTACCATCGTGCAAAAGAAAGGTATGACTGTTTACCTCTTGTATCATACCAATTCCCCATAAAGGTTGTGTTCTCCATTCGTTGCCTGTAGCCAAAAAATCAGGTCTATTGTCTGCTAAATCATTTCCCATATCGTGTAATAAAAAATCAGAAAATGGTCTAATTATGACATTTTCTAAAATAGGATTAAATGGATAATTGTTAGAAGTAGTAAAGGCTTCAGCATGGCAACTAGTACATTTTAAATCTCTAAATAATTGTTTACCATCTAAAACGTTTTTATCCTCATAATTTCTTCTAATAGGTACAGATAATGAAGAAGTGTAAATCATAACATTATTTAAAGAATTGTCTGGTACTTCTGGTAACCCACCATTTGGGGCATCAAAACAATCTTGTTGAGGAGAAGGGCAGTTAATGTCTGGAAATATAGAAGTGGTTAACCCCATATCGCCACTAAAGGCATCTGCCACTTGTTGTCTTAAAGTAGGTTGATTTGCTTTCCATCCAAACTTTCCTAATTCATTTTGATTTGTTGTGTGATTCCAAACATAGTTTGCTTTTCCAGAAATGCCATCACCATCTGCATCAAACGCATCTTCGTTTATAAGTATAGATTCCTTTGATAACGCATCTACTAGGCCCAAACCAATCACTTGCTGACCAACCCTAGGTGAAGTTAACACATTTTGTAAAGAACCAAACTGCTCGTCTTTAATTGTATACACAGGTTTACGAAGTTGGTAAGTTTCTCCATCCTTAAATTGCCCATTTATAGTCTGATATGCAATGCTAACTTTCGCTTCAAAAGAGACTCCTAAATTTGCTCTATCTTGTATTTGACTTCCATAATTTTGTGTTGGTTTTGGACCTCCAAAATTATTTGTTCCAGCTTCACTAATTCTCATTAAAAAACCTCCAGAAAATTGTTGCCCTTGTTCTAAAGGTAATCCTCGTCCATCTTTATTATGACAAGCGGCGCAGGCTCTTGCGTTAAATGTTGGTCCTAAACCATCTCTAGCTGTTGTAGATGCTGGCGAACTTACCCAATTTTGTTTGAATAAAGAATTTCCAACAAAAAACAATAAATCCGTATTTATTGGCAAGCCGGGTACAGATTCTCCAAAAGCATTTGCACCTAAAAGGGTTGTGGTTAATTTTCCTGCGGATAATTCTTCTCCATCTTCATAAATACTCAATGGCTCATAAAATTCTTCTTTATTGCAAGAGGTAAAAATTAAAAAAGAGAAAAAAAAGAATAGAATTTGCCTCATTATTTTAAAATCTAAAAAGCCAAACTATTTGAACAAATAGTTTGGCAAAATTATTATTAATTTTTCTGTTTTTTTAAACGCTTGGATCAATCGTATTTCCAGTGATCGATTTTCCTGCTTGTGCAAGTTCGTCACCTTGTTTTCTTAACGTTAATACTGCAGACATTATGGGATTATTAAAGTTATCAATGGTTTCTCCCATTAATTGATAATCAAAATAACCAATAGTAGAAATAGCTGTAACTTTTGTCATTACTTCAGAAGAAGTAGCAGATAAAGTAGCTAATTCGTTTTCATTTACAAGCGATAAAATTTCTAACAAAGAAGTTCCTGAAACTACAGAACCATCAGTTCTGTTATAAGAACCGTTAATAATATTATTAATAGATTTTGCATTTAAATATACATCTCTATGTGTATTATCTGAGAAACAAGAATGTTCATCTTCTTGATCTTGATTTTCTACAGCTACCGCCATTCTTTCTCCAGCCAATTCTCCTTTACTTAATTTAGCTGCTCCTGTTAAAATCATAGTAATTGCATCGTCAGAAGCCATTGAAAGAAAAGAATTTCTATAAGATGCTCCACTTTTCCATTGATTTACTACAGAGTTTAAATCATCAACTAAAAGCTCAGTAACAACTTTTAAATATTGTCCTCTTCTAGCAGCATTTGTAGCAGTTGTATAATCGGTATATGCTCTTTGGCCGTTCATTTTTGCCGATGGAGCAGTCATATCTTGTCCCCATAAAAGAAATTCTATCGCATGAAAACCAATGGTAACATTCGATTCATTATCATTATAACCAGAAATTTCTTTAAGAACTGTTTTCGTTAAATTCGGATATTCAACAGAATTATTAATAATATTTTGTCTGTCATCAGATAAATCTTGTCCTCCAGAACCATCACTAACATAGTCTAACAATGCTTCATCTAAAGGCCACGCATTTATATAACCTTCTGGCTCACCATCCGCACCATCAATCGGACCGTCATAAAAACGGTAAGCTTCCGTTTGGCCATACGGTTCTCTTGAAGATAACCAAGCCTCTTTAGCTGTTGTAAACGAAGTTTCATCAGGTGAAGCAACAAACGCATCAACCGCTATTTGTAATTCGTTTAATTTTGTTGCCGAATCTTCATAACTAGCTGAAACAATATTTACATAGTTTTCTACAAATTCTTTCTTTTTAATATTAATTTCTATTGTTGGGTCAATAGATGGTTCATCATCAGAGCAAGCAATGCCCAATATTAATAGACACATTAGTGCTAAGGATATTTTAATAGTTTGTTTCATTTTAAGTTTATTTAGATTAATTAAAAATAGTTATTTATTTTTCACGCAAATGTACAACATAATTATTCTTAATTATTTTTATTTAGAATAAATATAAATAATAAATTTAAACTGAGATTGTTATAATGTAAAAAAAAACCTAATAAAATCATAAGTTTAATACTAATAAGAAGCTTATTTACAAATGCTAAAATGATATTGCAATATTTTATTACTGTTATTATAAATTGTACCTTTTTTTGTAGAAAAGTAACTTTACTTAAGAAACATCTTGAAATTTAGCTTAAAAGAGGAACGCTAAAAATATATTTAATTTAACTAAATGTACTAAATAGTCTAAATGTTAAAAGAGACCAAAGAAATTATTAAAGATAAAAGCGGTTATAAACAACATAAAAATTAATTTGTAACATTTTGTAATTGTTTCGGTATAAAAAAATAGTAAATAATAAAACACTATCAATATTCATATTTTATTTATTTATTTATTTAAAATCAATAGTTAACTCTCAAACATTTATTAAAAAGTATTTAACAATCGAAATAATAAGCCGCAGAATAACCCTCTTTGTAGATCAACATATAATGCTGCAGGTTTTGCATCAACAACACTTTAGATGCATAAGTAAACTGGTTATTATGTCTTTTCTTGCGATAAAAAGGGTATCGGAAAATCACTGGATAAATAGTTCCTATTTAATGAACCTTTTGATGATTTAAATTAATTTTACAATTCGTTAAATTTAATATCAACAGCATTAATGGTAAACAGCTTCTTTGTTGTAATCGCAACTTTTTGTTTAAAACGATATTAAAATAAAACTAAAGCTAATATTATCGTTTCAGCAAGATGATCAGTACAAGATGCTATGTAAAATAGATTTTAGTATCCAAAAGAGCTAAAAATAAAAGTTCTAATTATCTATTCAAGGTTTAAAATAGATCGTTTACGTATCCGTATATAGCTCAAAAATTATGTTTACACACCCTAAATACAAGCGTACTTAATGAAAATTTAGAGATGATCCAAGTTTGATAAGCATAGGATGCGTTGCAGACGATACATATACTTTTACAGTTCT
>Ga0209712_10003596_pt1 | contig 12515 bp, 5 predicted proteins | sample ArcOceMetagenome_FD_187443 | JGI IMG/M metagenome (GOLD analysis project Ga0209712, IMG submission 187443) | Marine eukaryotic phytoplankton communities from Arctic Ocean - Arctic Ocean - Greenland ARC118M Metagenome (SPAdes) (version 2) | ecosystem: Environmental > Aquatic > Marine > Oceanic...
GTGTTAGACAACTCAAACGACTTTGTACTTTGTCGGCCTCCCGCTCAAAATTCATCTTCGCTGTACATTAATCAATCAGTTGGGATTTCAGTATCATTCCAGGCTGGTTTCGTTGATACCGGTCTCGCAGTTTCGTATGGTGACCAAAATGACCTGCATGAAGTATATCAAAAGTCACTTGATGACCATTTCCATACACCAAAAGTGGACAGAATAATGCCTTCGATGGGACCTTCATCAGGAGGAACTTGGATTACTGTTGTTGGGTCACATTTTTCAAACTTTGTAGGCCTCCAATGTTTGTTTGGTGAAAACACCTATGAGAAAGCTTTCTTCATTTCAAACAGAGAGATCAAATGTCAGTCACCAAGAATAATTCCTGGACAATACCATCTTTGTGTTGTGAACGGAGGCAAGTCAGGTCTCAAGTCTGAAGAAGTTGCTACGTTTCACGTTGTGAAAGATGTCATGATAGCAGCTATAAATCCATCATTCGGCCCTTTACCTGGAGGTACGGAGGTCATTGTTATGGGCAACTTCCACTCAATTGTGGATGATCTCACATGGCCAAAACTGTCTTGTTGGTTTGGAAGTGTAGAAGTTCCTGCAATCCTCCAAGACTCTTCATCTGTGATTTGTGCTTCACCTCCGGTGCTCAATGCAGAGACAGTGGAACTCACTGTGAGTTTTAATGGAGAGAGATCGATGTCCAGTAGTTTTTTCCTATTTTCCTTCCGACAACCGCCGGAAATTGTATCCCTTAATCCGAGTATTGGAGATATTAGAGGAAGCACACGTGTTCTGGTCGAGGGTCGCCACTTTGTCAACAATCATCCGTTGAGGTGCCGCTTTGGAACCAAAAGTTCACCTGGTATATTTGTATCTTCGTCGCATGTCATGTGCACTTCTCCAAGTCAGATTGAAGCAAACGATGTAAGATTGGAAATTACAGTGAACGGCATTGATTACACAGATTCAAAAGTGCTTTTCCGGTACAGGGAGTCATTGGTAATCACGTCTGTCTCTCCACCTACAGCCTTTTCTTCAATTCATGGAACCAAGATATACATCTCCGCAACGGGAGTGTCGCATGATTTGAAGCTGTTTTGTATTTATGATCATTTCAAGGTTGATGCGGAAATACTTGATTTAGAAAACATTGTATGCACATTGCCAGCCTCAAAAACTGGTTCAAAGGAGTTGAAGATAGCTACAGCAGGTGCAGACCATGCGAGCTTTATGTCCAAACCTATCCAATATGAAATTCACCCTGCTCCCAAGATTACATCCGTTTACCCCAAAACAGGTAATAAATTAGGTCGCTTACCACTTTTTATCAAAGGAGCAGGATTTGTGAACAACACAAATCTAGAATGTCAATTCAATGACATGAAGTCAAGGGCTTTTTTCATTCGTGAAAATTTGATAGTTTGCTCAACTCCACCACTCTTGAATCAACTGCTGACATCAGTCAGGGTTTCTCTGGGCGAAGCTAATCTTGCTTCGCATGATAGCTGGCAATTTGAATTTACAGGAAACTGTGGCGAAGGGCACTATTGTGGCTATTCTTCAACTACGTGGAGATATCCAGCACCAAATGGGACCTTTGCTCCAGGCATAAATAGTCTCAATTTTACTCTTTGCAGTCCTGGTACTTTTTCGCCTAGGGTTGGTCTCTCCAGATGCCTATCTTGCGGAGTTGGCTATACGTGTCCAGACTTTGGAATGTCAAAACCGCTCATTTGTCAGCCTGGTAAGGTTTGCGATAGAATGGGCTTGGTGTCACCTTCATCGTCTTGCCCAAAGGGTCACATTTGCTTAGCTGGAACAAAGTCAAGATCACCATTGACATCAGAATCTAATGATGAATGGGTAGTAGACAAGGAAACTGGAATTGCAACAGAGAACAGAGATGAATTCCATTGGTCTCAGCGTAATCGGGAACCACCCGCTACTGGGAAATATTGGGTCGAGCATCCGCCGAAACAGAACTTGACAGCTGAACAACCTATACCTTGTGATATTGGATTTTACTGTCGAGAAGGTGTTGCAACTACCACTTCAATCCTAGGAAATTTCTCAACTCCACAGCGTTGTTACGATGGCTTTTTCTGTCCACGGGGATCCTTCACCCCTGAAGGAAGCGGGCCTTGTAAACCAGGATTTTACTGTCCAACACCATCTTTAGCGATTGCAGCACCGGAAGGGCATCATTGTGCAGGCGTGGGAAACACTAAACCTATAGAATGTCACCCTGGTACATATTCTGATTCTATTGGAAGAAGCTCATGCTCTTTGTGCGAAAAAGGTACCATTTGTCCAGAGTGGGGAATGGTCAAACCTAAACTATGCCCAGCCGGATTCATTTGTGACACCATGGGTTTATCTGTTCCTTACAAAAGTTGTACACCAGGTTTCATTTGTTTGGAAGGAACGACGACGGAAGACATTGATGCCAATGTTCCCACTCGACCTTTGCCTTGTCCAGCTGGAAACTTTTGCTTATCAGGCGTCGCACACAATAAATCTATTGAATGGCTGCCCACCCAAGTTGAGGGAAAGTTTGCACCCCAGAAATGTCATGAGGGTTACTACTGTGAAGAGGGCTCTCCATCGCCATCTGGTATCTGCTTTTCTGGGCATTATTGTCCATTAGGGACTCCGTATCCAAAGAAAGTTCCCGTTGGCACATTCGCCGAGGAGGGTGCCATTATTCCTGCGCTGTGTTTCCCGGGCAGTTACACAGCTTCTGCAGGTTCAAATAAATGTGTTCCTTGTCCCGCTGGACATAGTTGTGAAGAATATGGAACGTCTGTTCCAAGTATATGTAATTATGGCACATATAGGAGTGTAACTGACTCAATCACGTGCAAACCTTGCCCTCCTGCGACATACCTGCCGTATAGGGGAGGAACTGATATATCTGAATGTATGCCAATCCCACCTGGCCGCGTTTCCGGAAAGAAAGGTATGCATGATCTTTCAATGTCAGAACCTTGTGGTGGCTCACACGTATGCTCATGTGCAACAGAGGGGTCAAATCAATATGATCACAAATGCCCCAGCGGTCATATCTGCTCACTAGAAACGACACCATGGCTGCAACATAGATTTCTATGTGAAAGCGGTTACCAGTGCAAGCGGGGAACATCCGAGGAGCTCAAACATAGAGATCGGTGCGCTCAGAAACAGTTTTGTCCGACAGGCACATCCGATTCCTCAAGTGAATCGAACCAATGTCCTAGACACACATTTTCTAATCCAGGATCCAAGTCAACACGTAATTGCAACATACAAGATGTTGGAATATGCGACAAAGTCGATGTGAACCCTAAGAATCCCGGTGAATACAACACATACTATTCAGACCACCAATACTATCCTCTCGACCATTCTGCGACAAAGATGATTCATATATCTTCCTCGGTTGAAACAGGATTCGCGGGAGAGGCAATTGCTTTGAAGAAAATTTCACCTATTAGAACAAACAGCAGTTCAAAGCTTTGGCGCAATGAAACGGTAGAGGTATTCCGCAGCTGTCCTTCATACACTATTACAAAGAATGCGACTGAATGGGTTGTAAATAATATAACCCTCATTGGAAGAAACTTTCACCCTTCCAAGGCATTAACGTGTCGTTACCGTATCAAGGCCGGAAATGAAGCGATCAAAGAATCTGAACCTTTTGAAGTCAGGACAAAAGGTGCATTCTTAAGTACAACACGGATATCTTGTGAGCTACCTATCTTCGTTGACATCCAGGAGCATCTAGACGAAGTTCGAAGCCTTAATCCAACTTGTGTTTTCGATAGTACTGGTTCAGTTTTCTATAAGAAACAATGTAGTGATAATGCGGATGCAAAATGTGTGGGGTCCTACATCAAGAAAGATCGCCATGAACGGCACTATTCACTTTTTGTACCTTGTGACAAACAGGAAATCGATCTTGGTCAGTGTGAAGAAACCCCTTCAATAGGATTCAAAGTGAATCCTTGCTTTTCCGTCAATATTGTTATTGATGCAAGTAATGACGGAAAGAGATTCTCAGGAAATGAAACTCTTGTGCCTTACACGCGAGATGAGTATCTGGCGAGAAGAAATAAGAAGAACCCTCTTATGATTCCATCATCGGAAGCGTTTCTTACTGTCATCGACCCTTCTCTGCCTTGGTTTTATAAGTCTGAATCAAGTTCTGAGGGAATATTTAAACAGTCGGAAGAGTTCTTACGCGTACATCAATCTTCATGTATGATTCAATACGAGAAACAAGAGAGCAGGAGGTCTTCAGAAGCTGGTTGGTTTTCGTTACCATTCATGAGTCAAGCGCATCTTTCGATTGACTGGCGCCACATACCATCAAATATTGTTTACGACGAGCACTTCAAATTAGCTATATTCGTGATTCCTTCCCGATGCAGTAAGACACTCTGTAACGATCGCCGTGTACGAATTAATGATGAAGAAACCACTCCATGTGTAAAGCCATTACCACTTCCTGACTGGTTTACTGATAATTCTGTGGATAAACGTCAACTTCTGAACTTGACGTTACTTGCACTTGACGACGTTTTGTTCAAAGCAGAGGTCCATATGATGCACGGGCTTTATCTACCTTCATCTGGTCTATTTAAAAATTCTGTAACTGTCCATATTGTGGATCCACATCGAGCCCCCTCTGTATCTTCTGCTAGGAGAACACTGTCTCCTTATTTAAGCTGGGAAGAGAATCAAATTCCGATGGAATTGATTTTCGCATCTAGGCTCACCCCAGATGAAACAAGGATCGTCAGCCCACCTTTGAATTTACCCCCAAGGTGGAACGACCTTGAAAGGGGTCGAGTACTAGTGAGCATGAATACTACTCATGACAGCACAATACCAACTATAAAAGATGGTACAAGGAACGACCAAACGAACTCCTTTTGGAGCAATCCATTTGCGACAACAGAAGATGCAAAAGTGTCAACTGATGCTTTTCTCGAAACTTTTCACGGTATAAATATCGACTCTGAAGATAGCTACAAATATGACATGAAAAGCTTAATGCTTCCATACCTTCCTTTCTTTTCCAACTGCCGGGAATTTGATTCTTATATACCATTGTCTCACGTCATTGCGAGTAATGAATGCACTCTGCCTGATATTGGGCATTCGTATCCCTTTGATTGGTGGCGTCGGGATTACCAGGCATTACCTCATCGAGATGATATAAAGAGTGTCGGACCTTTGGATTTCGATAGATTTTATCCAACTGCTGATTGGTGTGAACGTAAAATTTATTGTGAATATGAAGAAGAGCTGCCACAGCAAGACGTAACGCCACGATGGTTTGAAGCCGGAACAGGAACAACTATTTTCTCGGTATTGCGAGATCCAGTGAACTATTTCCAATATACTGGGCGTCAAGGATATTCAACTGATATCGGTGATGGAGGGGGTAACAAGTTTATCAAATCCATTGATTTGTTCGACAACTTTATTCCCGTAAAAGTTCTGAGACGTGGTGATAGCGAGGATTGTCATTTTTTGTGCTTCCCCAGAAAGTTGTCACTGGACATCTCCTATCATCAGATAAACGAAACATCAAAAAGACTGATAGATATTACACTGACTTTCGAGGACTTTGATAAAGACGCAGCAAGCTCTCAGTACGAAATTGATTTGAAGTTATATCCATTGAATTATCAAGAGTTGATTGTGAAGTTTGCTTTCAGCAAAGATATCTATTTGGTGCTTTTCTCTCTGATTGGAATTTTCACAGTCGCGATAGCATTCTTATATTGGGTTCTTGTGAGATTAACAACACAAATTGAGCACCCACCCAAACTCCGGTTTGGATCAACGCTCTGGCTTATATTTCCTCAGGCGCTATGTGGATTTTCTCTGGGATTGCTGCCAATAGCAATAATAACCACGGGGGTTACAGTCTTGATAAAGGGGTATCTGTTGATTACGCCTGACCTAAGTTCAATCAAATTGACTTGGCCTATTTTCCAGGCAACACCGTTGCACTACAAAGATTTATCCATAGATCCACAGCTACTCGAAGTAACGAGACAAGGAAGACTCGGTATGGCATTCGTAGTTGTTGCAATTGTATCAATCTTTGAAGGAAGCAAAATGTTCGTTCCTAGAAGGAATTCAAAACGCGAGCGCGAACTTGAACTCTCAAGAGAGAAAGATGCAAGTAAGACGATGGTATGGGATGTAATACTATGGAAGCGAAGTAATCTCATCTTGTCGAGCATACTGATGGGTTTGCTTCTGGTGATGATAGTAGAGTGGTCATACTGGTCCTTATTTGGAACATATATATGGGAAGCAATATTATTCTTGAAAATTCTGGGCTATGTTGTAGGTGCTATCGTTGACAATCAGATGGGCGAATCATTGTTGAGCGCTCCAATCATGACATCGATGAGCCTAGTTGAAAGTATCGTGACATTATCAGCAGTGGATTTCCTTGATTTTCTCCTTTCATATGTTGTAGGCTTTGGTTTTCTTCTTCTCGAGAGGATGTACATTGCGCCGTATCAACAAGATGTACTGGATTGGTTGAGCAACCGAGTGACAAAAGTTCTTGTTATAATTAAGTCTAAGCTTGAGGCGATGCTTCAGAGACTAGGATTGAGACAGGAAAGTGAGACAGAACCGGCAAAGGAAAAGAAATCCGAAGCAGCATCACAAACAGGAGCCACTGTTGAGCCAATTATCGATAGTTATGGAAGCTACTGCTCGGAGACTCTTTCTCTACTATACGTCCCATATATTATCATTTTGCTGATGATTTTCCGTGACGATTTGGAGATATCAACGAGATATGGTATTAAAGAGAAGGACATGGAGTACTATGCAATGTTTGCTGTCCTCATCATACCATTTCAAATTATCTCGGATATCTTTTTGCACGGATCCCTCGAGCTATTCCATGGTTGGAAGATATATGATTATTTGGTTTACACGAGATATAGATTTACCCAGAGAGCAACTCGCTGGAAAGGGTTTGAGGATTCTCTTGATGAATGCATCGACGAGTCAGTAAGAACAATGGATCACATGTGTTTTAGTACACAGTTCTACATGATGATGACAATCCATGTAAATGGTATCATTTTCATGGTCTTTGGCATCGAAATGATAAATAGAGCGCAATACAATCTATTTGGTGACCCAGCCATGCCCGCCGTGGTGATAATTGTCGTAATAGGTGTTGCGGTATTGAAGCAAGCACTGATCTGGCTATCACTCATCTTTGGCATTTGGAACATTCGTCATGAGAATACAGCATGGCATGCAAATATGAGAAACGAAGATACACTTCAATTACCAGATTGGGATGGCATCAAAGGCGCTAGCCACGACGCGTTCGAGATGAACAAAAAAATATCAGACGAGAGCTTTCGTTATAAATTCATGAATTATAACAGGTCTTGGCTAATCGAACAACTACCCAATGTTTTGACGCCAAGGGCGCTTAGAAGGAGCCGCCCGTTCTTGACCAACCAACTTGCTAGAGTAATTCAGACGTTGAACGATGGCATTAGCAGTGATTCAGATTCAGAACTCGACACGAATAGATTCCAAGTACCGACGAATATCCCTGATAGCGCTGAACATCTTTTGAAAGACTGGATGAAAGAGGCTCGAAGAAGGCTCATGATGAAGGATGCCGTTCAGCCTTTCATCGAGAAAGAGAGGAAAAGTCATTGTGAAAGTTGTCTCAGTAATAAAGCTCTCAAGATTCAAATGGAATTCGATCTTGACAAAATGTAAGTGAAGGGGCGACATATTATATATTATATGTTATTGATTTTTAACCAAGATCCAAAAACATATAACTAACTGTTGATCGTCTACACGTAAACAGGGATGAATTCTTCAAAGCAAAATACCCCGGCAATGAATTCGACCGAGGAATGTGGAAGCAGTTTTGGTTCCGAAAACAAAAATATCACACATTCTGTCTACCATGCATCTCTGCTGAAAAGGAAAGGGAACGAAGTATTAAAAAGGAGAAGGATCCAGACCGAGACTGGGGCGCTATCATGCTTCAAGATGCCAGCAAATCAATGATCTCCGCATGGCACGAAAATGCGAAGCAAAATCTCTTTGGCAAAGATGGAAAATCTCGCGGGATAGCTTATGTCGAAGTATCGGACGACGACGAAGAGGAGGATATCACGTTCAAATGGATCGAGGATAACATAGCATTGAGCAAAGCAAGCTCCACCGTTGCAACACTATGGTTGCGCACAGCACGCGCTCGTCTTCAGGCTAGATCCAATACGTAGACGGATAGGATAGGATGGCTGAGTCGATTTGTTCACATGAGAGCTACACGCTTTTCCTCTTGTTCACAAGATCTTTCTCGAGAGATACCACACTTGGGAAAGTATCGCGACCTCCAAGTGGCGGAGAGGACGCTTCCTCACCATCACTACTGTTTGGACCATTTTCAATGGAAGTAGTGTGCAAGGTTGCCATCGCTATTCTGTGCGACTGTTCAACAAAACGCACCTGCATCAATCCAGAGGATAGTGGAAGACTCTGATCCGTACTCTGAACTATGTGAAACGTGCTGAATGCCGAGTCACAATTTGACATGGCAATACCATCGCCAGAGCCCGGAATGACGTAATTGAATCTACTGTCATCACTAAACATTTCACTCAGATCACGAGCAAAATCATGGATGGAATCTTTTAGGCCCTGTAAGTCAAGGTGTTCTTGGCTCGTGCCGAATGTCGAAGTGACGGAAAATAGAGGAGCCGGTGCGAATAAATCTTGGGTATCAAGTTCAATTGAGCCTGATAGAACGCCATTTCCACTACTGGAAGGTGTTGTATGACCAAATGCAGATCCCCAAGTTGAAGTGGACACTCCTAGGGAAGAATGAGCATCATTGGCGTTGGACACCGGCGGTTGTTGGGAGTTTATCACCTGGGTGCAGAATGCTATAAATTTCAAGACACTGTTTTTTCTGGAATCCGATTGCGCTTTTTCTTGCATGAACTGTAAATACTTCTGTTCGCAATCTACTAGTTCATCATATCTTGCCTTCTTCCTTTGTCTATGTGTACGTGTCATTTTCGTGGAATAAAATGAGTCTTGGAACTTTACACAAAAAAGTTTCAATACGCGTGTACGTGTGAGTACATGCACTCACTATACGCACCTTGTTGTTTTGGCATGCAATCGATTCCGACTCCTCGTCAGTTCCTTCCTTTCATCATTATTCAAATTATTCCTCTTTTTCCCCCGTTGCGGTTTGGACATGAGAGCTTTTTCCACTTCATCCGTTCGAACTTCCTTCTGTTCTTGAAGAAGATCCTGTGAAGTACTAAACGTGGTACATGTAGTGTTCTTTAGTGGAATTTTTGGCAATATTACAGAAGGAGCATTCGAATTGAGGTAGGCAGCCATGCAGGAATTGACGTAGGACTGCATGTTTGTATGAGCGCGTGTGGGTTGCATTCCTATTTTCCAATCTGCCGTTGTTGGGTTACGGAACTGTCTAATCTGCGAATTGGTGCTAATATTTCTATTGGCCGCATGTGTATGTGCATGTTGAAGTTGACTCATGGAGGCTGCGGCGATTGGAAAATTAAATGCAACTGTTTGTTGGTTCCGAATTGGAAACTGCTGGATGACTGGGGCAGCTGCAATTGGTACTGGCTGTTGCGGTCGCGATTGCGATTGCATAATGTTCCTTGCAATGCTTTTAGAAATGCTATCACTATTATGTGAATAGTTCAGCATTCGTGTACGTGTGTTGGCAGCAGTTGGGCTGGCAGAAGTTCTTATTTTCATGAGTGCCTCCAATGCCTCAGCAGTGGAGTCAAGACTGCTGTTGTTTGCCATCTTTCTTTTTTCGTTCAGAGCACTATTCTTCTGTGAATGAATAGAGAAAGAATAAAAGAATGAAAGAATCGAATGAATGAAGAATCAGGTGCAATTGGATTAATAAATTTGTTCTTTTACAGGGAGGGGGGAAGAATCGGGAATCGGAGTTTCCAATGGCCTGTGGCTTTGCTTACATTCGGACAAGAACTTGACAAGAAGACAAAAAATGCATTCAGATCGGTTCTTTATACCGTCTGTCCGTCAACACTTGGCTTGTTGGAAAAAGTGATCGTCGATGACTGGGTGCGTGATAAGACTTTATCACTGACTGACTGGTTCAACGTCATTCCAGATTTGTGGCTTAGCCAATCAAAATTCAGGGCCGTGTCGGACTGAAGTGACGATGCTTGCGAACATGGGACTCGACTCAATGAGAATAATCCCTAACCCAACTGAACACAACCAAACGCCGAACGACAATTTTTCATCAACCGCACCCACCGACCACCAGTGCACACGGATGTACCATTATCATTATTATACACGCCACCAGACCAGTGTAAAGAAAGATCCTATCAATCTTCTTTGTAGTCGTGAGACATCAATCACCAGCATGTGCTAGTGTAGCTAGAAAAAGTCATGCACGTATTTCTTCCAATTATTTTACTTGCACTACTATCGTGCATCGGCAACACGTGTACCAATGCATTCAAAATCGAACCGCTGCCCAAAGCCCATGTCGACCAATTGACCATATCGGACTTTAAGTCCATTTATCTTGATAGCAAACCCATCATATTGACTGGAACCACAGCCTGTCCGACCAAACTCGATTTTGAGAATATCCATCAATACTGCAGAGGGAACATACCAGGAAATTATGTGAATAAAAAGAGCAAGAGCAAGCGAGAGAGCAAATGGGCTGGACTCGAAGAGGGAGATAAAAGGAGAATAATCGATTTCAACCAATGGGTAGATGAGATGGGAAGTGGTAAAGATCAGCCTGAATTCATGTTTGATGTGCCAATGGCTGAAGTTTGTCCAACGCTCATGAGTGATGTCATGATTCCCGGGCATTTTGTGGGTGTTTTTGCAAGTCAATACAAATATAGGCGAGGGAAAAGTTACAACAGTGACCAATTGCGACTGCGGGGCAAAGCAAATGCAAATACTGATGGAGAGATGAACAATCACAATCACAATCACAAACATGAAGAAATAGAAATGGAAATTGACATGGACATGAGCGATATATGCACGGATTTACCATTTTACAACATGTACCTCGCAGAAGAATCCTTTCAAACAGACTTGCACATTGACGCGGGACACTCTGCCTTCATGGCATCCATGTGCGTAGGACGAAAACGATGGAGAGTCATGACCAATGCCGATTATGCCAAGGCTTTCTCCACCATCGGGACGGATGGACAACTAGTCAATGACACTTTAGTCCTTGGATCCCTCCACAGCCCTTTCAATACGTGGAATGACAATGGCGATGCGGAAGATTTTCTCCTTGGAGATTTAAATGTCACAATCTATGAGGGGATACTGGAACCAGGGCAGCTTTTGTATATTCCAGCGGGGGCACCACATGCCGCGACTACTTTGGATAAGTCCCTCATGGTGGCTTCGAATGATCATTCGCTCAAAAATCTGAGGGATGCTGTGGGATATTGTGATCTAGTGCAAGATAACCATGTGGCATGTCATGATTTCCGTCTGAAGCTCGAGTCGATGGAGGAATCTCTGCATTTTATGGATGATTTTGAGAGAATAGAAACTTCCCTCCCGGTAAGCACTGGATGTGAAAAAACGTACGAGTTGCTGGGGAATTTAAGCCAAGACGGTTTGCTCATGATCACACCGGAGAACTTTAGGATTTTGATAGAGGAGGGGCCTCTGATTATCCTAAAGAGTCAAAAGAATTGTGGTTCATGTCTATTTCTATTGAACAGCTGGCATAAAATTGTTCAAGGGTTTGATCCTCCCGTTCGTTTTGGAGTGCTTCACTGTTTTCAGGGACAGTGTCCATTTGGGGAGGATGAATTGTATTTACAAGTATTGGAACGGTTTGGAGAAAGATCATCTCCTGACTTTCAATTTGTGAGACTGAGAAATGCCAATACATTATCCTTTTCCGATTACTTTGGCTTTTTATCATTTGATGATCTGCGAGTCTGGGCTAGTGTTCACAGCGGATCTAGCATTGATTTAGACCCTCATTGGTGGAAACGTTTATTACAATTTTTTCACTTGAGTGCCGCCTTTTTCACTACAATTGTTAATACTGTGGGTCCTATGGGGTTGTTCTTCCTTGTCCTGACATCATTTTTAGTGATAATGAATGTGTGGGATTACTTCAACAATTTGCTTGCAAAGGGGGTCTCTAGAATGAAGCCAAGGAAAAGTAAGGAAGCATAAAGTGTGTTATAGTGGTCTGTTTTATTGCACGTGTCCCAATATCAAGACGAACGGGATGTGATTTCCTCTCCGTAGTAAATAAAACCCATGATGGACTGCTAAACTAGTACTGTAGTAATATAATGGCTTGGTTCTTCTTTTTGTGAGCATGCAGTATGCGGCACCACCCAGGTTTGGTGATGAATGATGGTCAAACACTACAGTACACGTAGTATCGAAATAAATTTTAAAAAGTAGCTGTGGAC